>ERZ1034980.1461-NODE-1461-length-14044-cov-9.366574_pt1 | contig 14044 bp, 9 predicted proteins | sample MGYA00520622_ERZ1034980 | MGnify/ENA primary metagenome ERZ1034980 (study PRJEB33766, sample SAMN09781791) | gut metagenome | biome: gut microbiome | host: Homo sapiens | place: Madagascar | study: EMG produced TPA metagenomics assembly of the PRJNA485056 data... | reverse complement strand
TTCCAGGTATTACCGACAAGGATGAATACCTGGAAGAATTGCGCGATTTCCTCTCAACGCTCTCTAATATAGAGCGCATTGATGTATTGCCTTATCATACGATGGGCATCTACAAGTATGAAAAATTGGGTATACCTTACCCGTTGTCAGGGATAGAACCTCCTACAAGTGCCCGTGTGGCTCATGCCAACGACATCTTGCAGAAGGCTATATCTTAATTTCTGCTGAGATTCCTGAGATGAGATTCTATTGAACTGGTGAGTCGGGCTTTGATTACCGGTTTGGTGATATAGTCGTTGACTCCCAGTTCATAGCATTCATCGATGTTGTCCTTGTTGTTTAACAGGGAGACAACGATGATAACCATCTCGTTCTTGCTATATTTTTCTCTGACGTGATCTATCACGTCCCATCCATTCACATGAGGCATCATCAAGTCTAGCAAGATGATGTCTGGTGTGTATGAATCAATGATGTCGATGGCTTCCTGACCACCTTCTGCTATTTTCACATCCAGGTCAAAATCCTTGATCATTTCTCCGAGAGTCTGGATATTCTCAGGGATATCGTCAACGATCAGCACTTTATATTTGTTCATAATCATTTACTTTTTCTTTGGGTTTTCTTTTATTGTACAGTTAGGTCTTGGACGTCGCTGCTCTAAGCTTTTCTTGCCTTGTGTACTCCGTATATGTCGCACATGAAGCCTTTGGCTGAGAGCAACTTGTTCATATTGATGTTATCGAATATCTTGTGATGTGTACCTATCACCACGATATCGTAGACTTTATCCAGAACTTTAGCGTCATCCTCTACATGGATGCCGTATTCATTCTTCACTTCCTCCTTGTCTACCAGCGGGTCGTAGAGGGTAGTCTTGTATCCTGTTCCCACCAGGTTGATGTAGAGGTCAGCCACCTTGGTGTTTCTGATGTCATCGCTGTCAGGCTTGAACGAGAAGCCCAGGATGAGCACCTTGGTCTCGGGAGCCTTGAACTTTCTGAAGTCGCATGCACTCTTGATCTTGCCTGCCATCCAGACCGCCATCTGCTCATTCACCTCGCGTGCCGTAGAGAGGAGCGAAGGAACCACGTCCACCTCCTGTGCCTTGTTGATGAGATAGTATGGATCTACAGCGATACAGTGACCGCCAACAAGTCCTGGGGTAGCAGGAACGAAGTTCCATTTTGTGCTGGCAGCTTCCGTCACATCCTCGATGCTGATGTTCATCTTGTCGAAGATTTTTTCCATCTCGTTGAAGAATGCTATCTGAACATCTCGCTGGCAGTTCTCCATCAGCTTGCAGGCTTCGGCTATTCTGATGCTCTTCGCCTTGTGAGTGCCATGGGTGAGAACCGAGCTGTAGAGGTTGTCGATGATTTCTGCCGCTTCGGGTGTAGAACCACTTGTCACCTTTACGATGTTCTCTATGGTGTGGACGGTATCTCCCGGGTTGATTCTCTCAGGTGAGAAACCTACGAAGAAGTTATCGTTCAGCTTGAGTCCCGATGTTGAGGCAAGCAACGGAGCGCATACTTCTTCTGTCAGTCCGGGATAGACTGTAGATTCATATACCACGATGTCTCCCGGTTTTAGGATTTTGCCTACTGCTGTAGTAGCATTTCTGACGCAGCTGATATCAGGTTTGTTCGACTTGTTTACCGGTGTCGGTACAGCTATGATGTATACATTGCAGCCTTTCAAGTCGCTGATGTCGCAGGTCAGCTTTAGTCCCCTTTCGAGAGCTTTAGACAGCATTCTGTCTTCCGCTCCCTGTTTCCTGGCTAATTTAGCTACCTTGGCAGCATTGATGTCGTAACCCCAAGTATCGTATTTCTTTGAGAATAAGCATGCAAGCGGTGTACCTACATAGCCTAGTCCAATCACGCCTATCTTAAACTCAAAAGATTTGTTATTCATATACTATATATATTAAGTTTATATTATTGTTTATACATTCTTTACATTCCCTCCAGCTGAGCGTATCGGGAAGTCTTCTCCGGATTCCATGCATCGGCATACGAGCGATGGAAGAAGAGCTCCTGCAGATGGGCTGAAAGTCGGGCGATACGCAGGAAGTAACCTGTATACGGCGACATCAGCGGCAAGAATCGGTAGAGGAACATTTCCTCTTTTCTTCTCTCTGTCACCATCATCACCAGCAGGAAGGCGAATTGGGAGAAGCATACTCGGATGAAGTAGCCCAGCGCCAATATCTCTACGATGTGGCTATTGAAGGTGATGGCGAGTTTCACGATATACCACAACCACAGGAAGTTGAGGAAGCAGTCGTACGTTACGCTCTCCATGTTGGAGATCCAGTTCAATATAGACCAGTTCTTGGTTGGCAGCAGGATGTCGCGGTGTTTGCGCAAGCGGAATCTTACGAGCGAACGCGACCATCTGATACGCTGGTGATACAGTTTATACCATTTTGTCGGCACATTGGTCATGCAGATGGCATCTTCTGCGAATTTCACCTTGTATCCTGCCTTTCTTATCTTTTGTGTGAGGTCACCATCCAGTCCTGGTCCGATGTCCCAGAATCCTACCTCTTTCAGTGTTGCTCTGTCAAAGGCGCCGAAGGCACCCGATATGATGTGGTAGATGCCCAGCTCGCTTGTTACGATTCGTCCCACCTGTATGCGTTTCAGGTATTCGAATGCCTGCAGCGATGAGCAGATGGTCTCCTTGTTGTTGCGTACCTTCACGCATCCTCCCACACCCTTTACCATACCGTCGATGTAGAAGGGGAGGAGAATCTTCTCCAGCGCATCACGGTCCAGTGATGAGTCGGCATCCAGGCAGACGATGTATTTTCCTTTAGCCATCTGTGCACCATAGTTGCTTGCCGCAGCCTTGCCTCCTCGGTCTTCCAGTCTCAGATAATGGGTGATGTACCCAGCCCGATAGAGGTCGGTGCATATCAGTTTGGTGTAGTCATCGCTGCCGTCGTCTACCACTATGATTTCATAGTTTCTGTAGGTCTGTTCGGCGAGCGAGTTCACCATCTTGAATATATGTCTTCCCTCATTCTTTCCCGGTACGAGTATCGAAACGAGGGGATTCTCTCTGTAAAGATAGAATCTTGCCACTTCCTTTTCCTTTTCTATCTTGTTCTTATTGGTCAGTCGGTTGAATATTACCAGATATTCCAGCAGGTAATATCTCGGCATCTCAATGAAGAACAGAAACCAGTAGGTACTCAGGATGCTGCTCAGTGAGAGTGTACTCAACCAGTCCATGAAGTGGTTCAGAGTTTCTACGATTTCAAACATACCTACTCATCTCCTTTCTTTACTAGTTGTTTCTTATCTCAATATCGTGAGTGCCAGTATGGCTAGCAGTATCAGTATACCGGCAATGGTAATCAGCACGGCTACCAGCTGCTTGTATAGCTTGACGCGCTTCATGATCTTGTCGTTCTCATCTTCCTTCGGCTTCATTTCCAGTGGGGTCTCTGCGGTCTTGTTTTCTTCTTCTTCGGTCATTTCTTCCTCCGAATAACCGCAGTAGTCGTCTGGAGTCAACTCTACGTAGTTCATCTTGTTGAAGAATTCCTCGTAGTTGCCAGTCACCTCCTTGGTCTTGGTATCGAGAACGCAGCATATCAGCTCGTCCGGTTCTATCTTGTCGGCCACCTTTCTGATAGCCTTTGACATCTGCTTGCTCAGTTCATGCTGTGCATCCTCTACGGTGATGTCGCTGAATACGGAATACGTGATGTAGAAGATGTTGTTGTTGTACGACACCTTGTGGTTGGAGAAGAGGCGGCAGAAGCTGGCTTGCAGACTGTCCTTGATCTTCACCGTGTCCTGTTCGGCATTCAGTATCCATATCTTTCCTACCAGTACTGATACCTGTTCCTTGCGGTAGGTCTCCATCAGGAGTCGGCGCAGGCGGTTTACCAGCAGCGGGTATTCCATGAAGTTGTCATAGAGGTTGGTCATGTTGTTGAATATGAGGCTGTCCTGTGTCAGGGCGCGCACACCTTCTTCTGTTATCTCATAGTCTACTACGTCTCGTGGCACCAGTGCATTCACCGGGAAGGTACTCTCGCAGTAGCAGCAGGTTGCCTTGGTCAGTGGCGTTGTGAATGAGTTCTCACAGTCGTTGCAGGTATATACCACTGCAGGTCGGTCATAGTCTACACCGATGTGGCGCAGTTTCTTATGACATTTCGGGCATACCAGCACACCGCCTACGTTGTACGTACTCTCCGGCGAGACGTTGGCGCAGCTGAAGTGGTGGATGATGTTCTGAATCTTCAGGTTGGAACTTCCACACTTCGGGCAGCACTCTGTATACAACAGGTGCGAGTGGTTGCACTTCGGGCAGAGGTGTTCCTTGATGAGGAAGCGGTGTATCTTGAGTGCACCATATTCCACCATTGTATCCTTGAACATGAACATCTCGTTGAGATGGAACAGACCCAAACTGTGATAGTGCTCAAAGATAGGGTTGATGTATCCCAGTGATGATTTTTCCAGGAGTCGGTGTCCCATGATTCTCTGGTCGCGTGATAGGAGATATCTCAGAATGTTGGTAAAAAGCTGGTTCGGCTGTGTAGGTCTTGCAGTTTCCTGCTTGATGCCGTACTTCTCTTTTGCCATCTTGATTCGGTCGATAATCTCGTAAACTTTCTCATTGCTCATGTCGCTGACGTATGCGTCTACGATATAGTCAGTGATCTGTTCCTTTCCCGATACCGCTGTATTGACGAATATCGGCTTATAGCTACATTTATACGATAGGATAGGGCTGGCTCCAAACAGGATTGCATGGAACGCACGTTCACTCGTCGTATTGATGTATATGCAGTCGAAGTAGTCAGACTGGATATCTGGTGTTGAGTCGATATCGATGTAGGTATCGATGGTCAGCACCATGTCTCCTCTTTTGTTTCTTCTTAGTCCAATCATTTCTTCACGTTGTCTTTGTTTTGGTCAGGTGTGACGAGCTTTGAACTTCTCATCACATTTTGATTCTTCTCCACTGGGATGGTATACATCGGCAGTGGCTTAGGGTCTAACATTGCGCTGATCTTGTTCACCCTGATTCTCACTGGCAGTTTGTTGCTCATCACCCAAGCCGGCACTCGCTGGTTGGGTTTGAAGGTGAATACTGCCACTACGGCATTTGCATCGTGCGAGAAGTTGCTCTGCAGGTGCTTTGGAATTTCCTCCACTCTCAGACCCACCATCTGCAGCTTAGCCTTCAGTACCAGGTCCTTGTTCACGATGACGTCAGCATCGTCAGGACTTTCCATATACTTGATTTTCTCACTAGGCACGTATGTGATGATGCCCAGGTGGCATGCTGCATAGTCGGTATGCTGGATGGTGAGCACTTCATCGCTCTTGAACACCAGTGTCTTGTCGCTCACGTTCACCTTTGTGACGTAGGCATCGGCAGGCGCACAGCAGTAGTGTATCAGAGCGTGGTTGTAGATGCTGGTATTGCTGGAGTATGGCATGTCAGCACCCGCCATGCCTGCACCTCTTCTGCTCATGAAGTTATAGGTGGTGTTCTTGGCTTGTGAGTAGATGGTCACCTTGTTCATCTGCTTTCTTATTTCTTCCTCCACCTCGGCAATCTCAGCATCCAGCTGGTTGCGCTTGGTGTTGTTGGTCAGTCCGTAGTAGATGTCCGAGCTTTCCGATGCTTTCTGTTTCTTCAGTTCAGCCAGTCGGGTGCGCAGTACCGGAATCTCTTCTCTAGCCAGTTTTGCCTGTACCTCCATATCGTGGGTTTCCTTTACCGCCGACGGAATGATGTTGGGGTCGTATTGGTTAACGATATTACCCAGCAGGACGTAAGAGTAGAGCGTATCACCTTTGTGTACTATTTCTCCCACCTCCTTGTTTACCTTCAGGATGTAGATGTCGTCAACCGCACAGATATGGTTTTCATCGAGTGTTACATATCCGTCATAGATAGCCCAGATCATTCGGGTAACGATATAGTATGCTGCCAGTACGATGATGAGGAGGAAGATCAGCGCGAATATAATCTGCTGTCTAGCCAAGCGGTGGCTTTGCGATTTCAGCAAGTCGGCCATCGCCTGTTCCTGTGGCGTGCTGTCATATTGAAACTCATTCATAGTTCGATCTCGTTGAATATATTGTTGTTGTTATAGATGCTTACTGCCTTCTCTATATTGATGATGGCGAGTCCGCGGTTCAACATCAGCTTGTACATTCTTTCCATGCTTTCCAGGAGTCCGGTATATTCTTCCATTCTCATCAGGTAGTTGTACCCGTTTTTCTGGTTTTTATATGCGAACCGTCGCATGTCGATGTATTTTCCTGTCTGCTGTATGTGGTAAGCCTCAGTGGCTATAGCCTGGTTGAGGTTTTCTATCTTTTTCAGCAGGATTTTTACCGACTGTCTGATTTCCTTCACGTCGGTGCTTCTGCTGTTCATGATAATCTCTTTCTGTGTCTCCAGTGCCTTTCTCTTTCTTGGGTTTTCGTTGTAGATTGGCACGGTGAATCTGATTCCTACATCACCATTGTGCGAGAACTTGTCGTTGCTCTGCCAGTAGGTTGACCATCTGGCGAATGGGGTGAGTCGGGTAGTGCTGAGATAGTTGTTCAGTTTGCTTTCGTTGTTGGCTATCTCCAGCTTTGTCATCACGATTCTTGCATCCAGGCTCTCCTTGTCTACGTGTTCCCAGAGGGCTGCTGTGTCTACCACCACGCGGGTAGGCTTGATGCGGTAAATCGGTTTGTTGGTGATGTCTCTGTCGGAGCAGAGGATGGAGATGTCGTATTCCGCCTCCAGCTTGTCGTTCATCACCTTGAGCATCTTGTCGTTGCTTATTCGGTCTTTCTCCAGCATATACTGGTAAGCCTCGTTCATGATGTCGAGGTTGTCCAGCTTGTGTGCTATGACGGTACCGATATAGAAGTTATATTGTTCGGTCAGCTCATCTGCTGCCTTTTCATAGATGTCTGCAGTCTGTCTCTTTTTGTCTTGTAGACGTGAGAGTTCGTTAGCTAGGGCCACTTTGTTTCTCTTTTCCTTTCCCTGGTAGAACTTGCTGTTGATGATGTTCCATCCCAGTTCGGCCTGTACTTTGGCTTTGTACTTGGAGACCTGTTCTGCATCGTCGTTGTCGGCATCGAAGTAGGCATCTGGTCTGGCGTATATCTGACCAGTTACTTCCAGTCCGTTATGTCTGTTGATAGCCAACTGTTCGTATGCAGTTTTAGCCCAGTATAATGAGTCCGTGGTTTTAATGTCAGCAGTATGTTGTTTGTTGAGTCCCAGTTCAATGATGGGTGCTTTCACCCAGATTGGGTTACTGATGAGTGTGTCGAGTTGTGCGAAGCGTTGGTTGAAGTGTCTCAATACGTTTTCGTTCTTGAGATTTTCGTAGACGAGCATCTTAGGGCTGAAACTCTTCTGCTGTTTTTTGCCTTGAGTTTGTGCCCCAGTCTGCTGTGCTCCGATGAGAGTCAGGAGAGCGGTAGTTGTGTATAGTATTAATTTACGCTTCATAGCTTTACTTATTTAAACACGATGAATGCAGCTGCAAGCTGTTGCAGCTGCATTCACTATGTTCTTAGTTTATTTAAATATCTATATTGCTTTTTGGACAATACTATTTATCAATCAGTTTAAAGACCTGCAAACGGCTTTTGCCATATGCAACATAGATTAAGCCATTATCTACTGTTACATAGTTGGCAGAATTAGTTGTTGCACATCTTTTCTTTGCTACAATAACAGGTTTGCCATCTTCAGTCTTGTTCTTGTCTAATACCACGAGACCGTAAGAACCACATGCTAAATAGATGTAGTTTGAATCAAACGTAACTCCGTTAGCATATCCTTGTGGCACCTTGGTGTTTGCGGTAAGAGGTGCACTCCAATTCCAGACTTCATTACCAGAATTTATGTCATAACAAGAAAGACCTTTTCCGCTTCGACAAACATAGACATTGTTTCCATCAATGGCAATTGTATTCTTACCATCATTTGGAGCAATACTCTCTACGTTAATTTTCTGGCTCGGATTTCCGCTTAAAATATCAGCTCCTGTATTGTAAATTTCTACTGTTGCAGAAACTGCAGTTGCATCACTGCTTGGGCGCTCATTATAGTAGAGTGTAGCAATCTTGTTTCCTGATTTAGCTATATGTTTAGCCTTTCCATCTGTAGCTTTATTACCTAAGCTCTTCAATGTTTCAGGATCATATACCTCATATCCTCTAGTACTCATAATGAGAAGTTTGTTACCGTCTCGAACAATACAGTTCTCATCATTTTTTCCTTGTGGATCACCTTTCTTAAGATTTCTAATCAGTGGCACAACTGTTAATGGATAAATAGCCGTTGTTTCATCGATGTCTTTAACATCTGTGTTTAAGAGGCCATTTCCATCAAGATCAATTCTTGCAAACATACCGCCTACCTTACTTGAATTTCCAACAACATAGACTTGTTTTGTTGCATCTTCAGAATCAATCATCAAATGATTGAAATCTATCGCTTTTTCCTTGTCTTGTAGGAATTGTAATAGCGTAGTCTGATCATTCTGGGTTTGGAAAACCTCAATACATCCACCATGGGTGTTTGTCTTATCCTCTTGGTTTTCTACATTGGTATGATATGACATGTAAAGTTTGCCATTGTATGGCTGTATACATGTTGCCGAGATGTCATGATCATGATCATATATGATATCACTTATAGGCGTCAATTTTTTACCACCAGGCTCTGTTGGCTTGCTTGGCTTAGTTGGCTCTGATGGATTACTTTCTTCGCCTTTTGGAACTACGCTGTAGCCACAATTAGTAGCTGTTACATTGTAGTCCTGTGATACATCTTCCCAATTCGCATTTCTTCCTCCTCGAGGAACTTTGCTAAAATCAGTTAGGGTTATACCATTGTTCTCGAACTCTTTAACCGCAAGGTATATGGTACTACCTTCTGATTCCGCATTGAATAATTGGCAAGTGGAGAATCTTTGGTTGTTTCCCAAATCGATATCGTTTCTGCCATTATATTTGACCTTGTTTGCTTTAAACAAGCCACTGGCATTTGTGCCAACTAAGTCTATTGAACCCACTCCATTGTTCTGATTTTCATAAGTTCCAGTACAATTGATATAGCCATGATTTGCTAAGAAAATGTGGCTATCTCCACATTGGAAAATGTTTGGAGCCTCGATATAATTGACATGTGCTCTAGCTGTATTGCTATTGATGGTAAACGTACCTTTGGTTACAATTCCACATGCATAGAAATCTGTAGCGCCCTCAAGTCTTAAATTGTTGGCTTTGAAAGTGCCCGCAAAATTAACCGTACCATTTATAGAAATGTCTTTTTTGCTTAAGTCGAGTCCATTCTCTCCTTGCACATTTGTAGTACTTCCTTGATTGTTATAGAAGTCCCCACATTTTAAATTTCCACCTATGTAAACATTGGCATTAGATGTGGTAGTTTTATATACATTGTTTGAAATGTCAACATTTCCTCCGATATAAACTTCTGAACCAAATTCCAAGTCTTGTGCCTTAAGATTTTTTCCTATATAGACAGAACCAGCAGTTTGGAACTTGTTTTTCAAAGTCAAGCTACCCTTAAATGTTGAATTGCTTCCCCATCCAGGAGCAAATTTTGATCCATTATAATTTCCACCGATGTAGAAATTACCTCTATTGTCTATATCTGTGCTCGTTGTCCAGTCGCCTTCGATGTATATTCCTTTGTTTTGACATATATAAATATTGGATTTATCTGTATCGAATGTAGCATCTCTGTATACATAGATATTGTAGTCAATATTGCCTGACTGATAGTGCAATTTGCCACCCTTAAGAACGTAAATATTTACATTCTCGCCAATACCATTATGACCATTTATAGTAAGCTCTCCTTCGTTTGTAACGTAAATATTTGTGTTGCTGATGTTTGCAAGGGTTGCTGTTACGTTGCTTTTAACAATATAGTCACCTGGCTTGTCGATGTTTCCTTCTACAGTTGTACCATTTGCAGTTGGAGCAGCAGGCATTGTTAATTGTGTAACCTGAGGCTCACTAATATTTGCTCTTGTTCTGGCTCTTGTTGAAAAATTGGTGTTATAATTAATAACTCTTGCCGCCAACTCTTCTGCATTAGTAATAGAAACGACCTCTTTACCAACAATGCTTTTTTCTCCATTGTTGTTATTTGGGGCGTCGCTATTGCTATCACTACAAGATGCGAGAAGCAATGCTGCAAAGCTGAATGTTGCAAGTTTTATATTTAATGCTTTCATTTTAGCTTTCTGTTTTGATGTTATTTCTTGATTGATATTTTGTGTTTTGCCTTAATAAAGGCTTAGCCAGTTTGCTTTTGATGAGCTGGTTAAGTTTTGAATAAGGTTTGCTCTCCCATCCATCGATAGGATGGGAGAGCAGAGGGTATTGTTATGATTCTGTATTATTGAGCTGCTCCACTAGTGAGCTTGAATACCTGGATACGACCCTTACCGTATGCAACATAGATAAGACCATTCTTAACTGCTACATAGTTGGCAGAGTTGCCAGCTGTTCCAATTCTCTTGTGAGTAACTTCCTTGCCATCCTTGGTGAGGACTACGAGACCATAAGCACCAGCTGCAACATATACGTAGTTGTCGTCTACTGCTACACCATTGATGTAACCCTGACGCTTGTCAACGCTTACATTTTTATCACTCTTAGAAGTTGGAGTTGTCCATTCTGATGCCCAAGCAGGACTACCATTCTCGTAACACATCAAACCCTTAGCGCTCTTGCAGACGTAGATTCTGCCGTTGCTATCAATGGCAATCATGTTCTTACCGTTGTTAGGTGCAATTGAACCAACATTGAAGCTACTTGTTTGCTTCATAGAATTGTCGAATACCTGTACCTCACCCTGTACTTCTGCATCACCTGCAGTAATCTCAGATGTGTAGTTCAAGCCAACGAGTGATGTACCATTTACTGCCACGAACTTAGCTTTGCCTGTAGTTTTTGTTAACTCACCTTTTACTAATGTTGGGTCGTAAACAGAGTAACCAAGAGTGCTTGCTACAGCAATGTTGTTGCCGAATGGTACAACGCAGTTAGCATCGCCCTTAACAGCGTTGTCTAACGACTGAGAAGTCAAACCCTCTGTGACGTTCAACAAACCATCGCCGCCTATGGCTGCATAACTAATGGCAGCACCACCTAACTGCTTGCCATCCTTGCCCTTGGCACTTCCTGCCAAGTACAGTTTGCTGTTGATGACGTTCAAGTGGTTGAAGTCGTATGTAGCTCCTGCTTCAGCCTGCTGTACTCTTTGCTTCAATGTAAGCTGTTCGCCATTCATTTCTGCAACATCAATGCTTCCACCGAATTCAGTACCATTGGTATGGTATGAAACGTATACCTTGTTGTCGTCTGTAGGTACGATGGCTGTTGCTGACTGAGTGTCTCTATCGTAGTTTGCGATAGTAGACAACAGCATAAGCTTCTTCTGGTCTGCTACCTTGTATTCATCCTTCAGTACATAGCTGAAGTTTGCTCCAGGGGTCAAGGCTCCACCACCAGTGATGTAGTCGTAGCTCTGTACATCAGCATTCCAATTCAAATAGTCAAAGTCAACCTTGTTGCCTTCAGACTCTGCGCCATTCTTATAGCACTCCTTGAACTGTGCCAGGATAGTCTGGTTGTTTGTATTTGGAGTGCTGGTGAAATTGACGTTTTCGTCGCTTCCTGCATAGATAAATTTGTCTGCCTTGATGACAGCCACGTTGTTGGCATCATCACCCATTACTATCTGACCGGAAGTGTTGTCTGTCTTCAACGTATTGAAAGACATTACACCGTGGTTGCCGATTACAATCTGGCAGTTGCCCTTCAAGTCTGCTACAGCGCTTCCTGGAACCTTGGTACGCTTTTCTGTGCCATTGTCGGTGTATTCGTTGTCTGTTACGTTCAGGTATTTTAGATCCATGTATGAACCTGCCTCCATAGTGAGCTTGTTCTTAATCTTGGCAGAGTAGTCAGAATAGAATACACCGCCATTTTTGATGGTCATGTTCTTGACAATGGCAACCTTACCTACATGCAATGCACCGGCAATAACGACGTCATTGGTAAAGGTGACACGGTCCAAAGTGTTGACTTTTGCACCAGCGTTGATGGTCAAAGTCTTTGCACGAAGAGATGCGTATTCTGTTATTGTTTTATTGTAATTCGCACTTTCTGGATCTGTTACAATATGGTCGTAACCGCTGAGGAATACAGAACCATTGATGGTGATGTTCTGTGTTGGAGTACCTTCAGATTTCTTGTCGCCTGTGGTATGTCCCTCAATCTTTCCGAGAGCTCTTGAAGAATACAAAGCACCATCAATGGTGATATTTTCATTGGCGATGCTGTATGAACCAGACTCCAAAACATAAATGGTATTGCCCTGAGGAATAGCGCTACTTGAACCAGTATACTCCAGCTTGCCGCCCCTCAGGACGACGATGGTATTGCCAGATCCCAAGTTGCTGTATTTTACAGTACTGTTACCTGCAACAAAGAGAGTTGTGTTCTCAATTGTATTGGTAGAGAAGTCGTAAGTCTTTCCGCTTCTTGTCTTGTATTTGCCGCTAGACAAATCAGTTGCTGCATTTAACTGCTTTGCACCATCAACAGAAGGAGCTGTTGGTACGGTGCTTTCAGTAAGTCCATTGAACAAAGCCTCGTTGATAGCACGAGTTCTTGCCTTGTTAGAGCTGCTGCGCTTGTAGTTGGTAACGCTAGCTGCCAACTGTGCAGCATCAGTCTGTGTAAGTCCAATCTTGGTAATCTCAGAAGGGACGGTACCAGGGGTGATAGGAGTGGCAGGATCCGAAGAACTGTCGCTACATGATGCGAAAACGAATGCTGCCAAACCTATAGCAGCAAGTTTAGAATTGAATACTTTCATATCTATTTAAGTTTAAATTGTAATTTCTTACTTTATGATTCTTTTTGCTCAATTAATCTTTATCATTTTGCCTAAAATCTTTTACTAAATATGCCTAACAAAGTAGTTTTTGATTACTTTTAGGAGTTAACTAGTTAGCTCTTCGGGCTTTAGCCATCAATTTAGACGGTGCAAATATAGTGTAATTATTTCAAACGAAGCAGATTTTTCCGTTAAAGATGTTTAATATTAGCAAAGTTTAATAAACGGATAGCGACTCGTATGACTGTGAGCGATAACAATGTCCGGGATTTTTTATAAGAATAGATTTGGAATAAGGCTTACGTAAGGTTTGTTTAAGCCTAACGTAACAGTTAAATGAGCCTTAAACCAACTCCGTTTAAGGCTTGAATGAAACCGGAAAGAGGCTTCTTTAAAATTGAATTAGGGCTTTTTTGAAGTCTGGGGAAAATATTTTTTGAAATTTCCTGCAACCTTTTGCTCCTTTCTTTCGTCTAAACACCAGAAATACGAACAATTTAAAATTGAAGGATTATGAAAAGTATTGGTTTGATGGTGGCTGGTGCCGCTATGTTCTTGGCTGCAGCCGGACTTACTGCCTGCAGCTTTGAGTCTACGGGTTCTACCGTGAAGGGTGATTTGAACTACGTGCAGGATGACTTGCGCGAGAAGTCTTTCAAGGCGATTGATGTGGAGGCTGTGGCTGATGTCTATTATACCCAGAATGATGGCGATAAATGTGATGTCCGACTGGACTTCTCTGCCATCAAGGATGAGAAGTTCCTGCAGCAACTGAAGGAGAAGCTGAAGGTGGTGTATCGCAATGACGAGGTGATTATCGGATTCAACAGCAGAATGACGGTGCCTGCTTCCTGCAACTCGGAAAACAAGCGACTGAAGATTTATATTACGAGTCCTGACCTGGTGAAGGTGACACAGGAGGGCATGGGAAGCTTCCATGCCAAGACCATCAACAGTGATCGTTTCGCTATTGATAACGAAGGCGTAGGCTCAGTCTATATCGGAAAGATTCTTGCCAACAAGGTGACAGTCGATAATGAGGGCGTAGGCTCCGTGAATATCGATGACGTGGCTGGAGATAACATGACGGTTGATAATG
>ERZ1034980.1459-NODE-1459-length-14058-cov-4.968364_pt1 | contig 14058 bp, 10 predicted proteins | sample MGYA00520622_ERZ1034980 | MGnify/ENA primary metagenome ERZ1034980 (study PRJEB33766, sample SAMN09781791) | gut metagenome | biome: gut microbiome | host: Homo sapiens | place: Madagascar | study: EMG produced TPA metagenomics assembly of the PRJNA485056 data... | reverse complement strand
TCTTCATCCAAAACAACAGGGTCGTCATAACCGGACGGAATTTCTTTGCACACAAAAGTATCGTCATCAAAATACATCTCGAAAGGGAAGTGCAGATCTCTTAGCTCTGTTAAAATATTCCAGATGGTCGTGCCGGTGTTGTACTCTAGGTCATGCGGAATGCGCCGTACCCAATAATCAACCATGCTCTTTGTCAATCCTGAAAGCTCAAATGTCTCCTTGATGGAATCACGAACATAATGTGGCTTTTTCTTATCGTCTTCGTAATATTTAATACCATCCTTAACCACAAGCTTGCGGTCATACATCGGGATGCGCGTTGCGTATCCGGTTAATGTGCCTCCAAGTGTTCCATCCAGTAAACATGTCATATCAAGACAAGAAAGGCTTAATTTGTTTGTTGTGGCATCATAATTGTACCCGTTTTGCTGTATTGCGTATACACCAGCACCATACCAGTGCACACCATCTGTGTCAACAAAATTTGTTCCAGCACGGATTTCGCCTTCTCCAGAATACAAATAATAATAAAAATTATAAATTTGCTCTAAACCATCATTTAATTCCCAAATAGTATCTTGAATATCATGCATGGAATATCCAACGAATGTACTTGTATCGTTGAAATATTTTTTTAGCTCTTCTTCAGTACATCCTGAAATTGCTGCAACGTCAGCCGCCGTCAGTATTTTTCCAGCAGCGATTCCGCCTTCAACGGCAGCAATCATGTTTTTTACGCGGGTGGTAATTCCGTAAATGTTACAATCAATGCCAACGCTGTCGAGTTCCAATATTTTGCTTTGTAAAGGAGAATTATCTTTTTGTACAACATCACAAGCTGCATTGAAAATTTGCTCAATATATGAATCAATATCAACTTTCAATAATGGAATAACGGCGTTGCTTTCGGACACTAGTATAGGAGTATAGGCAATTTGATACTCTTTACCGTTTGCATAATAACCAGCACAAGCAGCGACAACAGTTGAATAAGTTCCAACATCACCATTTTCTCTCACAAAGCCTGCATACGTTGCTTTGTTTTCGTCTGTCCATATAATGCGCTGACGGTTTATATTATCGATATTACCATATTGTGCATATCCGCCTATTTTATATCTCCAGAGAGTCTGCCTTAGTTCGACATCTTTTGCTTTGTAAATCGTGCTACTTCTAATTTTTGATTTAATCTGTTCATCTGGGATGCTAACTGCATCTGCCCCTACAAGAGCTTTACTTGTTGGGGCTTTCATACCAATACGTAAACGCAACATTTTGCTTGTCCACTCTTCAGTAGAAAATTGTGAAATAGAAAAACCCTTTTTAGGAAAAATATCAAGATTAAATGTACGTCGCGTATCTGAATCTGCATCAATAGAGTTTGAGCCGCTTAATGCAAGTCCATCAATCATATCAATGATCTGGTAGTCTTTATTCAGTAGCTCAATACGGCAATATAATCGTTTTGACCGGCTTTTTAGTAAGGCCAGATCTTCTTCTGTAGGTAAGTAAGTCATGGCCCACCTCCTTAAATTAAACCAGCGTTCTTCATGTCGGCGCTGCTATTCAAATCACCAGTCTCTACAAAATCAAACGAAATTTCCACTTTATCGGGGTGTTCGTCGTCCGAATAAGAAACATTCCCGTTTACGTTCATCAGCCATGCACGACCATCATACATCTTCAATACCTTCGGCTTTTTGTTCGTTAGCCAGTTAATAAAAGTCTCTCGATAATCCACAGAACTATAAAAATCGAATGCATCTGTAACGCGATCCCATTTAATGATAATGCCAGAAAAATTTCCACTATAGTAGTTTGCTTCACTACCATAGAATACGATTGGATACTTGCTACCCAACGTTGTTTCAACAGACGCCTCCTGATTGCGCGTAATGTTGGTAACCTTTGGCTCAAGACCAATATAGTAAGATGTATCTTTGTCTATTAGCCATGCGCCGTCAAAATCACTTGCAACCTCAGTAGATGTATATATTTGTTCGATATCATCTATTGTTGGAACTGCCATATATTGATATTTTGTTTTTCTACCACGAGTGTATTTATCATAACAAATGAATGCAATAGAACCAACAACCCCACTGATGTTTCTTTCATAAATTGTTACCCATTCGTATTTTCCGGCTTCTCTGCGTTTAATGCGAACAGTATCGAAATTATCTGTTTTTTTTGCAGTCATAGCTACAGATAACTTAATCCTTCCATCAAATTTTTCGTTTTCCGCTTTGATTTCAAGGTCTTGTGCTTGCCCATCATATTCAACTCTAAATGCGCAAAAATCCGTATCTAGTATATACCCATTCACGGTTTCACCAACTGCTCGTACATAATATACAGCATTATTATCAAGGCTTTCTACATTGAATGCATTTGTAATAGAACCATAATACGTTTCTTCATGAAGAATATTGTGACTTCCATCATAAAGTCTATATTTGTAAAGACTCAAAGTTTCTCCTTGGCTGTCAATATTTCTATAATCAACATTAAATGAAAACGCCGGAAATGGTATCGTCTTTATTGTACTGGATTGCACATCGACAAACTCCAGAGTTGGTTTTTCATGACAATAAAAAAGAACGGCATCGCTAAAATCGCTTTTGATGCCGCTCTGATTTGTTACTGCAATTTTTAGATAATAGGGAAGTAGTCTATTATGCACGAGGTTCGCTGGCAACATAAACATTCGTACCGAAGATGAACCACTTGTTTGTACCGTTTTATCAACGATTATATTGCCGGAGGCGTTGTCATAGATAGTATACTCTACTTTATTCACCGTGTCGTCATAGCATGTATAACGCACGACGTTTTCCTGTGTGGCGTCTATTACAGAGAATTTTGAAATTATCGGTTTCGCCAATTTAACACCTCCTTATTTTATGCCATATATCTCACATGGAATAATCAAATCGTTATTTATTGTAACGTCAGCATTATTAGAACTCTGTGCATCAAAGAACGTCACTTCAATGCAATACTTACTATTCTTTTCATACGTTTTCACACAGAATGGACGGAAAGCATTTTTTATACTTGCGTCAGAATTGTATGATACACTCGGTGCGGCTTTCGTTTCACCGCCGTTACTTAAATCGTAAACCATACATAGCTTTGGCGTATTCATGGTAACACAATGATATTCTGCACCGCTCCATTCTCCTGTAACCGGTTTCGAAACAATAACAGAAGCCTTGCTCAAGTATTCAAGCACCCGTTTTATCTCGGTGCTTTCTAGGTCGGTCTCAACGACCTCTCTCTCTTTGTAGCCACGGAAGATAAAAATATATTCTGAATAATCGCTGTCCGTCTCAAACGTCAGCTTATTCTTCTCGCCAACAGCAGAATACGCATCCATCGAGTTGTTCTTCCATAATGGCTGTAGAATCTGCCCAGCCTTCAGCTTGTCGGCAGTAATGCTCTCCATTCTGATTTTATCTCCAGAAACCTGCGTAAGACTGTTATTCACAGAGTCGGAATCAAGCACTACTTTGCCATTTTTGTCTACAGACACAGCACCAGTCAAATCAAGTTTTGTCGCCTTGATTTTTACGGTGTTTGTGTTTTGGTTTATCATGGTAGCAATGTTATTACCGGTATAATCTGTCTTTGCTACCTTTGAATCAATGCTTTCAGCTGCTGTTTTGATGTGCTCTTCAAGTTTTTTATTTGCATTCAATTCTGCAGCATCCGCATACTTTTGAGCTTCAGTTTTTGTGGCGCACAGTACGATGGCATTCTCGTTCTTTGAAATTCTAGATTCTGTCAGAGAAATTCTTGTATTTAGCCCGCTCATGTCTTCATTGTATTTTTCAGTGGTTACGCGGGCTTCAATCTGCTGCTTTGTACTCTCCAAATCAGAATTATATTCCGTTTTAAAACTTACAAGATCACTATCAATTTTTCCAGCAGCATCTAGCGCCTCATTGGCTTTTGTATCATCTGTATATTTCAGAGCTACAACCCAATCAGTTCGACTAAAGCTTTCAGTTATAGTACGTGCTGTCTGACATACAAGAACTTTATTATCACCAGAACTATTTGCCCAGATATCACCACGGCTATATGGGGTTGAAGGCGTTGTGAAAAAAACACGTCTTGAGACATTTGCAGTATCGTTTTCAAGGCTTGCAGCTCTCAAAACTTTCAATAAATTCTTGTCGCTAAGAGCCTCCCATATAAAAGTATCCGTCCACCTATACGCATCATCAGCCTTCGTGTCATAATAAAGGTCGCCAATGTGCTGGCTTTTTGCATTCTCCGTTACCCAATTTACTGTCGGAGCCGTATCAGTAGATGGTACACCACTGTAGAACCATAAGCTGAGTTGTCCGTCTGCCTGATCTTTTAGCGTTAAAAATTCACTGACATCCGTGTATTTGACAATAGTGTCAGCAAAATCTGTATCAATAAAAGTGGACAGCTGACTGCCAACCACATTGACTTTGCTGTCCACTGTTTTCATTGTACCAATATTATCGGGGGAACATACCAGTCGCTTCATATCACCCTGCAATGCAGTCACAACCACACTCTGTCCAACCGTGTAAATCTGGTCAGAGGTAATGTTATACTGGCTTCCAAACACGGATATCGTGTAGGTATTCCCACTCACCGCAGTTACCACGCCAGTCTGCGATTTGTCAAATTTTGCGTCATTGAGTTTCTTTTCAATCGTGTCTACGATGACCTTACTCAACACGTCAATTGCATCTTGACTTTTTTGTGACATCTTGTCCCTCCTTTATAAATGTATACTCGGTCTCAACCTACCCAACCCACCCTGAGCCAAGTATACTTCGTATTTATTTTTGCTTATTGTACTGCTTATCGTCTATTCAGTTCCTGTACAACCTTGTTTGGCAGACGATTCACCAACTCACGAGCCAATGCATCGCTATCACCAACGGGATTGTTCACATTCACATCACCAATAGACAAGGAAATACCACCAGCGTCGCGGCTTTGCACCATAGAAGCAGAACTATGTTTTGCCAATTGATCGCTGAACCATTTGTCTGGATTGCCGCCCATCTCAAACAGGCGAGAGGTAATATCAGCAGGAACAACACCATCGCCAGTCTCAAGATATGTATAACGTCCAGAAGCAGGCTGGCGAACAATTAGCTCAGAACCTCTTTCGTCAACATTTGCGAGATGATTCGTTTTAGAAGATTTAAGACCATTCGCATGACGACCAAAAAGAAAACCAGCAAAACTTCCAAGTAAAGCGCCAATTCCTGCTCCTACAGGTCCACCTAATGCCATACCAATTGCAGCACCAGTACCGGCTCCGGCAAGGGTTGTAGCCGCTGTCTTAATCGTTTTGTCTTCATCCGCAGTGGTTTGATCTTCATTGCCGGTTGTGTCGTTTTTTTTGTCAGTTGCGTCGGTTGCGTCAGTGACTTTGTTCTCTTCTTTAGATACGACCTGTGTAGCGTTAATCGTAAGATTCGTTACGCTCTGTTGATTCTTTGTGTTTTCGGCGGTTTCGGAACTGCTGTTCGCAGTATCTTTTGTATTCTCCGCAGTTTCTTTACTCTTGCCGAAGATATCCTTGCACAGATTTACAACCGTACCAATCGGGCTAATATCCCAGAAGAAAGAAGCAACAGACTTTAATGCTTTCTTGCCAAAGCCATCTTCTTTATTAGACCAGATTTTCTTCTGATTCTTCATGGCCTTTGTGCCGCCATATATACCAAGCGCTGCGGCACCGGCGATTGGAATCGCGGCAGGTCCAGCAGCAGCCAAGGCGTTTCCGGCTGTACCAATAAGTTTTCCAGCACCAGCGAGTAACTTACCTCCACCACCAACGATAGCAGAGCCAACATTACCAAGTCCACCAAGAATCTTTCCACCACCACTAATGATAGCAGAGCCAATTTTACTGTTCTTGACTGCGCCACCAATGGTTTTGAATCCATTCACAACCGTGGAAACAATACCGCCGCCTTCGCCGGAACCATTAAATAGTCTTTGAGCGCCAAGCTTGATTTTCTCCCAGATACCGCCAAATGTTTCAATAAGTCCGTTCCCAGAAGTCTGAACTTTGCTCCTTAATACGTTGAAGAAATTCTCAACTACATTAGCAGACTCACCAGTTGCTTCTTCGCCACCCTTATTGAAGAATCCTTTTATCGTATTCCACAGACCTTTTGTGCCGAGATCTTTGTACTCACTAGTCTTAAGCATGGAATACAGGTTATTTACCTTCGTGAGCGTATTGATGAGCGACTCAAGGTTTGTAATCAAATTCTGGATGCTGGTAATAGCGCTGCCGGTGTTCAGGCTTGCAACGATCTTTTTGTGATAGCCGTCTAGTGAGCCCTCCATCTGTGTGATGGTCATCTTCTGGATCTGCGCAGTGTACTCAAGTTCCTTCTGGTAATCCTTCCAGCTCTTGCCGATATCATCCATGACCTCAGACAGCTTGTCCTTGAACTCGTTGTACTTCTTGATTTGGTCGTCAATGGCCTTTTCAGCGTCCTTATTATTCCACTCGCGCTGCTTGTCAGCAAGGTCTTCGCGTGCAGTACGCACATCTTCGGCGTTTGCCTGCCACTCGTAACCATTCTCAGTGTACACACGAGTCGTGCGCTGTTGCTGGGCGCGGGCGAGGGCATCCTGTGCCTTGGAAAGTTCAATAGCACGCTCGGTGGCTTCGTTGTTTTCTTCCAGAGCTTCCTTCTGCTTATTCAGAGCTTCAATCCGCTTGTCGATGACTTTGCCCATAACATCGCCCCAAATCTTGAGGTCGTTGTTGGATTTGTCATTTGCGGACGAAAGGAGGGAAAGCAGGGAAGAGAACACGTCCTTGATGTCGTTTAATGCAGCCTTGAACTTCTCGGCAGTGACGTTTGCTTCTTTGAAATGTTCTTCGAGAAGTTGCATCACTTTTGCGCCGTCGATTCCCATAGCGTTTAAGACACTTGTGAGTTTCTCCACATTTTCTTTAGAATCAAAGATTTTAGACTGGACGTCATGCATGCTCTTTCCAGCCCATTCACTTGACTCACCAAAATACTTCTGAAGATTCTCAGCCGTTTCTCCACCGATGGCGGCAATATCTGCTGCGGTAAGTTCGACACCATTTACAATCTGACCTTCGACGCCTGCGATCATGTTTTTGACTTTGACTTCTTCGCCAGCAACTCCTTCAAAAAGACCTTCTGCATCAATTTTAAGGATATTCTCAGCTGTAGCGCCACCTTTGAGTTTGCTTGCTTTCGCAATAACATCATTGATATAGCTTGCGATTTCGTTGCTTGTTAGAGGAACAACTCCATCTTCTGTTTGAAGCATTGGAGTGTATGCGATCTCTTTTTCGCCATCGTCTGTCTCAAACGCACTACTTGCACCCAGAACGGTAGAATAGCCACCTTCAACAATAGAATCTGGCTCGAACTCGTTTTGCTCTGCCACAAAATCATGGTATTTCTCCATGTTCTTGGCAGTCCAGTCAATACGGGTACGGTTGATATTGTCAACATTTCCGTATTTTGCCAATCCAGCATCTTGGACTTCTTTGACGGTGTCCGCATAACCTTTAAGAGCTGATTCATATTCTTCTGTTTGCTCTGGAGTAAACCCAAAAATATCAGACAAGATACCAGTATAAACCTTACGCTGAGAATCTGTTTTTGCATTTAAAGCGAATTGATGAACTTGCTCCGCATAAAGCATACGGTATTGAGCTGCATTGAATTTTAACTGATCGCCTTCTTTTTCAAGGCATTCCAGATACTGTGGATCGAGACGAAGCAGTTTTTGCATGGAATCTTGTGTGAGTTTGCCATACAAATTATATTCGTCCACGATATCAGTGATATCAGAGAAGCCACTTTGGAATTTATCTAGCTTGGAATCAACGTCGTCAAGCTCCGTATTCAAACCCTTCAGATAGTCTGTAATGCTGATAACGCCAGAAGACAAATCATTAATAGATTTCTGTAAGACAGCCTGAATCGCAGCGTCTTTTGTGGCGGCTTTCTCATTTTCAAGCAGTGCGATAGTGGCCTTCTTGAGAGATTCTTCGTTGATTTGTAGGTTGCCGGATTCATCAAACAGGATATCTTTAAGTTCCTTATGTTCTTGAATCAGGTCAACAACGGACTCGACATTGTCACTAGTAAGTGCACCAGCAGGGTTATCCGTATTCAAAATATCGTGAATAGTACCGAATGCGGATTTTAAGCCAGATGTTTTCTCTTGTGCTTTATCTAAAGAAGTACCAACGCCTTCAATTGCATCGCGAAGCTCATTCAGAGAAATCGTTCCTTCTTTAGCATTTTCATCAAGGTATTTGAGAATCTGGTTATACTGGGCGACCTTAGTCTTTGTCTTATCAGAAGTGTCTGCGGTTGCAGCTGCTGCCTTAAGTTCTGTCTGAATCATATCGCGGAACTTTGTAGCATCAATGGTTAACTCGTTTCCTTGCTTCTTCAAGCAGGCTGTATACTTCTCTTCAAGGCCCATCAGTGATTTCATTGTATTTAAGCTGACAGAGCCTTGTTTGTTATACTCCTCCATTGCAGAGGACAGGGTAGACCAAGTATCAATAGCAGAAGTTGCCTGTTTAGTAGACTTAGAAGTATCGTCTTTGCCCCAAATTTTACTTGGGTCCTGTTTGCCTAAATTGTCTAACAATCCTGATAGTGTATGATAATTCTTCCTGTAAATGTCACCGGCTCGTTTTACTTTGTCGTAACCAGCCCAACCGTCACTATCTTTCGCTTGTTGTGCAGATTTTTCAGTTGCAACATCAATAGCAGTATCGGCATCAGAAATAACAGCAGTAACGTCGCCCAACAAAGCTTCTGCTTTGGCAAGATTATTGGTATCTTTGATATTGTTTAACGTATCTGCAAGTAGGGATGCTTTCGCCAATTGGATATTTGCTTGAGTTAAAGATTGAGCGGTTTTTGTGTTGATTTTTAGTTTGCCGTTCTTCAAATCAAGCATATTCAGATACTGTGGCTCAAGTTGACACAGAGACTGTAGCGTATCCATCGTGACGTAGCCTGTCTTATTGTATTCCTTAACAGCCTGAGCACAGGATTGATAGGCAGACTGCATGTTATCAAGTGCTGTCATAGCATCAGACAAAGATTTCACCTTGTTTGAATTACGAACGGCAACAAGTCCTACTGCCTCAAGAGCAGAAACAAATTGATCGAGAGTAACACCAGCGTCTTTGGCGGCGTTTTCTAAAACTTTAATAGCTTCTGCTTGAGCTTTTGTCTGATTAGCTGGAACAGCAGAAAGTTCACGAATGTCATCGCCAGTTTCAAGTCCAGACGCTTTAAGCGTTTTTACAGCTCCAGTATAAGGGTTGTTATTAGACGTATCTTTGTTGCGTCGGTCCATGAGATTTTTTGTTGCCTGCATCTTTTGCAAAAGGATGTCATAGGCGGTTGTACTTATACCGACATCGCCATTTGCATTCGCCAGAGCTTTAGTGGCTGCAGTCATTGCGTTCGTGCCTGCGACATACTCATCTTTATACTGAGAGAAACTGTCGGCATCTGTCTCATAACTGTCCATTTGTTTAGATACAGCGGTAGACAGAGTCTTGACCTTTTCGGTTTCTGATGTAATTGCAGCCTCGTTGTCTTTGTACTCCTGAGTGTCTTCTTTGCTAGCAGTAGCCAGTTCGCGCCGTTTATCGATTAGGTCATTAAGTGCAGCAGCGTGCTCTTCAAGAGATTCAGTTTTAGAGACTTTTTCTGCAACCTGATGAGTGCCAGCATTTGCACCACCCTCGGCGTAAGAAACATTCACCGTGCGTGTTTTCACAATACTGTCTTCAGTTTTATCATTTACAACAGCACTTGTGTCGGCATTTGCTTTATCGTTCGCGTCCTTCTCTAACTGCTTCTTGAGTTCGAGCTGAGCCTGCAGCATATCGTTGACGGCTTGTAACCGCTCACGCTCGGCAGGATCAACAATATCTTCAATCTTATCAACGCCCGCGTCCTTCAGAGACTTATTTAGCTCGTCGATCTTAGACTGGATTTCTTCAACATCCTTAGTGGCTTGCTGTGCAGCATCGTGAGAATCATTCATTGCATCAACAAGTTCTTCAGAATGAGTCTTCAGATTCATGATATAGTCAACAAGTTTGGTAGCGATAAAGGCAACAGCCGCTACGCCAAGAGAGAGGAGAAGTTGTTTTCCAATTTGCATCGCATAGTTCCAAGCCATTTGACCTGCTGTGGCGATACCGGTAGTAACAATATCTGATTTTTTTGCACCAATTAGTTTTAAAAGCGATGCAGATACTTTGTAACCATTATCGGACTGTTCGAGCAATCCTGCGTTGAACAACTCTTGCGCTTTTTGAGCATTGTTGGCATCATTTGCATACTGCTCTAATAAATCACAGACATCTTTTGTGTTGGGTAGCAGGTAGTTTCCATCGGCATCTTTCATGCCGGTTGTCTGCATGACTTCATTTAACACACCTTTTGAAAGTTTGTCATCCTTGGAAGTCTCTTGTTCAAATAATTGAGTGTTGAATTTTTCTCCAGCTCGCGCAGCTTGGAGTAATCGTTCAATCTCTTCCTTTAGGCCATCACTAAATTTGGAAACGCTAAGAAGAGCATCTTGTTGCGCTTTGTCAAGATTCATTATCTGGGCAATAAAAGAATCAACTCCACCTAACTTATCAATGGAATCATCGTCAAAATGCTTTGCCCATCCTAATTCGTCTTGGAATATCCCTGCTGTCATGTATTTCTGAATAATTTTAGGAAGTCCTTTTAACTGTTCTGACGCTTTCAATACACTGTCAAAAGATCCATCCATGTTTCCAAGTGTGCCCATTGACTTATTGATTGTCAAATTGTATAATAATTCTAATGGTCAATAAGAATTATTTGTCGATGGGGTAGGAGATATGAAAGTCAAAATTAAAGGACTCAAGCTATCAGACGTTGATTACAAAAACGGAAAAGCTACAACATGGGGAATATGTTCTAAAGGGGCTTTAACCGGAGAAGGTCAAAGATTATTAAGACAGACGATCAGTTTTACGCTTCGGTCGTTTATGCGTATATAGTTGATTATATTTTGAGCGAAAATGCTGGTAACCAGGAAATAATAAAAAAATATAAGCAAGTGATTAGTTGGTCATATAGTAATAATCCAGACGATCCTAGTGATAAATCGCAATATAGAATCAATACATCGTTCCTTGAACAGTATGAAGATTACTTGATTGAACTAAAACATCCGGGAATTCATGAAAGAGCAAAAAAAGAAAAATATCAAGAATTAGTCGAAAAAGAAAAGTATTTTGAATCACTCGAACAATACAAACGAATAGAAGAACAACAAGCCACCCGCAAGGAGCAGCAAGACCTCGCCAGCGGCAAACGTGTCGTCTGTCCCTACTGTAAGTCCACCAACACCGAAAAGATCAGCACCGTAAGCCGCGCTGTGTCTGTATCTCTCGTGGGTGCGGCCAGCGGGAAGATTGGAAAACAGTGGCATTGCAAAAACTGCGGCAGCAATTTCTAAAGGAGAATTAAAATGAAAGTCAATCAGGACATTATGAACCTCATTTGCAAACTTGAATATAGAATTGGCGACACATGTGCAAATAGCGACTCGTACAACGGATGGACTGATGAATGGGGCGCTGATTTTCGGTATCCTGTAACTGTTGACGGCCATGGGAAATTCAGAGGTCGAATTGATGATCTTGGACTTGAACCGGAAGCGCTTGGTGATATCTATTATAAATTTGGCGCAAACGAGATGCATATTGGATATGGAATCAAACATGTCCTCGAAGAGCTTGAAGATTTATATGGGCTTGACTTTGTGAAACTTGAAGCAGAGCGGAAAGCAAAAATGCAGAAGTGATTGTACCGCCAGCAAACCCAGCAAACAATTCTATCGCGATAACTGTGTATATGAGTGGTAATAAAAGAAAAGTCCTGCCACACAAAGTAGCAGGGTAGTGGTTGTATTTTTATTTAGTTCTCGTTTAGCTCTTTTACGACGGCCACGACATCTTGGAATGTATACTCGTGAGCAGTAAACTTGGTTTCGCTTAGAGAGGGGATTCTGTATGTAAATGTGGTCTTACCATTAAAGTTGCTAACCGCAAAGTCACCAGCGGAGATGATATCCATACCAATCAGTAGACCAATCTTTTGATACTGAATCGCCATCTCACAGACAGTAATGTTGTTGAGACGGATACCATCACAGATAATGATATCCATATTGTAGATATTCGCTCCTTCAACTTCGTTTGAAGCTGAAAGAACATTAGTAGTGCCGATAGGTTGGAGTTTTAATTCTTTCGCAAGGGTAGGAGAGATACAAGTGCATGTTGCACCAGTGTCCCAAACAGCCTTCGCTATAGTCATATTCTTACCGTTCTTTACGACTACTGGCGAGGTTAGTTTACGCTCGATTTCAGTTGAGGTAACCACGATTGCGGAAGGATTCTCCATTTTAATCACCCTACAATTTTCTTGTCTTTATTTTCAGAGCGCCATTTGGCTTCTCTGGCGGCGTAACAAGTATTCCAGAATTTTAAGTTTTTCTTTGTTAGGATAGAGAAAAGAGTGCTCAGGGAATCTGTGGAAATGTATCCGTTAGTGAAGAATTCGTCAACGATTGCTTTGATTTGTTGACGGCTCTTCTTTCGTTTGGAAATGTGCATATATTTCACCTCGAATGTTATCATGGATCGTGTAAATTGTCAAGACGAAAAACCGTTACGCTTTCCAATTTGCATTTTCAACGCACGGCTGAATATTCACAGAGTACCCGTGTTCATCACAAGTTGTCCTATCATGATTTACGATAGCATCACCAGACTGTTTAGACTGACAAGGCTTTTGATACCTAACAAACACTTCATTCATTTTATTTGGAAGATTATCCATAACGGACTTTGCTAGGTCGTCAACATCGCCAATAGGTTCTCGCTGCCCCTTGATATAATCAAGAAGGGCAATGAGTTCTTTTGTTTCAATTTCAATTTTCAATTTAATCACCTCGATTATAAAAATGTAAAATTAGTTGATATGGCTTTTGCGGCTTCACCATCTGTGTAATTACAACCACCGGCACACAGTTTGTCCCTTACGAGGCTCCAAGCGAAATAAAAAGCGAGAGTAGCTGCGTCCGTCCGCGTCTATACACCACTCTTCGTAATTGGCTCCGTAGTTTGGTTCACCGGGATGGATTATCTTATTGATTGTAATTGGTTCTTGTTCTACGTGCTTTTTTATATCAATAGAGATATCGAAGCCTAGAATGTTAAATTTCATTACATCTCCTCCTCCCATCGAAGAATAGTAAAAGCCCGGCCTCCCAGCAGTAGGGAGGTCGGGCTTGTTCATTATGACGGAAACGCCGTTGTTACTTCAGAAGTTCAGCGATTTCTTCAGCAGTCATACCGCTGGCCAGCGCATTGGCAACAATATCTTCTGCCTTTTTACGATTCAGCTCTGCTGCAATCTTTTCGTCAGCATCAGCCTTTTTCTTTTCGAGCTTGGTGATTTCTTTATTGAGCTTTTTCAACTCCGCCTCTTTTGCTTTACGCTGGGCGTTCAGTGTAGCGATATCATCACCAATAGTTGCAATCTCCTGAGCAATAGATTCTGCGGCAGTATTCTTTTCAGCGATCTGTGCTGCGTAATCAATACCATCGAGAACCTTTGCTTTATTCTTGCTACCTCTAGGACGTGCCATATTAAAATACCTCCACTACATGCGTTTTGCTTTGCGTGTTGTTTTTGATATTTTTATTATAGCCACTGCTGCGCATACTGTCAATACAGATTATGTCGAAAGAAGAGAGTCTTCAATTTTATCCAACAAGAGGTTAATGCTATCATCTGTAATCAGATCGTCCGAATATTTTACTTCTTCTTGCGACGGTATACGAAACGTAAATGTAGTATGTCCATCAAAATTGCTTATTGCCATATCTCCTTGAGACAAGATGTCCATACCAACAATCATACCATAACTACAGTCATCGTTGTCTATAACAATTAAGTCTTTGTT
>ERZ1034980.1454-NODE-1454-length-14087-cov-13.599772_pt1 | contig 14087 bp, 13 predicted proteins | sample MGYA00520622_ERZ1034980 | MGnify/ENA primary metagenome ERZ1034980 (study PRJEB33766, sample SAMN09781791) | gut metagenome | biome: gut microbiome | host: Homo sapiens | place: Madagascar | study: EMG produced TPA metagenomics assembly of the PRJNA485056 data... | reverse complement strand
TAAGCATTAAAATTTGCCGTATTTTATCTAAGCCTAGGCTTTTGAAATGCTGAAATAATCAAGTTTAATAAAAAATAAGGAAATTTTATGGATTCAGCTAAGTTTTTATTACACGAGCCTTTATTACGAAAAAATCATGCAGGTTGTGCGCATTCATGCTCTAATGGCGCCCACGAAGCCCACAGCCATTTTGATGCGCGAAAAGGCGATAAAAAGGTGCTTTTAATAGCTTTTAGTGCTACAAGTGCGATGATGATTGTTCAATTTATTTATGCCTTGCTTAGCAATTCTTTGGCGCTTTTAAGCGATACTTTACATATGTTTAGCGATGCGTTTGCGCTGGCTCTTAGTTTTTTGGCTATTTTAGCCACGCAAAAGCTCCAAAGTCCGCAAAAAACTTTTGGCTATTTTCGCCTTGAAATTTTGGTGGCATTTATCAATGGGCTTACGATACTACTAGCTGCTGGATTTGTAAGCTATGAGGCCATACAAAAGCTTTTAAATCCAAGCGAGATCGATGCTAAAACTATGCTTATTGTGGCGTGCGTGGGATTTTTGGTTAATGTTTTTGTGGGCGTTTTGATGTTTAAGGGCGCAAATTTGGATAATATCAATATGAAATCGGCCTTTTTTCATCTTTTGAGCGATTTGTTAAGCTCTGTTGGCGTAATTATCGGTGGCGTGATTGTGTATTTTACAAAATTTTATTATATAGATACGATTTTAGGGCTTATAATTGCCTTGCTTTTGCTTCGCTGGGCATTAATATTAATTAAACAAAGCGTAAATGTTTTGCTTGAAAGTTCGCCTATTGATATGCAAAAAGTAAGCCAGCAAATTTTAATCAATAAAGAAGTAGAGCAAATTTTAGATTTACACATTAGCCAAATCACGCATAAAATGTTCGTTGCTACAATGCATATTCGCATTAATAAAGAAAACTTAAATGAGTTTGAAAGTTTATCTAAAAAAATCGCAAGCGCGCTTTATGAAAAATTTGATATAGGCCATTGCACGATAGAGCCAAGTTGGAGTTAGTTAATCTAACAAAAATAAATTTTAAACTCGGTGCGCCAGTAAAAAATTAAAATTTCTGGCTAATTCTTGATAAAAAGGACAAAAATGCAAACAACCAAACTAAGCAAAAAGGCTCAAATTCACTCTGTCATCGCTGCAAGTAGCGGCAATTTGGTTGAATGGTTTGACTTTTATATTTATGGTTTTGCGGCTGTGTATTTTGCTCATAATTTTTCTAATGCCACTTCAACACTTTTTGCGCAAATTGAAATTTTTGGTGTCTTTGCGGCTGGCTTTTTAATGCTGCCTATTGGAAGCATTATTTTTGGCAAAATGGCTGACATTAAGGGGCGTAAAAGGGCGATGATAGTTTCTATCATCTTTATGGCATTTGGTTCTTTTGGCATAGCCTTTTTGCCTGATAAACAAGCAATTGGAGATATGGCTGTGGTGCTTTTGCTGCTTTTGCGGCTTATTCAAGGCATAGCAGTTGGCGGGGAATTTGGTATAGTTGCAGCTTATTTAACAGAAATCGCCCCACAAGGCAAAAGAGGCTTTGTATCAAGCTTTCAATATGTTACCATAATCGGCGGACAACTTCTTGCTGTTGCAAGCATTAGCCTTTTATTTTTGTTTATAGATGAAAGACAAATGCAAGAATTTGGTTGGAGAATTTTATTTTTCGTGGGCGGAGTTTTGGCTGTTTTAAGTCTCTTTTTTAGAAGTTTTATACAAGATAATTCTCATAAAGTCCTTGAAAATTATGCTGATAGAGGGAGCTTTAAAGCCCTTTTTAAATCCTACAAAGCCCTTTTAATCGTCATAGGCGTAACGGCTGGTTGCACCATAGGCTTTTATGCAATCACAGTTTATCCTAAGGTATTTATGATAAATAACGGCGTTGATACAATCTTAGCTAATAACATTATGCTAGGCTCTTTATTTGTGCTGTGCGTGGCTATACCCTTTATCGGCGCAATTAGCGATAAAATAGGCTTTAAAATTTCACTCTTCATTTATCTTGGTTTTTGCCTTGTAGGGACTTATCCGCTTTTTATGGCTTTAAAAAGCGTAGCATTAAGCGGGTCAAATGAGTTTTTACTCTTTGTTATAGTTTGTTTTATGTGTTTTATGTTAAGTTTTTACACAGCTGTGGCAGCTATTTCTAAAACCTCACTTTTTCCACCCCAAATTCGCGCACTTGGTGCTGGACTTGGGTGTATGATAAGTGTGGGACTTTTTGGCGGAAGCGTGAATTATGTAGCCTTACAATTTAAAGCACTTGGCATAGAATGGGGCTTTTTTGTGTATTTTGGCGTTATTGCTTGTATCTCGCTTATTTGCACAGCTTTAATACCAAAGCAAAGAGAGCTTGATTAGAGCGCACTGCCTTTAATGCAATTTTATTGCTTGCGTAAGTAAAAGCACAAAAGATGCGTTAATAATTTAAAAAAATGGCTTATTTTGTGAGTTTAAAATCACGCTTTTGTGAGTTTAAAATCACGCAAGCATCATGCCAAATTATATTATCGTTTTTGAGCAAAGGCCTAGTATTTGTAAATGCGCTAAGTAAATGCGTTATTTTCTTGCTAATGCGCTAGCAAGGCATTTGTAGCCTTGCCTTGCTAAATTTTACATAAAATTTGGAGTGTGTGCCTTGCTTAAATCCACAGCAAATCCTCATCTATACCGCAATTAACAAGCCTTTGCGTGCGGTTTATATGCATTTTGGCTTTTAAGTTTTCAACCATTTCAAAAAAAGCTGCAAAGAATGGGCGTTTTGCTTGCTATCATCATCGCCCTACACAACTTCCCTGAGGGCTTTGCGACCTTTATATCTACGCTGAGCGACTTTTCTTTCGGACTTGTGATAGCTTTGGCTGTGATGATACACAACATACCAGAGGGTATGATGGTGTCCTTGCCGATTTATCACTCCACAGGTAGCAAGAAAAAAGCCTTTATGTATGCCACGCTTTCAGGGCTTAGCGAGCCTTTGGGCGCGCTTGTGTGCGCTTTGGCGCTTTTGCCCTTTATGAGCGAAACCGTGCTAGCGGTGATTTTTGCGCTTGTGGTGGGGATAATGGTGTATATTTCTTTTGATGAGCTTTTGCCTGCGGCGAAATTCTACGGCAAAGCTCATCACTGCCTTTATGGCTTGCTCGTGGGAATGGGCGTGATGGCGTTTAGCCTGCTTTTGCTGAATGGCTAATTTTTTGTGAATTTAAATTTGCCTTTGTTTAAATGCTAAATGAGCGTAAATTTCGCTATCTCACAAAGGGCGAGTATGACAAACTACGAGATTTCCTTAAAATAAATGGGGTGAGATATTAAATTTTTATGTCAAATTCTCATATCAATTTAAAAAATCTCAAATTTTATAAAACTTTTATCGTTATTTATATTATAATCATATATAAATAATAGAGGGAGAATTCCTATGGATACACTCAAAGAATTTCAAAAAATGATGGCAGAACAAACCGACCTTGCCTTAGCAACCGTTGGAGCAGACGGCATTCCAAATGTTAGAGTTGTTAATTATTATTTCAATCCCGAAAATAATGTTATATATTTTGCGACATTTAAAAATAACAACAAAGTAAAAGAAATAAAACAAAATCAAAATGTTGCCTTTACAACAATCCTAAAAAATCTATTTTTGATTTGGCGGATTGTTTTTGCGAAAAAATACCTGATTACCGAGAAACAATAGAATATGGCGGAAAATCACTGATAGTATATGAAATACACTTCAAAACAGCAATCGTTACTTTAAATTTATCTAATATCAAAACTCTCAAATTGTAACAGCTAAAACCAAACTTTTCGCAAGCAGGACTTAGCACAAGTAAATTAAATTTTGTAAATTTGGATAATTTTGCCCTTTGCTCATCGTGTGGCAAGGCGGAGGATAAAAACACCACAAATGACATTAAAGGTGAGTGGTTTTGTTCAAGCTTATGCGAAAAAACTGAAGATGTATGCTTGGAAATTAGCGAAGATTTAAACCCCGTGATTTTAAATGGCGAAAGCTATGAAGCTTATAAAGAAAGATTTATTAAAAATCTCTCAAATACCACAAGCATAGCCGCTACAACTTTGGGTGTAGCTGAGGTATGGGCGAAAAATTTTCAAACTTTACAAAATGCAGATACAGGACACGGATTTGCCGCTGAGATTATGAATAATGAGAATGATATATGGGCTGGTAAAAATGCTAAAATAGTAGGTGGCGATAACGCTTTAAATGGTGCAGATAGACTTGTGGATGGTATTGAAATACAAACTAAATATTATAAAACAGCTGCTAGAAGTGTAGGTGCTGGTTTTGATGATAAAGGCAGTGGAAATTATAGATATTATAATAAAGAGGGCAAACCTATGTAGCTTGAAGTGCCAAAAGACCAATACGAACAAGCGGTAAAAGTTATGGAAGACAAGATAAAGCAAGGCAAAGTGCCTGGCGTTACCGACCCAAAAGAAGCAAAGAATATCGTTAGAAAAGGCAGTGTAACACTCCAAGAGGCAAAAAATTATTCCAAATTTTGCACCAAAGAAAGTCTTAAATATGATGCACGAAATGGTTCCGTAGTAGCTATGGTAGCTTTTGGAGTGTCTTTTGTGGTAAATGTTAGTATTTGTTATTTTAAAGAGCGGGATTTGAAAAAGGCATTAAAAGAATCTGTAATTATAAATATAAATGCTGGTGGAAAAGCGTTTGCCATCTATATGGTTGGAGCGCAAGCACAAAAAATCCCTGCACTCAATAATTTTTTAAAACAAGTGATAAATTTTAATTTTAATGGCAATGCAGTGGGTAGGGCGTTAGCCGAAGTAGGCAAAAAAGGTGCGTCAAGTGCAAGTAAGGGAGCGGTTAATAGCGCAGCAAACAGTGCATTGCGTGGCACTATTGTAGTGGCAGCTGCGACTATGGCGGTTACTTCTAGCGTAGAGCTTGTGCAAATGATGAGAGGGCAAATCTCTGGTATGCAATGTGTGAAAAATATCGCTGTAAATGCTGGCGGTATAGCTGGTGGAGCAGCTGGTGCATTAGCTGGAGCGGCTGCGCTATCATTTATCCCGGGAGTTGGCACAATAATAGGCGGTTTAGCAGGCGGCTTACTCGGTGGAATGGGTGGTGGAGCTATGCTTAAAAAACTTATGGATAAATTTATAGAAGATGATTTAGCTAAAAAACAACGAGTATTTTTTGAACATATCATCACTTTAAGTGTGCTGTTTAAACTATCCAAAGAAGAGGGAGCTGAATTTTCTGCCATAGTTAATCAAATCATCCAAGATGATGCGAATTTCTTTGGCAAAAAATTTGAAGTTAAACAAATGCTGCCTTATGCAAATAGCATACTTAAACCTATCGTGGTGGCTATCGTATCTCAACGCCCTAAATTGCCAAACTATACCTTTGATAGAGATGAAGTTGTTGATGTTGCTTATGAGGTTATAAACGAGGCTTCTTAATTTGCTTGTATAAATCAGGCTTGATTTCAAACGCAAATTTTAGTGAAAACGCACTATAAAAAAGTGATAAAATTTGACAAAATGCAACAAATTTTATCGCACACAAAACAAGCCAAATCACTCATCAGGGTTATCAGGGTCGTAGGCTTTGTGTGCCTTGTTGATTCTTATTTCTTTGTCGATTTTACGCATATCAAAGTCCTTGCCATCATTGCTTGTGGTAAGAATTTGCTTTTTAAAATCATAAGCATTGCTAGCCTTATGATAAGTGCCATTTGTAGCTTGGGCTAAGTCTTTCAGGTATTTTAAATCAGCCCCGATAGCAAAGGTGTGAATTTTCACAAGGTTTTGTGCCTTGTTTTTGGAGTTTTTGACTATGTTTTGATTAAGATTTTGCGTTAAAGTAAGCACCTTTTGAGAGTTTTGCATATCGCTTGGCTCAGCGTTACTGATGAGATAAATTTCCTTTGTCAAGCCATTGTCCTTTGTAAAATTTGACATAGCCTTAATCAAAGAAAGATTAAGCATTTTTGTCTGTGAGTCCCTGCCTTTTACTTTGTTTAAAGCCTTTGTAAAACTTTGCTCATCATAAAATGTGCCAAGCTCGGTTGAATATAAGCCAGAAAAAAACACAAGCGAGATTTTAGCGTAGTTTTGTCCGTCTTTAAAGATATTTTGAGCGATAAAAGGGGCTATTTCTTTGAGTGCGGCGTTGTATTTTTGCATAGATGAATTTGCGTTGATTACTATGGCAAGCTCTTTTGTGGGATTTGTGCCTAGTTTTATGTTAAAATCGCCGTTTTTAAAGTGCAAAATGCTAAAACTTTGCTTATCGCAAACACTTTTCACGCTCAAAGTGTCATTTTGTAGAGCGTAAGAAATGGCTCTGTCAGCACTGATAAAATTTGCATTTTCTTTTATCCCGCCCACTAAAAAATTGCCCGCAAAGCGAATGATTTTGCTTTGTTTGGAGTTTTCATCGTATTTTAAGCCATCAATACTGCTACCATTATACACGGTAATGGTATTTGGGCTAAAAGCTGAGTGTTGATGCGCTACTTTTTCATCACAACTTGCCCCAAAGACGAGATTATAAAGCATTTGGTTAAAATAATACTCATCAATCACAATGTCATCATTTGCATAAACAAAGCAAAAGCACAAAAGACACAAGAACCACTTTTTCATTTCATCTCCTTTTGTTTTTATAAAACATTGTAATATCAAGGCATTAACCAAGCGTAAATCATTTGCCTTCGTTGATGACTTTAAAGAAATTTGGCTTGTTTGTTTTGTTGGCTGTGAGTTTGAAAATCACGCAACCATCGGGGCAAACTATATCCTTGCTGAATTTGCTCTGTCCGCCTAAATTTCGCAAATCGCCGCCACTTCGCACCGCCTCCATAAGCGGAAACAATATCATCATTTTCGAGCAAATGCCTTGCCCTTGCGAATTCGTGGGGCAACCATAGGCGCATTTGTAGCTATCGCCGATTTCTTCGCCATTTCGGCAATACCCCTCAGTTTTATCGCCACGCAAAAAGCCCCTGATTTCAAGCTCAAATTCATAATCCTCGTCAAACCATTTTTTCATTTTCGTCCCTTTTATGCTTGAATTATAGCATAAATTCAATGCTAAAAATAGTATTTAAAGTCATCTTTTGGGCTTAAATGGGCGAATTTTGTAAATTTTTCGCAGAAATTAACAAAACACCAAATTTCACATAAAATTTGGAGTGTGTGCCTTGCTTAAATCCACAGCCAAATCCTCATCTATACCGCAATTAACAAGCCTTTGCGTGCGGTTTATATGCATTTTGGCTTTTAAGTTTTCAACCATTTCAAAGCCTTTTTTGTAAGCATTTGGCTCTGTGCTACCACCTGCAAATACGCTTAAAGCCTCAATCAAAAGGCTTGATTCGGCGTTTATCTCATTAAGACTATGACGGCGAGAAAAAACGCACTCTTTTAAAAGCTCTATTTTGTGGGGGTTTGCTTTGATTGAGCCTTTTATATGCTCTTGTCCGTAGGCAACATGACGAGCCTCATCAAGCCTAGCAAGGTATAAAAGCCTCTTTGTAGGCTCATCTTTGGCATATTCTTCTAAAAAGGCGAGCAAATCAATAAAAGTGCCTTCACCCATAATATGAAGCAAAAAACTTGATTTAAAATAATCTTTTTCGTTAAAAAGCGTATAAAGACTGCGTTGGGTCGCTACGCTAGAGTGCTGGACGCCAAGCTTTGTGGCTTTTGCCCTTTTTAAAAAAGCCTCGATATGCCTTGCCTCATCGCCTATAATGCTTGCTAAAAATAGCGGCACTTCGGTGTAAAAGGGCGAAATTTGAGCCAAAAACTGACTAGGTATGTAAAGGGCCAAAAACTCATTTTCAATCAAATAAGTCATAATCTGCGCCAAAGCTTGCTCGTAAGCTTGCTCATAACTTGGGATTTCATTCCACGCAATGTCTCTTGTGGCATTCCACTGCGCTTTTTTCGCCTCCTCATAAAGCTTTATAAGAGAATCGCTCCACACATTTTCCTTTGAGGATAAGTTAAAATGATACTTTGGGCTGCCTTGCTGCGCACTAGCACCACGCGGAGCAAGTCCTAGCATAGTGGGGGCTAAATTTTCCACATTCAAGGGCGTGGGCGTGAAATTTTCTTGTGAATTTTTACGCAAATAGTAGCTAAAAGCGTGTTTTAAAGGCTTTTTTTCAACAAAAATTTCGCCCTTAAAATGACACCAAGCGACTAAATCGCTTTCTAAATTGTCAAAATCGCTCAAAACCTCGATAATGTCGCCATTTTTAGCAAGTAAAAAGGCGTTTTCAAGCCGCAAAAAAAAGGCTTTGCCAAGTTCAATCTGTCCTAAATTTAGGCTTAAAATGTGTGAATTCAAGCTCAACCTACCTTGTTTTCAAGCAAATTTTGTTCTTTCATTGCCTCATAGACTTTATGATAGGCTTCTAGCTCGCTTTTGCCAACGCAAATCCAGCGGTTTAAGCCCTCCATTGTCATCATTTTAGAAATAAGCTCTTCGTTTTTGCGTTCATTTTGGCTAAGCAACATTTGGCTAAATTTCTCGCCCAAAGCCTCGTCAAAATTTGGCAAAACAGAGAAATTACAATGACAGTAACCCTCGCTAGTCCAAAAGCTTTCTATCTCAGGGTAGCTGCCATTTTCTAAAATCCTAGCCCAAGTGCTTGAACCTATGCTTCCAGCATCAAGCCGTCCGCTTTTAATCCCCTCTAAAATATCATATTCACTTCTGCCTGTGTCGCCGTGCTTGCCAACATCTGAGTTGTAGCGAACAACGCTAAGTTCTTTTTCATTTGCCCTGCCGCACTCATCTGGTGAATTAAATTCCTTTATATCAAGGCTTATGCCCGCTCGTTTAAGGTAGTAAAGTGCCATAATAGCAGCTTGTGCGCTGTCCATACTGCCAAGCCCAAAGCTTTTGCCTTGCAAATCTTTGAGTGTTTTTATGCCACTACCCTTTTTACACACAAATTTCGTGGTGAAATTTACATCAGTATCACGCATAATGAGCGCTTTTGCTTTGTTTTGCGTGGCATAAAGCGTGCGAATCCAAGCTGTATTAGTGTTCCACGCTATGTCAATGCTGCCTTTAAGCAAGGCATCAATTTGCCTTTCATAATTGCTAAACAGCACATAATCAAGCTTGCAACCATAATTATTCGCGTATTCTCTTATAATATCCCAAATGGGAACAACTTTAGGGTCGTAAGCAACCGCACCAAGTAAAATTGTTTTCATTTTTTATCCTTTCTTTTTTGTAACGATGGTTTTGAGCGAATTTCGTGGGAGTTTTTAACAAACTCCCGTAAAATCTCCGCAAGATAAGCTCTATTTTACTAAGGCTTCTCCAAGCCAAATTTTAAGCACATCAAGCCCTGGTGCCATAACCTGTGAGGCAAGCGAGTCGCGCATATACCTTTCAAGTGGCAAGCGTTTTGCATAAGCTGTTCCACCGCCAAGTTTCATCGCCTGCGTGCAAGCTTCCATTACTACATTTATAGCGTGAATTCTGCTTGCAAAAATCTTGCCCGCCGCATCGCTTTCATTTTCTTTAAAACTTCTTGCCGCCTCCATAGTAAGTGCGTAAGAGCTTTGAATTTTGGTGTAAATTTCAGCCAGCTGCACTCTCACCATTTCAATGTCGCTTAAGGCTTGTCCGCTGGTGTATTTACGCTTTTTAGTATGCTCTAAAATGCACTCATAAGCAGCCTGAGCTAGCCCTGTATAAACAGCTGCTAAACCCACGACAAAATACATTACTATGGCTATGGCGTGATTGCCACCATCTCCTTCCTTGCCGACAAGGTATTTTTCATCAACACGCACGCCGTTATATTGAACAGGCATTGAGGCATTGCCACGCATTCCAAGTCCGTCCCAAGCACTATCTTCGTGTATCATATTTGGCAAGGTTCTATCCACAAGCCAAGTGTTGTGTGCGCCTTTGATTTTGCACGAATTTGTGTTTGTCATATAAAAGTCCGCTTGTAAGGCACTTGTAACAAAACTTTTTCGTCCATTTAGCACTCTTGCGCCATTTTCTAGGCTCTCGCTAATGTCTGGCAAGCCAAAATGAGTGCCTGAACCACTTTCACTGTAAGCTAGGGCTATGGCTCGCTCGCCTTTGGCGATTTTGGGTAAAAATTCATCTTTCATCGCCGCACTGCCAAAGCTCACTATGCCCGAAGTGCCAGTGTTATGCATCATATAGCAAAGCCCTGTGGTAGCGTCTTTTCGTGCTAGTTCATAACAAACTTGCGTATGTTCAATTATGCCCAGCCCAAGCCCACCAAATTCTTTTGGCACTAAAAGTCCCATAAATCCTTGCTTTTTAAGCGCGTCATAGGCTTCTTTTGGGAAACGCCCCTCTTTATCGACACTTTCAGTGATGGGCGCAACGATTTCTTGGGCTAGTTTTCTAGCCTTTTGGATAAGTTCTTTTGACATAAAAGTCCTTTGTAATATATTTGGTGGCAATCTAACAGATTGCGATACTACAAAACACGAGAATAAAAGTAAGTAAAATTCGTGTGGTTTAACCTAAACCATTGAGTATTTTGCGATTATAGCACAAAATTTTAAGACTAATTTAAATTAGGTAGATTTATTTAAAATTTTAAGCTGGGTTTAAATTTTTAATCTATATTAGGCAAAAGATATTTAAAATTTTAATGAGTTTAAAATTTAAAATAAAGCTTAGCGCGCGCTAAGCTTTCTTTCAAAGTCCCATTTTGTGGGGGTTTAAAATATTGTTTGGGTCAAAGGCTTTTTTTATGGCGCGAAACAAATTCATCTCAGCCTCGCTAAATGCGAGTTTCATAAAAGGCGCTTTACTCAGCCCTATGCCGTGTTCGCCGCTTAGCGTTCCGCCCAAATTTACCGCAAGTTTGAAGATCTCCGTTATCGCCTCGTGTCCCTTTTGCACTTGCTTTTCATCGTTTTTGTCAGGTATCATCACATTTGTATGGACATTGCCGTCCCCCGTATGTCCAAAACAAGGCACTTTAAAGCCATATTTGCTTGAAATTTGCTCTATGCCCTCTAAAAGCTCAGGCAGCTTGGAGCGCGGCACGGTAATGTCCTCGTTGAGTTTGAGCGTGCCGTAAATGGTAATGCTTTGCGAGCAGTTGCGCCTAGCAAACCAAATGTCAGCCGCCTCCGCTTCATCTTTTGCCACGCGAAATTCACGCGCGTTGCAGTCTTTAAAACTCTCTTTAAGCACGGCTAAATCGCTTTCTATGCTTTCTTTGACATTGCCATCAACATCAGCGATTAAAATCGCCCCAGCGTCCGTTGGCAAGCCTTTGTGAAATTTTTGCTCCACAGCTTGTATGCTTAATCTATCCAAAAACTCCATAGACACGGGCGTAACGCCTTTTGAGAGCGTTTTATACACCGCATTCATCGCACTTTGGACGCTATCAAAAACGCCCATAGCCGTTTTTTTGAGCTTTGGCAAGGCGATGAGTTTGAGCGTGATTTCAGTAATAACAGCAAGCGAACCCTCGCTAGCGATGAGAATGCCCGCTATGTTGTAGCCTGCGACATCTTTTATCGTGCGTTTGCCCGCACGGATTAGCTTTCCGCTTGGCAAAACCGCGCGAAGTGCCATTACATAGTCTTTTGTTATGCCATACTTTGCCGCACGCATACCGCCAGCGTTTTCGCTGACATTGCCCCCAAGTGATGAATACTCCATACTTGCAGGGTCAGGCGGATAAAAAAGCCCAAATTTCGCCACTTCTTTTTGCAAGGCTGAATTTATCACGCCCGGCTGCACTCTTGCAACTAAATTTTCTAAATCAATCTCTAAAATTTTATTCATATATTTTTCAAAGCCAAGCACCAGCCCGCCATTAACAGCCAAAGCCCCGCCCGTAAAGCCAGAGCCTGCACCACGCGGGATAATGATGATTTGATGAGCGTTGCAAAATTTCAAAATCTCGCAAACATCGTTTTCATCGCGCGGAAACAGCACGCCATCAGGCAAAAAGCTCTTTCTCGTGGCATCATAGCTATACGCACGCCTGTGCGCTTCGTCAAAATAAGCGTTATCTTCGCCTAAAAGCTTTTTAAAATATGCAATATGTGCTTTATCCATAATCTAGCCTTTTTTAATTTTCATTTGCTATACCGCCATTTTCTTGGTTTAGAATTAAACGGCGGTAGTATTTGTCGTAATCATTTATATGCGCGCTATCTGGCTTCCAAAATACAGTATCAATGCCATCAACTTGGGTATAAAATGGCAAATGATAGCTTGCGATTTGCCCACTTTTAAAGCTTTTAAGCACGGCAAATGATCCACAATCTACAAAAAACGCTTCTTTATCAAGTGCTACAAAAATCACGCCAGCTGCGTGCTTAGCGCAACTTTTGCGAAAATCATCTTTGCTAGGATTTGGCGTGTAATTAAAGCTTAGCTCAGCCGCTACTAAATCAGGGTGGATAAAGCTAATATTTGAAAATGCTTTTAAAATTTGCTTATAAACATCGGCGTTTGGGGCGATGATTAATGCGCGGTTGTATAAAAAATTAAGCACGATTGTATCGCCACTTTTTGGGGTGAATTTAGGCAAGGGCAGGGCTTTTTGCGCTAGGTTAGAATATAGCTCAAAGCGCACGGTAGCATAGCCGTTTTGTTTATGGCTTACCACAGCGCGCGCTATAATTGAGCTTAGTCCATTGCCAAAATCACGCATTACCACGCCACTTGAACCAACCACTATTTTAGCGCTATCGTTTATTTGAGCTGTGTTGTCATCGTTTATTTTTAGAATATAAGTGTTATATTCGTTTAAATTAAACTCAGCACCCATAGCAAATGCAAAAAAAATCAAGGCAAAAAAGAAGTTTTTCATACCAAATCCTAAAAAAATTTGCCGATTATAGCTTAAAAGCCTTGAATTTTGCCGATTTTAGGCGATATTTTGGAGCAAATTTTAAAAAGGGTAAAAATGAAAGATATAAATTTAGCCAATAAAATCATAGGCAAAAATTCGCGCACATTCATAGTAGCTGAGCTTTCAGCTAATCACAATGGCGATATCAACCGCGCAAAAGAAATTATTAAAGAATTAGCAAAAACAAGCACAGATGCGATTAAGCTACAAACATACACCCCAGATACTATCACGCTAAATAGCAAAAATGATGAGTTTATGCTCAAAAGCGGGCTTTGGGCTGGGCAAAGTTTATATGAATTATACCAAAAGGCCTATACGCCGTGGTCTTGGCAGGCCGAGCTTAAAGATTATGCAAATTCTTTGGGGCTTATTTGTTTTAGTTCGCCTTTTGATTTAAGCTCGGTGGAGTTTTTAAGCTCGCTTGATATGCCAGCTTATAAAATCGCAAGTTTTGAGATTAACGATATAGGGCTTATTAGATCTTGTGCGCTTAGTAAAAAGCCCATTATCATCTCAACAGGCATAGCAACCCTAAGCGATATCGAACTAGCCATAAAAACTTGTAAAGATACTGGCAATGACGATATAATCTTGCTAAAATGCACTTCTGCTTATCCTAGCCCATATGATGATATGAATTTGCGCTCCATTCAAAGCTTGGAGCAAATTTTTGATTGTGTGGTGGGACTTTCAGATCATAGTTTAGGCTCTGAGGTCGCTCTTGGCGCGGTTGCTTTGGGAGCAAAATTTGTAGAAAAGCATGTAACCTTAAAAAGAAGCGATGGCGGCGAAGATAGCAAGTTTTCTATGGAGATTGCTGAGTTTGCCCAAATGGTAGAGCAAATTAGAAATTTAGAATCAGCCCTTGGCGCGCCAAAATACGATTTAACGCCAGCACAATGCCTTGCTAGGGCGTATTCTCGCTCGCTTTATATCTGTAAAGATATGAAAAAAGGCGAAATTTTCAGCGCACAAAATTTGCGCTCAGTTCGGCCAAATAACGGCTTACACACAAAATTTTATGATGAAATCCTTGGCAAAAAAGCAAGCAAGGATATAAAATTTGCCACGCCACTTTCTTGGGATTTGATTGAGTTTTAAAATTTTTTTTGATGTGGGTAAATTTTAACATTTGCTTAGTTT
>ERZ1034980.1453-NODE-1453-length-14088-cov-7.009050_pt1 | contig 14088 bp, 10 predicted proteins | sample MGYA00520622_ERZ1034980 | MGnify/ENA primary metagenome ERZ1034980 (study PRJEB33766, sample SAMN09781791) | gut metagenome | biome: gut microbiome | host: Homo sapiens | place: Madagascar | study: EMG produced TPA metagenomics assembly of the PRJNA485056 data... | reverse complement strand
ACTTCAAATACCACGATCCGCTCCCTCGGATCATCCCCTGGGAAAAGATCACGACAATCGATTTCATCTACAAATGACAACTCGTCTACTGTCATCAGATATGCAATATACTCATCTGATGGATAATAGAAAAACAACTGCATGGATCTTGGACATGCATAATATGACTCCAGGATCCGTGCAATGACTTTCTGAAGTATCTCTACTGAAAACGGATTAAAAAAGTAAGCACAGTCTACCGACTCCGGCACCTGATAATGTTCCGCATTCGCCAATTCAAATGTCACCCTGCCTGAAGACACTGCTGACGTATGATTCTCCGCTGCCTTTTCATATATCCGTTCATCATATTCAATTCCGATAGATGCACATCTCGTCTGATAAGACAGAAAAAAATCCACACGCCCTTTACCGCATCCATAATCAAGCAACGTATTTCCTTTTCGCATATATCCGGCATTCGCCAGACGCTCCAGTACCGAATATGGAGTCGGTTCATAAGGATATCGATACCTGTCCGCATTAGAGTCATCCCGTCCCATTGTCCGAATATGCAATAACTTATCCCATCTTGTCTCGTTCTTATCTTCTTTCATCATTATTCATTAACAGCCATCGAATTCCTTTGGCAAGCCTCTTTCCCGAATCCGCAAAATGACCTCCCGCATTCCATTCCAGAATCACCTGCTCTGCCAATGGATCCGCCCGTAGTATCCTTTCCTGTTCTCTGGTACGTTCTCCCACCGTTGCCATCACTTTATTCTTTGTCTTCTCTTCTTTTCCACCAAGGCTCAGGTACACTTTACATTTATGTTGAAGCTTATGTTCTCTCACATAAACAGCCCAATCTTTGAACCACATAGAACCCGAACAGCATACGATTCCTGAAAACATATCACATTCATATGCTGCCCATAACGCAAATAAGCCGGCAAGAGAATATCCCGTCAGCCAATATTCGCGATCTTTCACATCATATGTTTTTTCAATATATGGAATACATTCCTCTGTTAGCCATCTCAGAGTATTCCTGCCCTGTCCTGCAAATCTTTCTGTTCCAAATGCTGCTGGTGCTTCCCAAGGTGAAAAATCCCGGTTCCAGTCTTCCACCTGAAATGCCACAAGCAGAAAGTCATTCTCCGATACTATTTCTAACAGCTCTTCCCATAAATGTTCCACTTCATGCTCCTGATGTGGATACATCCCCCAGAAAATAACCGGACCTCCATGCCCGTGCTCTGCTATATGCAGTTGTATTCCATCTACAAAAGTCTCTGTCATCTCTATATCTTTTCTACTGAAACAATCATTACTTGCCACCATTCTTATCTTCATCTTTCTTTAAAGCATCTGATACATTGCCATAAATTTCTGCCATATCCTTTGGTAGCTTTGTCACCAGATACATGATTGGGATAAGGAAAAATGTTACCCCAAAAGATATTGCTAAGAAAAGCTGACCATATGGATTGCCTGCAATTAACAATATAATGGTGATTATATAAAGTACTGGTATTATAATGGCACATACCAAAGCCAGGATTTGTCTAAAATTCATTTTTCTTTTCATATATCTATATCCCTTCATTTCCTTATTATCAATACCATGCATCTTCCCAGTAATCATACGCATCGTCGTATCCATCGTCATAGTCTCCATCTCCAAATTCCTCTGCCCACTCCTCTGCAAAATCATCTGGATCATCATAATCGTATACATCATAAGGATCTGTTCTTCTGGTGGAAGCATTACCGCTTGAAGTTGATGTATCAAAAGAATCGCCACCAACTAAAAGTTTTGACTGCCCGTTGCTGGTATCCAGACAGTATTCTGTTCCCTGATGTCCTTTGATATTAATTGCACTACTGCGATCTGCATTGCCAATATATACGGTAATTGTCTGATCTCCGTACTCTATGTCATGATTATGGTCTCCCGGTGCATGCCCTTCGTTCATCACATTCTGTTCATTCTCCATCAGCCGGATAAATGATTCATAACTTCCGTCTTGCGTGTCTTCCGCATAAATCTGATCAATACTTTCGCTATTATACTTCCCTGCTTTATACTTTGGATAAGCACCCTGTGACAAAAACAACAGCACGATTATCACTGTCATAGATATGAGAAATACTTTTCATTTCTTCTCATCACTCATTGTGTTCCCTCTCATTCCTCTTCATCCCCTGAACATGATCCACGGGTTAATCAATCATCGTAATGATTCCAGTTTTATGTCCATCTTCTTCTGCAATCTCTCTTTCACATCATCCCTTACAAATGCTGTCTCCACCGCATTCTGCATCATTTTTCGAATCTCTTCATCACTCACGCCATACGTTTTCTGCACAAATTCCAGTTCTTTTGCGAGACTGGTATTGCTGACCGTCCGGTTATCGGTATTAATACTCACTTTCAGCTCTGCATCCAAGAACTCTCGAAGCGGATACTCCGCGGTGCTCTGCACCGCTTTCGTCTGGAGGTTGCTGATTGGACACATTTCGATACCAATACCTTTCTTTGCCAACTCAGACTGAAGCTCCCGATGTCCACGCATGGCAATACCATGACCAATACGCCCAGCTCCTGCTTCTACCGAGTCAATGATATTCTGAACATTTCCACACTCGCCTGCGTGAAGCGTAAATGGCATGCCAAGTTTCTTCACAGTCTCAAATACATCCATAAATTCAGACATGGGATACAGTGCCTCTGCCCCAGCCAGATCTGCTACACAGACACCGTCGCCCAGGTATTCTCTGACAATTTGGAGCATCCGCAGATTCTCCTCTGCGCTGTGATGACGCATGGCACAGGTGATAATTCCATATTCTACACCAAAGTCCTGCTTTCCTTTATTCATACCGGCAATGACTGCTTCGATCACCTTCCTGCAATCCATGTCCGAGGTCTCGGACAACAATGGTGCAAAACGTACTTCCGCATAACACACATTTTCCTGATACATACTGCGAAGCACATCATATCCTGCTTCCCGAAGACCTTCCTCATCCATCAGACATTGTCCCGGAAGGTCGAATTTCTCCAGATACTCGTTGAGACTCCGGCAGTCATCCGATACGCTCAATTTTTCCTGTGATACCTTTCTGCCAAGTCTCTTTTCGATAAAGTTCCTACTCAGCGAACCGTCTAAATGGCAGTGAAGTTCCACTTTCGGTAATGCAACTAATTCGTCTCTCGTCATAATTAATCACCTCTCATCACTTTCTTTCATAATCCCCTGATATTCATCCAGCACATTAAACAGCATATCGCCTGAACACACCGGCACTTCTGCCGTCGTTCCGCCAAACTTCTCATATCGATACAGATCTTCGGCTCTTGTCAGCACAAGCACCGGAATCACCTCGTATTCCGATCCGAAGATCACTTCCAGATACGGACTGTACTTTGCTGCCTGACTGAGTTCGTCCGGATCAATCTTGTCTTTCATTTTGAATTCCAACGAGAATACATAGCGATCCGTGACCACTAACACATCTGCATAAATGCGAATATATCTGGATCTACGGATTCTCAGTTCAAATACGATCTCCCATGTTTCATATTCTTCTTTGTCTGCTCCCATAGTATCCAGATCCGCAAATAAACTACACATGACTTCTCTGGCATCCCGAAACGAATGAAACAAGCCTCTGGTGTCATTGAGATTCCGTCCGATCCTTTTGCATCCCGCAAGCAGCATTTCAAACCATTCATCTTCAGTAAGCTCCAGAAATTCTTTTACCGTTCCATAATATCCGCTGTAATCCACAAGTCCAAGATGAGGACGTCCCTGACGGATTAACGCATGCCATCTGTAGTCCTTGTCCTGGTAGCAAAGATCCCGCATGTAGGGCGATCGATAAAGATAATGGTTCACCGTTTTACGGTCAATATGCAGTTCCTTTGCTATATCTCTGGCACGGATTCCTTCACCGGATGCGATCTGTGAATAAATACCATACTCTGTTCTATCTGTACTCATATCATTTATTTTCTACAATATCCGATTTTATCCCGGATTCTTTCTTTCATCTTAACAACATTTTAATCCATGCTATAATAATTGAAAAGTAAAATGTTACATACGCTAAGAATGAAACGGAGGGATATCTTATGAAAAGTATACTTGGTTACACCAGAACATCCTTAGATACCTTTGATGAACGCCCATTCTGTCAGGTGGACAGTCTGGTGCTCTCCTCCATCGCATATACATTTTTCCCAAAAGAAATACTGCCTGAAGGAGACTGGAACGGCGTTCACTTTGCAGATCTTTTGAAAGCAGAATGCTTTGAACAGATGTTCCATGGTATCTGGAACGGCAAAAGCTGTCTGGAACTGTTGATCGCACTGGCATGCAGTCCAAGATTCCGCGATATCTTGATCTGTGGCTATACACAGAAATACGATGCCGCAACGGAAAAACAGTTCTCAGCAGTCACGTTCCGACTGACTCCAGATACGTCATATATTGCTTTTCGCGGTACTGATTCCAGCATCATCGGCTGGAAAGAAGATTTTAACATGGCTTTTCAGGATCCGATTGCCGGACAGCTGGAAGCCATCCGCTATCTTCACAAAGCTGCCAGTCATTTCCCTGGTATGCTATATCTTGGCGGGCATTCCAAAGGTGGTAATCTGGCGGTATATTCTGCGGTAAAATCCGACCCGTCAATCCGCAGACGGATTCTTGACGTCTATTCCCATGACGGACCCGGATTCTTAAAATCTTTCTTCGAACTGCCGGGATATGAACAAATGAAAGATCGGATCCACAAAACAGTGCCGCAATCTTCACTGGTCGGCATGCTCTTTGAAACACAGGAAGATTATAAAGTTGTAAAAAGCCGGGCATTTTCTCTGTTTCAGCACGATCCCGCCAGTTGGGTGGTGAATGGAAATGACTTTGCCTATGCGGATCACCTGAATTCCGGAGCCAGACATATGGATGAGACGCTGAATACCTGGATCCTTGGACTGTCACCGGCAGACAGGGAACGTTTTGTAGATACGCTGTTTGAACTGCTTAATTCTACCGATGTATTCTCTACCGAAGAACTGGTGCAGAACTGGTCTGCCAATCTTCAGATCCTGATGCAGGCAGCAAGAGCTCTTGATCCGGAAAGCAGAGAATTTCTTCAGCGCACAATCCGCGATTTGTTTACCATCAGTCTGAAAACGATTCCAGACCGTTTTCGCAAAAAGTAAACTGGACTGGTCATTTTTATAATAATTGGCTCTTTATCACAATCCACTCAAGTAGTAAAGTATGGTCTAACAAAAAGATAAGAACATGAAAGAAGGAAGAGACCATGAATACAAACTTGAAGAAAATCGTAATGGCAGCTTTATTTGCCGCATTGGCTTGTGTGGCTACAATGTCAATCCGTATCCCTACTCCCGGAACAAACGGATATATTCACCCAGGTGATGCAATTGTAATCCTCTCTGGTGTAGTACTTGGACCTGTATGGGGACTTCTTGCAGCCGGTATCGGATCAGCTATGGCTGACCTGCTTGGTGGATATTTTGTATATGTTCCGATTACATTCGCAGTAAAAGGGCTGATCGCACTGTTTGCAGGACTTGTTTACCAGAAAATGGCTACAGATAAGAAGAAAAAGTACATCGCTGTTCTGATTGGCGGCGTAATTGATATCGTGCTGGTAGCCGGTGGATACTTCGTTTGTGAATATTTCCTGTACGGCGCATCTGCAGCAGCAAGTATTCCGGCTAACATTATTCAGGGTGTTGGTGGACTGGTAATTTCTATCATCCTGTATCCAATCCTGATTGCCATTCCTGATATCAATCAGATGGCTTCGCCGGCAAAAGCACAGTAGATTTGTTTAAATTATCTTAACGCAGATATAAAATAAGTGTATAATAAGGAAGCACACGATTGCAGTATGAATATTCATCTGTGACGTGTGCTTCTTTTAAGCTATACTGATCAAAAGGAGCAGGTAAATGGACAACAACGAACAGAATTTTATAAATATTGTCAATGCAACAGAAAATAACCTGAAACATGTCTCATTAAAAATTCCAAAGAAAAAGATTACCGTCTTTACCGGTGTATCCGGATCGGGTAAGTCTTCCCTTTGTCTTGATACGATCGCGGCAGAATCAAGAAGAGAACTGAATGTAACATTTCCAAGTTTTGTGCAGCAGTTTTTGCCGAAATATGGTCGTCCGGAAGTAGAACGCATGGAAAATCTTCCGGTCACTATTGTGATCGATCAGAAAAAGCCGGTAGCAAATTCACGGTCTACAGTCGGCACTTATACCGACATTTATGCCTTGCTGCGTCTGCTTTTTTCACGTGTCGGAAAACCTTTTGTCGGATATTCGGATAGTTTTTCATTCAATCATCCCAGTGGAAAATGTGAACGCTGTGAAGGTCTTGGCGTCGTAACAGAGTTGGATATCCATAAGTTAGTAGATTTTGATAAATGTTTAAATGATGAAGGTGTTATCAAATGGCCGGCATTTACAACAGGTGCCTGGAGATGGAAACGATATGCTTACAGCGGCTTGTTTGATCTGAACAAGAAAATAAAGGATTATTCAAAAGAAGAAATGGATCTGTTTCTCTATTCTCCACAGATCCGTCTTAAAAATCCACCGGCCAACTGGCCAAAAACTGCGAAATATGAAGGTATTTATCCACGTATGTACCGCAGTATCATCCGATCCAAGGAAGGTCAGCTTCACAAAAAGGAACTGGATCGTATCGTTCACACATTTACCTGTCCGGACTGCAACGGAACCAGACTGAATGCCAAAATCCGCAGTTGCCTGATCAATGGCAAAAATATCTGTGAAGTTTCCGATATGCCAATTCCTGATGCAGCAAAATTTATACATCAGATTGATGATCCGCTGGCACGCGATATCAAAGCTGAGATTTTAAAACGGATGAACGCGCTGACAGAGATTGGACTGGGGTATCTTTCGCTTAGCCGGGGAACTGATACACTTTCAGGCGGCGAAGCACAACGAATTAAAATTGCCAGGTATATCAATTCACCACTTACAGATATGATGTATGTACTGGATGAGCCAAGTGTAGGATTACATGCGAGAGATATCCAAAAGCTTAAAAATTCTCTGCTAAAATTAAAAGAACACGGCAATACTGTTATGATTGTGGAACATCACCGAGAAGTTATTGCACTGGCGGATCATATTGTGGATATGGGACCGGAAGCAGGTATCAATGGCGGGCAGATTATGTACCAGGGCAATTATAAGGGGCTCCTGGAGTCAGATACAGTGACAGGACGTATGTTGCGAGCAAAAACTCCGATAAAAATGGAATACAGAAAGCCGACAGACTGGTATCAAGTTGAACATGCAAATCTTCATAATCTGAAAAATGTAAATGTGAAACTTCCGCTTGGCGTTATGACAGTCATTGCCGGTGTGGCCGGCTCCGGGAAAAGTTCACTGATGGAATATTTTACCAGCCAATATCCAGGCGAGGTTATTTCAATCCGACAGAAGGATATAGGAATCAATTTAAGGTCAACTCCGGCTACATATCTGGATATTGCAGATGAGATCAGAACCCTGTTTGCAAAGGCAAATCATGTTGCAAAGGCATATTTCAGCTTCAATTCCAAAGGCGCCTGCCCTGCATGTCAGGGAAAAGGTGTAATTATATCAGAAATGGCATATATGGATTCTATCGAGACGGTTTGTGAGGTATGCCATGGAACCAGATATTCTGAGGAAGTGCTTAAATATCAATATAAAGGAAAAAACATTGCTGAAGTTATGGATATGACAGTACGTCAGGCAATCAAATTTTTTGAAAATGTCAATTTTGTAAGCAAACTGGATACACTGGCACAGGTTGGTCTTGGATATCTGCATCTGAATCAGTCAATGTCAACTCTTTCCGGCGGAGAACTGCAGCGTATCAAGCTGGCGAGCAAGCTGGATGAGCGGGGACAGATATTCATTCTGGATGAACCGACAGACGGACTGCATCTGGATGATATCAGACGGCTTATGGAACTCTTCAATAAGATGACGGATCAGGGCAATACGCTGTTTATTATCGAACACAGTCTTGATATTATAAAGGATGCTGACTATATTGTAGAGCTTGGACCTGAAGGTGGTCTGGCAGGCGGCAAACTTCTCTTTGCAGGAACACCAGAAGAAATGTTAGAATCTTCCCGCAGTGTGACACGTGAATATTTAAAAGACAGTTTGTAAATTCTGTTATACTTTTATAAAAGAAATTGGAACCTGCATTCACAGATTCCAATTTCTTTATAATATGCAATTAGAAAAGATATAAGAATATCTATTCTACGTCCTTAAGTGCAGCCAGATCTTCTTCTCCTGTACGGATCTTAATAATCTTATCTACACTGTATACGAATATCTTGCCATCTCCGATATGACCTGTGTACAGTGCCTCTCTGGCCGCCTCTACAACAGTATCTACCGGAAGATTACCAATAACTACTTCAACTTTTACCTTTGGAAGAAGTGTTGCATCTACTTCTGCTCCACGATAACGCTCGCCGCTTCCTTTCTGGATACCGCATCCCATAACCTGTGTTACAGTCATTCCGGTAACACCAACTGCATTCATCGCCTTTCTCAATTTATCATAACGTGACAGTTTCGCCAGAATAACAACCTTATACATACCTGTATCCATTGCCGGCTGACGCACCACCTTAACGGCTGCATTCTTCTGTACTTCGGATGCTGCTTCATATTCTGATACGCCAAGCTGTGTATTTTCATTTTCTTCCATGATCATAGATCCTGATACGTCCATCAGACTGAAACCTGCATATGCAGATGCCAGACCATGTTCACAGGAATCCAGACCTTCAATCTCCTCTTCCTCACTGACACGAAGTCCTACAGTTGCTTTGATAATCATAAATGTAATCGTGATAGTTACTACCGTCCATGCGATAACTGAAAACATTCCCAGAAGCTGTTTCCCAAGAAGTGTAAAGCCTCCACCGTAAAACAGTCCTGTCAGTGTATCATTACCAGGCGCCGATGTTGTTGCAAAAAGTCCTGTTGCAATTGTACCCCAAATACCGTTCATACAATGAACTGCAACGGCTCCAACCGGATCATCAATACGAAGTACATAATCCAGAAGCCATACACCAAATACTACCAGCAGACCTGCGACAGCTCCGATTATGATTGCTCCAAAACAATCAGTTACATCACATGGTGCTGTGATCGCTACCAGACCGGCAAGTGATGCGTTCAGACTCATGGACACATCCGGCTTACCATATTTAATCCATGTAAAGATCATACATACGACAGTTGCTACTGCAGGAGCTACTGTTGTTGTCAGGAAAATGGATCCCAGCTGCTCTACCGATGTAGCCGCTGCTCCGTTGAATCCGTACCATCCAAGCCACAGGATAAATACTCCGAGTGCTCCAAGTGCCAGGTTGTGTCCCGGAAATGCATTGACTTTTGTAATGTTTCCCTTTTTATCTTTCGTGAATTTACCAATTCTAGGTCCAAGCATTTTTGCTCCAATAAGAGCTGAAATACCACCGACCATATGGATTGCACAGGAACCTGCAAAATCATGAAATCCCATCTGTGCAAGCCAGCCACCTCCCCAGATCCAGTGTGCTTCCACCGGATAGATGAATGCTGAGATTACTGCTGAATAAATACAGTAGGATAAGAATTTGGTTCGCTCTGCCATAGCTCCGGACACGATAGTTGCTGTGGTCGCGCAGAACACTAAGTTAAACACGAAATTGGACCAGTCAAAATTGGCATATGATGTGAAAATGTCAAATCCCGGTTTTCCGATCAACCCGATCATATCCTCTCCAAGTAACAGGCTAAAACCAATCAGGATAAATGTACAAGTGCCGATACAGAAGTCCATCAGGTTCTTCATGATGATATTACCGGTATTCTTTGCTCTGGTAAATCCAGCCTCCACCATTGCAAATCCAGCCTGCATCCAGAATACCAGTGCCGCTCCGATCAGGAACCAGACACCGTATACCTGCCCGTTGATTACGCTCAATATCTCGTCTGTCATAATACTTCCTCCTTTAGATTCCTAAAAATAACAAGAAAAAAGGCGCTATAGAAATCAATCTATAACGCCTTCGTTCGATGTATGCATAATAGCATTTGCATTTTTATTTGTCAATTAACTTTATACTTTTTGTTGAATACAGAGATTTTTATGCATTACATTTCATAATTTTGCAAAAATACGCTAATTAATAGCCTAGTAAACTGTAATCTACTGCTCTGGCAGCATCTCTTCCTTCACGGATTGCCCATACAACCAGAGACTGTCCGCGATGCATATCGCCAACTGTGTAGACATTTTTTACACTTGTCGCATATGCCCCCGGCTCCGTCTGTACATTCGTGCGGGCATTTCGCTCTACGCCGAATGCCTTGGTAACATACTCCTCACAGCCTAAGAATCCTGCTGCGATCAGCACCAGATCTACTGCCACTTCATATTCACTGCCTGCTACTTCAGCCATCATTCTGCGCCCACTCTTCTCGTCCACTTTGCTTTCCAGTTTCACCAGAACAGCCTTGCATACATTGCCATTTTTATCCTTGATAAACTCCTTTACCGTAGTCTGATAGACACGAGGATCCTTACCAAATACTGCTGCCACTTCTTCCTGACCATAATCCGTCTTCAGAATCTTAGGCCACTCCGGCCATGGATTGGATGGCAGACGTTCTTCCGGTGCTTTCGGCATCATTTCCAGTTGAAGGACAGATTTGGCTCCATGACGCATCGCAGTACCACAACAGTCATTTCCCGTATCACCGCCTCCAATGATCATAACTCTCTTGCCTTTGGCAGAGATACAGCTTCCTGCTTTCAATAAAGATGCTTTTGCCTCTTTTCCCTTTTCCGGATCTGCCCAGAGTGCCTTCGTAGTGGAAGTCAGGAAATCTACAGCAAAATAGATCCCTTTCGCATCTCTTCCCGGTACTTTGATGTCACGTGGATTCTTGGCTCCGCAGGCAAGGATAACACGGTCGTATTCCTTCAAAAGCTCTGCCGCTTTCTTATCCTTTCCCACATTACAGTTATAGACAAAGGTTACGCCTTCCTGCTCCATGACTGCAATCTTCCGGTCGATGATATGCTTCTCCAGCTTCATATTCGGAATCCCATAGCGCAGCAGACCGCCTGCTTTATCTTCTCTTTCATATACGGTGACCAAATGTCCCCGCTTATTCAGCTGATCTGCTGCTGCAAGTCCGGACGGACCGGAACCTATGACAGCCACTTTCTTGCCGGTACGCGTCTTTGGCGGCTTCGGAGCAGCATATCCTTCAGCATACGCCCGTTCTATGATTGAATATTCATTAGAACGCGTTGCCACCGGATCTCCATTTAGATTGCAGGTACATGCCTTCTCACAAAGTGCCGGGCAGACTCTGGACGTAAATTCCGGAAAGTTATTCGTCTTATGAAGTCGGTCATAGGCAAGCTGCCAGTTGCCATGATAGACCAGATCATTCCATTCCGGCACCAGATTATTTAACGGACATCCACTTGCCATTCCGGCGATCATCATACCCGCCTGGCAAAACGGTACTCCACAATCCATACATCGGGCTCCCTGTTTTTTCTGTTCTTCTTCCGTCAATGGCTTATGGAACTCCCGAAAATGGCTGATCCTTTCCTTTGGTGCTTCTGCCTTTTTATCCTGTCTCTCATAATCTAAAAATCCTGTTGCTTTTCCCATGGTTCACCCCTCCTATTCCTTTCCGTTCTTGATCGCATAAAATGCTTCGATCTTTGCCTGTTCGCTGCTTAGACCTTTCTCTTCCATCTGAAGCACGAAGGTCTGCATCTTCTCATAGTCAAACGGGATGACCTTTTTAAATTTCGGCAGATATTCTTCAAAATGATCTAATATCTCCTGTCCGATCTCAGAACCTGTATGCTTCACATGTTCTTCGATCATGCCCTGCAGTTCCAGAATGTCATATTTAGAAGTGACGTGCACCATATTTACCATGCCTTTATTAATCTTACGGTAAAGCGTATTATCCTGATCCAACACATACGCGATACCGCCACTCATACCTGCTGCGAAGTTCTTGCCAACAGGTCCAAGAATTGCGACACGTCCACCAGTCATGTATTCACAGCCATGATCTCCGACACCTTCTGCGACTGCCATTGCACCCGAATTACGGACACAGAAACGCTCTCCGGCGAGTCCGTTGATAAATGCCTTACCATCTGTTGCACCATAAAGCGCCACATTACCGATAATCATATTTTCATTGTGGCGATAAGTAACTTCCTTCGGTGGGAATACCACAAGCTTACCACCGGACAGACCTTTTCCGAAATAGTCATTGCTGTCGCCGGTCAGTTCCAGTGTCAGACCCTTCGGGATAAATGCACCAAAGCTCTGTCCTCCAGCACCTTCGCAGTGGATCACAAAATGATCCTCCGGCAGTCCTTCCGGATAATGTCTGGTAATCTCAGATCCAAAGATCGTACCAAATGTACGGTTTACATTGGATACCTTTACATGGATACTCTTCTTCTGCTTCTTCTCCAGTGCCTTGCCAAGTTCTTTCAACAGCACCTTCTCATCCAGTGTCTTCTCCAGTTCAAAGTCAAACTTCTTCGCCGGATTAAAGGTCTGTTCTACAGATCCTGCATAGTCCTGTCTCAGGATACCGGACAGATCCAGTGTAGACGCATGTCTGGACTTCGGATGCGCTTTTACACGCAGCAGATCTGTTCTTCCTACCATTTCATCAATCGCATGTACACCGAGTTTTGCCATATATTCTCTTAAATTCTGTGCAATAAACCGCATAAAGTTCACCACATATTCCGGCTTTCCACGGAAACGTTTACGAAGTTCCGGATTCTGGGTTGCGATACCAACCGGGCAGGTATCCAGATTGCAGACTCTCATCATCACACATCCCATAGTTACCAATGGTGCCGTGGCGAAACCGAATTCCTCTGCTCCAAGGATTGCTGCGATTGCCACATCACGACCACTCATTAATTTACCATCTGTCTCGATTCGTACACGATCACGCAGACCATTCTGCAGCAGTGTTTGATGTGTCTCTGCAAGTCCAAGTTCCCACGGAAGTCCCGCATTGTGGATTGAACTTCCCGGTGCCGCTCCTGTACCGCCGTCATATCCGGAGATCAGGATCAGTCCTGCTCCTGCCTTTGCTACACCTGCAGCAATTGTTCCGACTCCCGCTTCGGATACTAATTTGACCGAAATACGTGCATCCTTGTTCGCATTCTTACAATCATAGATCAGCTGTGCCAGATCTTCAATCGAATAAATATCATGATGCGGCGGCGGTGAGATCAGACCTACACCAGGGGTTGAATATCTGGTCTTAGCAATCCAAGGATAGACCTTTCCGGCTGGCAGATGTCCACCTTCACCTGGTTTTGCTCCCTGCGCCATTTTGATCTGGATCTCTTTTGCACTTACCAGATAACGGCTGGTAACACCAAAACGTCCGGATGCGATCTGTTTGATGGCAGAACAGCGGTCAGAATCCAGTCGTTCGATTTCTTCTCCACCTTCACCACTGTTGGATTTACCATGCAGACTGTTCATAGCAAGTGCCATCGTCTCATGAGCTTCCTTTGAGATAGATCCATAGGACATGGCTCCTGTCTTAAATCTTGTCACGATCTCGTCTACAGATTCTACTTCTTCGATTGGTACGCCTTTCTCCGGGAAGTTAAATTCAAACTGTCCTCGCAGATTAATTCCGGCACCCTCTTCATTGACCAGTTCCGTATATTCCCGGAACAGTTCATAATTACCTGTCTGTGTAGACTGCTGCAGCAGATGGATTGTCTTAGGATTATACAGATGCTGCTCGCCCTGGCTTTTACTCTTGTGCTGACCTATGCTGTCCAGCGTCATATCAGAATCATAGCCCAACAGATCGAAGGCTTCCGCATGCATTTTTGCATAATCTTCTGCAATCTCCTCGATACCAATACCGCCAACACGGCTAACTGTATCGGTAAAATATTTATCAATAAAGGACTGTTTCAA
>ERZ1034980.1449-NODE-1449-length-14101-cov-14.148868_pt1 | contig 14101 bp, 13 predicted proteins | sample MGYA00520622_ERZ1034980 | MGnify/ENA primary metagenome ERZ1034980 (study PRJEB33766, sample SAMN09781791) | gut metagenome | biome: gut microbiome | host: Homo sapiens | place: Madagascar | study: EMG produced TPA metagenomics assembly of the PRJNA485056 data... | reverse complement strand
ATTCAGAGTCGGCGTGAACTTCTCCACCGCAAACCGCCGCATCGACGGTTGGAAGGTCATTTAACAAAGTCACCTCGAAGCTTCGACAGACTCAACAACCACAAGCTCAGTGACCGACAGAGAAACTGAACCGTCACTGATTTAATGGGTATGGGCCGTCCTCAATGCTGAGAATTTCATCCATTTGGCGTGCCCGTCTTTCATCTATGACCTTTCCGTCGTTGAAAAATACAAAATGATTTTCCACAGGTGTCCTTAGATTTCTGTCATCAACAGCGACATAGGAGGTTATTTCACGGTGACTGTCCAGATAATCCCGAATGTCAGCAGCCCTACTGTCAAAGGAGTATCTGCCAAATTTTTCTGCGAAATAATTTCTTGCACGAGTCTGCCCTTCTGTAGGTTCTTCGAATGAGCGACCGTCAAGCATGCCGTAAAAATACTTGTCAAGGCTCCACACGGCAAGAAAGGCTTTCATTATTCGGCTTCCCGAATCCCTCCAATCGGAAGAAATAACTATTTTTGCGTTTTGATGCTCAAGAACTTCCGTAAGGTATCTCACAGCTTCCTTAGGCCAATCAAAAAGGACTGCGCAAAGATTGCATTTCCTGCTGTATACACCGAAGAAACTTTCTGGGTAATTTTCCTCGGAGACATATTCATAATAGTTGAATCCGGGAATCTTCTGATCCAATGCCTTGGCGATTTCTTCTATCTCGTCAAGATGTTTGAAACGATCCTGCTTTCCAAGAGGTTGAATCACTCCGTCAATGTCAAGGAATACGACTTTCATATCATTCATGGTCATGTATTGCTTGCAAATATAACTTATTCTGTACTAAACACAAATAAGGAAAACGCATTTTTACCCAAGAGGCGACAACACTTGTCTTCAAACGTGTATGCCAGTGCCGAAGAAACCTTCAACGCTTCTCTAAAAATCAGTAGATTTCTTATGTGGAGGGCGTGTAATTCGCAGATTTTTATGTAAGTTTGTAGTGAATGAACTAAAAGGACAGGCCGTATGCTATACCCGATTGGAATACAGAGTTTTGAGGACATCCGCAGGGGCGGGTATGTCTATGTTGACAAGACCGCGCTTATCTACAAGTTGGCGGCTACAGGGAAATACTACTTCCTGAGCCGTCCGAGGCGGTTCGGCAAGAGCCTTCTGCTCTCGACGATGGAGGCATACTTCCGGGGAAGGAAGGAACTCTTCGACGGGCTTGCGATCGCCTCGCTGGAGAAGGACTGGACGGAGTACCCGGTGCTGCACCTGGATCTGAGCGGAGTCGCTTACAATCAGGAGGAAGTGATTGCAAAGGTTCTGTCCAACGCTCTTTGCAAATGGGAAAAGGAATACGGGAGCGAGAACAATTCTGACATCCCCGGAATCCGCTTCGGCAACGTGATCGAAGCAGCCTGCCGGAAGACCGGCCGTCAGGTGGTGATCCTTGTCGATGAATATGACAAGCCCGTCATCGACAACCTTGACCGCCCGGAGCTTCAGGACAAGTTGCGCGAGACGCTCCGCGGCTTCTACGGCGTGATGAAGTCCAAGGATGCGTTCATCCGCTTCGGCTTCCTCACCGGTGTCACCAAGATCGGGAAGATGAGCGTGTTCAGCGACCTGAACAACCCTCAGGACATCTCGATGGACAAGGAATATCCCGACATCTGCGGAATTTCGGAGTCCGACCTCAAAGTCTATTTCACAGAGAGTGTCAAGGAACTCGCCGAGGCGAATGACCTCACGGAGGAAGAATGCTACCGCAAGCTCGCTATTATGTATGACGGCTACCACTTCCACCCGAAGGCAGTCGGTGTCTATAACCCTTTCAGCCTGCTCAACACATTCAAGAACAAGGAGTTTCTTGAATATTGGTTCGAAACCGGCACGCCAACCTTCCTTGTCAAGGTGATGAGGAAGACCTCGTACGATGTGACCCGCCTCTCAAGCGACCTCGTGGGTTCCTCGCTTCTGACCGACGTGAACACGGCGTTCCTCAATCCCGTCCCGCTTCTTTACCAGAGCGGCTACCTCACCATCAAGGGCTTTGACCCGCGCTTCAACCTCTACACGCTCGGATTCCCGAACATGGAGGTGAAGGACGGCTTCCTTAACTTCCTGCTGGGATACTATGCCCCGACCCAGAGCGACTCCACCAACACCCTCATATCCCTCATGTCGATGGATGTCGAATCCGGCAACCCAGAAAGCTTCATGACCCGTTTGGACGCCCTCTTCGCCAGGACAAACTACCAGATCCAGGGCGACTGCGAGAAAGACTTCCAGTACGCGATGTACATCATCATCGAGCTGATGGGAGAATATGTCGAGACAGAGCGCACGACCTCCAACGGCCGCATCGACATCCTCATCAAGACCAAGGACTACGTCTACATCATCGAGATCAAGACCGACTCCACCCCGGACGAGGCCCTCGCGCAGATCGAGGAGAAAGGCTACGCCCGCCCGTTCGCCGACGACCGGAGAAGGATATTCAGAGTCGGCGTGAACTTCTCCACCGCAAACCGCCGCATCGACGGTTGGAAGATCATATGACAAGGGTTTTGTAGTAAAGTCGCTTCGACAGGGCACTGATTGAAAATAGACTGTCACGGCTAAGATAATCCTGGAGCCTACTGCTCCGTAATAAATGCTGAAAATCAGCAGATTGCAAAACAAACACCCAATTTTACACCCAAGAATGTAAAATTGGGTGTTTTTGTGTTATTTAAGAAATCGTGTTCTATGTGCTTATAAGAATTTGTGGCGCATGATAAAATTTGTCAGTTCCAGCTTGTTTGCCCTATACTTCTGTATTTTGACTATTTCATATCCCCTCTTCTCAAAGAACGGTCTGGCTGTCAGGCTTACTTCGGATGTGATTTCAACAACTCCCAATTGCTTGGCAATGCGTTCAACTTCAGAAAGAAGTTGTGTGGCCACACCTTTGCCTTGCCAGTCCTTGTGTACGAACATGGAATGCAGATAGCCGTCCTTATTCATGGATGAAAAGCCTACCATGCGGTTCGCTTTATCAAAAGCACCTATAAAATGATTGTGTGACAGAAGCTCTTTAAAATGCTCCACACTGTCACCACAAGATGCCCAATCTTCTACTTCTTCTTTTGTATAATCTCTGATATTAACATGTAGCACGGTCGAGCGGAATAATTCCTGCATTTCGGGAATGTCCTTTTCTTCGAGTGGGAGAAGCCTATATTGAGGGTTTAACCATCTAATCACTTTGCATGGATTTCCAACTTCCTTCGTTCCAGCCAAATCAAAGATGTACGGGTCTTTCAGAAGGTAATTGGCAAGGTCGCTTTGAGGTGCAGGAAGCGTGGCAGTAAAGTTATTTACTTTGTTGTTATTAATTTGTCTGGTATACAGATTGGTTTCAATTTGTATTTTAAGAACATTACTGCTCCAGCCCATTTCTACGGACTGTTTCATGTACCAATATCCTATTCCTAACGGTAACGAGCCATCAAGTATAACCATTTGGCTTGCCCAGTTTATTCTGGCGACAGGGGAGTTCAAGAAAATTTTTTCTATCTCCCTAATCCCCATTCTGTAAATGGCAGAAACGGTTTTCTCTACGTCCTGAATTTGCGCAGGAGCTTCCTGCGTAAATTCTAAAGACTGACAATCAACGGATTGTATTTGCGCAGTAAGTTCCTGCGTAAATTGCTTGTCGTTCAGTTTCAATACTTCGTTTGTCACATTCTGTATGTTTGGAACAGACAGTCTTACATCCGTATCAATGAAACTTCTTAGCACACTCAGCGGATATGTCCGTGCGAATTGGCACATATAAGTAAGGTTGCGTTCCGAATAGCCTTTCTTTTCGGGATAATTGAACCGGATAGCCTTTGCCAGTTGCTTGATGATTTTACTTCCCCATCCATATAAGTTTTGATAATAGAGGATATAGTTGCCCATTTTCCAATAATGGAACAGCATTTGCGCATTGGCTGCGGTAATCAGCCGTACTTGCGCCTGTTGTATTTCCGAACCGACAGCATTTATAAATGCGTCAAAGTTCGTCTTTTCTATGTTGGATTCCTTGTTGTTCATATTGTGATAATGGTTTCCTGTACCTCAAACTCCTTGAACACGTTTTGCATTTCGGCATAGTATTTCAGCAAGTCCGTGTTGATTTCGGATGCGCTTTGTTTCAGCTTGTTGGTGCATCCGTTCTTCTTCCGGCTCTCCAATGCAAAAATGAGGTTACGTTTGATATTCATATTTGGGTGCGTTTGAATTTCTACACCCAAATATACACCCAAAAATTGAAACAGCGAAAGGTATTTAGAAAGATTTAGATTTACTCTGCATCGTAGATAGTGTATGATTATCAGTGATTTGCAATTTTATGATAATTTCTGAAAACGTAGGTTCGAGAGCCTACCGCTCCAGAATCCTGTTCTGTTCCGCGACTGAAGCATCGTGGATGGCGGTGAAAAAGGCTGTGATGAACTCCTCGGAGAGGCCGTAGTCCTTGCCTTTCTCTATCATCGAGGATAGGATGCTGTCCCAACGGGAAGCCTGGACAATGGCGATGTTGTGCGCCTTCTTGAACTCGCCTATCCTGCGGGAGATCTCCATTCTGGAACCAAGGGCCACAAGCAGGTTCTCGTCGATGATGTCAATCTGGGAACGGAGCTGCTCGATGCCTTCGTTATATTCCTTGTCATTGGAGACCTTCTGACGGACGGTAAGGCTCTCAAGCAACGCCTTCAGATCTGACGGAACCAACTGCTGTTTGGCATCGCTCAACGCGCAGGAAGGATCGCAATGGGACTCGATCATCAGGCCGTCCAAGCCAAGATCCATCGCCCTCTGTGACAACTCTTTGAGATACTGGCGTGAGCCCCCCATATGACTCGGATCCGCAAAGAACGGAAGCTTAGGGTAACGTGTGCGAAGCTCAACCGCCATCTGCCAGCCCGGAAAATTTCTGTAGGGGATTTTCTGCGAGGTAGAGAATCCTCGATGGATAACGCCCAGTTTTCTGATCCCCGCCCGGTTGAGTCTTTCGAGAGCCCCGACCCATAGATCAATGTCAGGATTCACCGGATTCTTGACCAAGACCGGGATATCCGTGTCCCTCAACGCGTCGGCGATCTCCTGCACGAGGAACGGATTAGCCGTAGTCCGTGCTCCGATCCAGACCATGTCTATGCCATATTTCAGACATTCATAGACGTGCTTCTCATTGGCGACCTCGGTGCAGACCTTCATTCCATATTCATTCTTCACCTTCTGGAGCCACTTAAGGCCTGGTGTGCCGACACCCTCGAAGGATCCGGGATGGGTGCGGGGCTTCCATATTCCCGCGCGGAAAACATGGATGCCGAATTCGTGAAGGCCTTTGGCGGTCATCATCACCTGCAGCTCAGACTCGGCGCTGCAAGGACCGGCGATAACGAGAGGGGGAATGCTCTCGTCGAAAAATCCCCACTCGGAGACGGGGATGATGTCAAGTGTACGTTCCATAACTATCTCAAAATCTTTTTAATCCTGTTTGCTTCGTGGATGAGCTCCGTGATCCGTCCGCCGTCATAGTCAGCGATAGCGTCACGGAACAGCCTCATCTTTTCCAAATATGTGTCAATGACGTGCAGCACATTGTCCCTGTTCTGCGCCAAGATAGGGGTCCACATCTCGGCGGAACTCTTGGCCAACCGGACGGTCGAGGAGAATCCACCCGACGCAAGGTCAAAGATGTGCTTCTCATCCTTTTCCTTCTCAAGGACCGTCAGAGCCAGAGCGAAAGAGGTGACGTGAGAGATATGCGACACGTATGCGGTGTGCACGTCGTGGCTGTCAGCGTTCATGAAAAGCGGTCGCATATTCAGCGCGTCATACAGTTCCTCAACCACCTTGACCGCCTGCGGATCTGAATCCTCGGTGTTTGCGAATATGCAGGCGCGGCCATCAAAGAGGTTCGGCATCGCGGCCCAAGGCCCTGAATATTCAGTGCCAGCCATCGGGTGTGTCGCCACGAAGCGGCAGCGGAGGGGATGGTAGTGCGCCGCGCGGACAATGTTGCTCTTCGTGGAGCATGTGTCTATCACGATCTTCTTCCCGTTCCCTTCCTCCTTGAATATGTCGAGTACCTGCGGGAGCATCTTCACAGCGGAGCCGACCGGTATGGCTATCACAGTGATGTCGCTCCTGCGGACGCACTCCTCGAACGGGACGATCTCGTCCACAAGTTCCATCCTTTCGGCCGCGGCGGCGTTCACCGGGTCAGCCTCCACCCCAAGAACTATCCGGGCGAATCCTCTTCTCTTCAGGTCGATGGCCATCGAGCCGCCTATCAGACCTAATCCTATAATACCTACTATCATAAAATATTCTTTATTACTTTTTCTATTTTTTTGTTCGCGCGCTCAAGCACCTCCGGCTTGGCGCAAAGCGAAATCCGGATGAAGTCGTTGCCGTTCTTTCCGAATATAAAGCCCGGTGTGATGAACACACCCGCCTGCCGCAGAATCCGTTCCGAAAGCACTTCCCCTGCCGTCATCCCGTTCCCGGCATATTCCGAAGGCACCCTTCCCCAAAGGAACAGCCCCGCGGTGTCGTGGTCATAAACCGCCCCCAGAGTCTTGAATATACGACCCGCGGCGACACGTCTGCGGACATATTCAGAATTAAGTTCCTCAAACCATTCAGGAGACTGGTTAAGAGCCTCGACCGCCGCGAGTTGCAGCGGCTTGAACATTCCCGAGTCCATCTGGCTCTTGACCTTCAGCACTTCGGCGATATATTCCGGAGCGCCGCCGACCATCCCGATTCGCCAACCGCTCATATTGTGCGCCTTGCTAAGCGAGTTCAGTTCCAGGCAACACTCCTCCGCCCCCTTCGCCGCCAGAATCGACAGCGGCTTTCCACAAAGGATGAATGAATATGGATTGTCATTCACTATCAATATCTTGTGCTTGCGCCCGAAATCCACCAGCCTCTGATAAAGCTCGGGAGTAGCCTTGGCTCCGGTCGGCATATTCGGATAGTTCGTCCACATAATCTTCACACCCTCAAGATCCATCCTCTCCAAAGCGTCGAAATCCGGCCACCAATGGTTTTCCTCCGTCAGATCGTACGTGACAATCTCGGCTCCAACAAGTTTAGATGCCGAAGTGTAGGTCGGATAGCCCGGATCCGGAACCAACACCTTGTCTCCCGGATTGACAAATGCCATAGAGATCAGAAGGATTCCCTCCTTGGATCCGACAAGCGGCTGGATGCCCCCATCCGGATTCAGCGTCACTCCGTAATATCTTGAATACCAATCCGCAAAGGCTTGTCTCAACGCTGGAAGCCCCTTATAGCTCTGGTAGGCGTGGTTGCCTGGCTTGCGGGCAGCCTCGACCAAAGCTTCGATAGCGGCCTGTGGCGGCATCCCGTCCGGAGCGCCTATTCCCAAATTGATTATCCTGTCTTCCCCGCGAGCCACACGCTCCGCATTGAGCGCGTCCATCTCTTTAAGTTTGCGGGAGAAGTAATATTCCTGAACAGATGATGTTCTTTTTGCCGGTTCAATGATCATGATTACATCGAAGATTTATATTCGCCTAAAATGTTAAGTCCTTCCATCAGAGGTCTGACCGCCCTGAGTGCCTGACGGTAGCGTCCGTAGGTCGCGAACTTGATGTCTGCATAGAAAAAGTACTGCCATTCCTGCCCGGGGATCGGCAGAGACTGGATTCTGGTGAGATTCATGTCGTAGAACGAGAGAATCGTAAGCACCTGCGCCAAAGAACCCGGCTTGTGAGGCAGGGTGAAGCAGAGGGACGCCTTGTTGATTTCACGGCGGGGAACCGTGATGGCGTCGTCCAGAATCAGGAAGCGGGTGAAGTTCTGCTTGTAGGTCTCGATGCTGCGGGCCAAGATCTCCAGCCCGTTCTGCTCAGCAGCAAGCTCTGAAGCCACAGCCCCTACTCCCCTCAAGCCCTCAGCGGCGATGTCGATTGCGCTCTTGGCCGTGTCCTCGGACTCCACCATCGTGATCCACGGGCAGTTACGCTCAAAAAACTGACGGGTCTGGTTGATGGCCATATAGTGCGTCCGAACCTCCTTTATGTTGTGGATGTCCTGTCCTGGAAGAGCCATAAGGTTCTGATGTATGGGGATATACACCTCACCCTTGATCTTGTAGGGGTTCGACCTAAGCAGCTCGAAATTCGGGATGAGACCTCCGGAGATCGTGTTCTCGATGGCCATCACCGCCGCCTGTGCCTCGCCGGATGCCACAGCCTTGAACAGTCCCTCGAAGGTCGGGCATTCCACGATGGAGATCTCCTCCCCTCGCGCGGAATAGAACTCCCGTGCCGCCTGCTCGTGGAAGCACCCTCGGTAACCTTGTATCGCGACTTTTGTCATATTCATCATCATTTCACGTCACCCTCCCCTTATGGGAGGGACTTGCTCTCACCGCAGCGGTGAAGAATTCAACCAAATAAAAAAAGCTGCCCGGAAAAGCACCGGACAGCCGTATATTCATCTACCTTTTTTCTGAATATTCCTGCACACGCTCGTCCGGTCCTCTACCTGCCGCGGTAAAAGAAATAAAATCCGAAAGAATAAAATCGTGTGCTCATCATCATAACGATGCAAAGATAGTAAAATCGGAAGAAAATGTTCCTAAAAATTTAATGAATATACCAAAATAGCGGATGAACATTCATTCAAGCCGCCTCAAGGCTTTCATTAGACGGTCAGTATCTCCTTCTCCTTCGCTGACACGAGCTCGTCAACCGCCTTCACTTTCGCATCGGTGACCTTCTGGATCTCGTCCTCACCTTCCTTGCGCACGTCCTCGGAGAACTCTCCGGCCTTCTCGGCCTTCTTCAGAGCGTCAACTCCATCGCGGCGGGCATTGCGGACAGCGACCTTGATGTTCTCGCCGGTAGCCTTGGCCTTCTTGATGAGCTCCTTACGTCTTTCCTCTGTGAGAGGCGGAACAGGGCAGCGGATGACCTCACCGTTGTTTGAAGGGGTGAAACCGAGGTTGGCGTTGATGATAGCCTTCTCGATCACAGGGATCATATTCTTCTCCCAAGGCTGGATGGCGATGGTCCTGGCGTCAGGAACAGTCACCGAAGCCACCTGAGGGACAGGTGTCGGAGTTCCGTAGTAATCCACGGTCACATTGTTGAGGATGGACGGATTGGCCTTTCCGACACGGTAGGTCTTGAGGTCTTCCTCAAGGAACAGCACTGAGTCTTCCATTTTGGACTTCACTCCGCTGATGATTTCTTTCGCTTTGTCTGTAAGCATAGTGTATTGTGTTAATTGTTATTTATCAATCTTTTGTGGTCGTACCCTTGTCCGTTTCCAACAAGACTATTTATGGACAAGCGTCCCGACCTTCTCTCCGTTGACCAGTTTCAGCAGGTTGCCCTCGCCGTTCACATCGAAGACGATGATCGGCATATTCCCGTCATTGCATAGGGCGTATGCGGTCTGGTCGAGAACCTTGAGATGCTTCGCCATCGCCTCGTCAAAGGTCAGTTCATCGTACTTGACAGCGGTAGGATCTTTCTCTGGGTCAGCGGTATAGACTCCATCGACACGTGTTCCTTTCAGCACGACATCGGCCTTGATCTCAAGAGCCCTGAGAGCCGCGCCGGAATCAGTAGTGAAGAACGGGCTGCCCGTCCCGCCGGCGATGAGGGCAACGCCCCCCTCCTCCAGCACCTTGACGGCGTTGTCACGGTTATAGTAGCGTACAAGCGGTTCCATCGGAGTGGCTGAGAACACCTCTGCCTTCACGCCTTCGTCCTTGATGAACTGACTGAGCGCCAATGAGTTTATCACCGTAGCCAGCATTCCCATCCTGTCTCCCTCGACGCGGTCGAATCCCTTGTCAAGACCCTGAAGACCTCTGAATATGTTGCCCCCTCCGTTGACAATGGCGATCTGCAACCCGGCCTTCGCCGCCTGCGCGATCTCCTTTGAATATTTCCGCAGACTCTCCGGATCTAGTCCCTTTCCAACGGACCCGCCCAGGCTCTCTCCGCTCAATTTAAGCAAAACTCTCTTGTACATAGTGCTTTCCAGAATCTTAAATGGTTAATCAAGGCCTCCTCCAATCGGCATCCTCGCCTCCCGAAGCCATCCCGATTCACAAATATACAAAAAATAATAAGTTATAAGCCTAGGACATCGGAACTAAATCCCCTGAAACGCCCCCCCGGAGCCTTGACCAATCACGACGGCCGCATTTTCTCCATATAATGCCACCGTCGTATGCGTTTTTGTCTTTGACAAGAGCAAAACCATCCATTTATGCTCCTTTGATCGTTCCAGAATCCTTCCTCGCGCCACTCCAAGACGACACTCCAGGGCAACGCTTTTGGCACTTATCGTCGCCCGAGAGTGCAGCGAGGCACGCTTGGGCGACACTTTCGTACCATTTTGTCGCTCGGTGGTGCAGGGCAGAATTACGTAAGTAAGGATGACGGGACTCTTCGGTGACAACACACACTCTTCGTCGCCCAGAAGCACAGCGGCAGACCCTTTCGTGAGCAGATCGCGCCGTCTCGCTCACGAGGCCGACTCGGAAGACCCACCCGTGAGCAGAACATGCCGTCTCGCTCACGGGACATCCTTGGCAGACCCTTTCGTGAGCAGAATGCGGCTTTTCGCTCACGAGACAACCTCGGAAGACCCTCCGTGAGCAGAATGCGCCGTTTCACTCACGAGACAACCTCGGAAGACCCTTCCGTGAGCAGAACGCGCCGTCTCGCTCACGAGACATCCTCGGCAGACCCTCCCGTGAGCAGAATGCGCCGTCTCACTCACGAGACAACCTCGGCAGACTCTCCCGTGAGCAGATCGCGCCGTTTCGCTCACGAGACGACCTCGGAAGACCCTTTCGTGAGCAGATTGCGCCGTCTCGCTCACGAGACAACCTCGGAAGACCTTTTCGTGAGCAGAACGCGCCGTTTCACTCACGAGACAACCTCGGAAGACACTCCCGTGAGCAGATCGCGCCGTTCCACTCACGAGACAAGCTCGGAAGACCTTTTCGTGAGCAAATCGCACTGTTTCGCTCACGAGACAACCTTGGCAGACTCTTTCGTAAGCAGAATGCGCCGTCTCGCTCACGAGACAACCTCGGCAGACCTTTTCGTGAGCAGAATGCGCCGTCTCACTCACGAGACAACCTCGGAGCTGTCGTGCGCTACAGGAACTCTACGGGAACTCTACGGGGACTCTACGGGCGCTCCTCGATGCCGCCGAGGTTCGACCAGAGCCAGTGGGACTCGTAATAGGACTTAGTGCCTTTAGGAACCGTCACCTTGACGGCTGAGCGGTCTGTGCCGTTAAAGAAAAAAGATGACATTTTTGTTGTTATCTCGTCAACATCCTCCTTGGTCTTCCAGTTCAGTTCAAGTACCAAAGGAGTTTTGCATGACACAAATGTGTAGATGTCTATGGATTTGACAGACTCAGGGATAACTATCTTATCAACATTTGTTCGATGAATAGAAGAGTACCCAATCTTCGTAGTGCCTTCCTTTATCACCACCGTACCGGTCTTCTTTTCAGGAATCCAACTCAGAATCTCTCTCTCTGTCCGACCCACGTGCATATACAAAGCCTTGTCATACAGATAGCAGTAGTTCTCTTGACCTTCCCTCGGCGCGGTTGTGATAATCTCAAGTTTAGAACAAGCTTCAAACACCGGATTTGAATCATCAATATTTTCTAACGTGGAAGGTAAAATGACACGTTCAAGATTCCCACTATAATAGAAAGCATAGGCTCCGATCTTATATATCCCCTCCGAGATAGTGACTTTCCTTAGGTCATCGCACCCTTCAAAGGCCCTATTCCCGACCCCTTTGACGGTATAGGTAATCCCGTCATACTCAACCGTACCGGGAACCACGACATCTCCCGAATACTTGCCTCCGCCCGGGTTACCGGTCACCTCGACGAAATCTATAGAGTAACCTTCGGCGGTCTTGTAGAACAGGCCGCCAACCTCGAACCCGGAAGAGAATTCCTTCACGGTGACGGTGCAGCCTGACCTGAAGCCGCCGTCCTCGGTGACAGCGCTGACCTTGGCCACACCCGCCGAAACGGCTCTCACGTTGCCGTCGGAATCGACCGTGGCCACGGACGGGTTATCCGACTCCCACCTCACATTGCGGTTAGTGGCATTGGACGGGGCGACCGTGCAGGTAAGTTTGGTTGTGCCGTTCGCGCCGATCGTCACGGACCACGGCTTGACATCCACACCTGTCACCGGAACCACCTTGGCCTTCACCGTCACCTTGCAGGTCGCCGTCTTCCCGCCGTCCTCGGTCGTCACAGTGACCACAGCCTCGCCAGGCTTCACGGCAGTAACCTTGCCGGCGCCGTCGACCGTGGCGATCTCCGTCTTGTCCGAACTCCACGTCACCTTTTTGTTGTCCGCGTTGTCGGGCTTCACCGTGGCCGTAAGCGTCTCCGTCTCGCCCTCGGTCAGGGTCAGCTCTGTCCTGTCCAGGGACACATCCGTCACGTTTACCGCCTTGGCCTTCACCGTCACAGCGCAGGTGCCGGACTTGCCCTCCGCCGTCGCGGTGACGGTCGCGGTGCCGGGTCTGAGGCCATGGACGGTGCCGGCCTTGTCAACAGTGGCGACGCTCCGGTCGGACGACGACCACGCCACGGCCCTGTCGGACGCGGCTTCGGGAGAGACACTGGCGGACAGCACCGCAGATTCGCCCTCTATGATCTCTATCCGGGACGGGGTGACGGCCACGGATGAGACTCCGGCCGTCTCCTCCCTCTTACCGCAGGAGGTGATGAGAAGGATGGCGGCGGCAACCGTCAGCAGCGCGCGCCGTGTGTGTAAAAACGCTCATATCGATTGATGTTTTGGTTATAGTCTCGTGAGTCCTATGAGTTCAGCGATGCTTTGGTAAATAACTTGGCGACCATCGGTCACACTTTCGGTCTGTATCCCGCTCCTGCCTTGCGTCACCGGCACGGGACGTGACTCCGTGTGGCAGGCTTCAGGACAAAAATAATAAAAATTTCCAAATATCAAACGAATATGCCGGATATAATGGCCGATATAATGGCCGCACGACCATACGACCGACCCCCCTGAACCCCTCCAACGACAGGAGCAGGGGGCGGCGCCGAGCTCTCCGGGAACGATGACGCCTGACTGTCCCGCACCCGAAGGTGACGCGCGGCACAGTCAGGCGACTCTTCCGCGCCTTCCCGTTGCCCAAGGGCGCAGGGCAGAATGAAGTATGGATGAAGGAAACCCTTCGGCAACGAAAACCATACTTATCGTTGCCCAAGAGTGCAGCACGGCTCTCTTGGGCAACACTTTCGTGCTTTATCGTCGCCCGAGGGTGCAGCACGGCGCGCTTGAGCGACACTTTCGTACATCTTCGTCGCCCGAGGGTACAGCACGGCTCTCTTGGGCAACACTTTCGTACATCTTCGTCGCCCGAGGGTACAGCACGGCGCGCTTGAGCGACACCTCCGCGCGTTTCCGCCGCCCGAAGGTACTGGGCAAAAGACGTAAGGTTGAATCTGACAAAAAAAGAAGAAGTCTCCCAAAAAAACGAGGGAGACTTCGGTCTGGTGCCCAAAGCCGGGCTCGAACCGGCACGTCTTTAAGGGACATTGGATTTTGAGTCCAACGCGTCTACCAATTCCGCCATTCGGGCATATTCAGGCAGTAGACTTTCCTTTGGAAACTTCGCACTTCCGCTGCACTTCCGCTTCAAAGGATTGCAAAGTTATTGAATTTCCTCCGATATTCCAAAACATTCAACAAAAAGCTTATGCGAAAAAACGCGTAATCCCTCTTGTCCGGCAAAAAGCACTTATACCGGATAAGTAACCTTCAAACAATAAGCCGCATCATATTAAGGAATCTTTTCGGTCTATTTCTCTTTTTTCATCAGTCATGTGCCACCGGCACACTCCTTCTTCGAAAAAGATCTATCCTCGAAAATCTTCTCTTAGAAACAGTTTTGAATTGTTTGTTTGAAGGTTAAGAGCAAGCTCTCCCCCCCCAGACTGTCTTAAAAGTCGCTTTTAAAGTTCATGACATTGCAATATCTG
>ERZ1034980.1447-NODE-1447-length-14114-cov-3.976954_pt1 | contig 14114 bp, 13 predicted proteins | sample MGYA00520622_ERZ1034980 | MGnify/ENA primary metagenome ERZ1034980 (study PRJEB33766, sample SAMN09781791) | gut metagenome | biome: gut microbiome | host: Homo sapiens | place: Madagascar | study: EMG produced TPA metagenomics assembly of the PRJNA485056 data... | reverse complement strand
TTTCTGCTATGGTCTTTCCGGTGCAGGTTATCAGGGATGTATCTATAAGTCCCGCATCCGCAAGCTCCTTCATGACCGCGTATATTCCGCCGGCCCTGTCCAGATCCTCCATAAATGTGTCCCCTGCAGGAGCAAGATGACAGATATTAGGAGTCCTTGCCGATATCTCATTGGCCATGTCGAGATCCATCTCTATGCCGCACTCATGGGCTATGGCAGGAAGATGAAGCATGGTATTGGTGGAACATCCAAGGGCCATGTCTATGGTCTCCGCGTTGTGGAACGCCGCCTCAGTCATTATGTCTCTCGGGCGTATATCCTTTTCAACGAGCTCCATTATCTTCATGCCGGCATGCTTTGCGAGCCTGAGCCTTGCCGAATAAACGGCAGGGATGGTGCCGTTACCCTTAAGACCCATGCCTATTGCCTCTGTAAGACAGTTCATTGAGTTTGCGGTATACATTCCTGAGCATGAGCCGCAGGTAGGGCAGGCATACTCTTCATACTCTTCAAGACCTGCATCATCCAACTTTCCGGCAAAATGCGCGCCCACTGCCTCAAACATATGGCTTAAGCAGGTACGTTTTCCATTTTCAAGGGTACCTGCAAGCATAGGGCCTCCGGAAACAAATATGGTCGGAATGTTGATGCGGGCTGCTGCCATAAGCAGTCCAGGCACGTTCTTATCGCAGTTAGGTATCATTACAAGACCGTCAAACTGATGAGCCATTGCCATGGCCTCCGTCGAATCGGCGATCAGGTCCCTCGTTACAAGGGAATACTTCATGCCTACATGGCCCATAGCTATGCCATCGCAGACGGCTATCGCAGGAAACTCAGCCGGAGTTCCGCCTGCGGCCCTTATCCCGGCTTTTACGGCCTCGGCTATCTTATCGAGGTTCATATGTCCAGGGACTATCTCATTAAATGAGCATACCACTCCTATGAGGGGACGCTCTATCTCCTCCTTTGTATATCCGAGGGCGTAAAGCAGGGAACGGTTAGGCGCCGCCGGTACCCCTTTTTTTATAACATCACTTCTCCTTGCATTTTACCTTGTTCTCCGGTATTTGACCCCGGTCAGTTACAGATAAATACTGATCGTTCCATATCCTGTATTTACCTATGATTTCAGGCGTCCGCTTATTACACGGACGCCTGATATATATGCTGAAAATATATTAGTTGGAAGCTGTATCAGGATCTACGTCATCTCCCCAGAGCATGTTCTTACGAAGCTCTGCTCCGACGATCTCCATTGGATGCTCTGCTAACATTGCACGGCTGCGGTTAAAGAAGGTGCGTCCGTTGTTATTCTCTGCGATCCACTTTCCTGCAAATGTACCGTCCTGGATATCCTTAAGTACGGCCTTCATGTTGGCCTTTGTCTCAGCCTCAGGAAGTACCCTTGGACCTGAAACGTACTCGCCGTACTCAGCCGTATCGGATACTGAATAGTTCATCATTGCAACTCCGCCCTTGTTGATGAGGTCAACAATGAGCTTTACCTCATGGATAGTTTCAAAATAAGCATTTTCAGGAGCATATCCGGCCTCTACAAGGGTCTCGAAGGCAAGCTTCATAAGCTGTACGATACCGCCGCAAAGCACTGTCTGCTCTCCGAAGAGGTCTGTTTCGGTCTCTGCCTTAAATGTGGTCTCCATAACGCCGGCTCTTGCTCCGCCTATGCCTGCGGCATATGCAAGTCCGATATCGTAAGCCTTGCCGGTAGGATTCTGCTCAACGCAGATAAGGCAAGGAACTCCCTTACCGTTCACATACTGGGAACGTACGGTGTGTCCAGGTCCCTTAGGCGCGATCATGATAACATCTACGTCAGCCGGAGGAACGATCTGCTTGTAGTGGATATTGAAGCCGTGAGCGAACATAAGGGCGTTGCCCGACTCAAGATAAGGAGCTATATCGCTCTTATATACCTTTGCCTGGACCTCATCGTTGATCAGGATCATTACGATGTCTCCCCACTTTGCAGCCTCTGCTATTGTTCTAACCTGAAGGCCTGCCTCCTCTGCTTTCTTCCAGCTCTTTGAGCCCTCGCGAAGTCCTACGCATACATCGCAGCCCGAATCCTTAAGGTTTAACGCATGTGCGTGTCCCTGTGATCCATAGCCTATGATAGCGATCTTTTTGCCGGAAAGCTTTGTGATGTCGCAGTCCTTTTCATAGTACATTTTTGCCATAGTTGAATTCCTCCTGTATTTTGTCATCATCATATATTGTGCTGCGCCCTCTTTCGATGGCGATGGTACCTGTCTTTGCTATCTCCAGTATGCCGAATTCCTTAAGGAGCCTGATGAGCGCTTCATTTTTCTCCCTGTCTCCGAACACCCATATCGTTATGGCCTGAAGGTCCACGTCTATTACCTTGGCGTTAAATATCGTGGTAAGCTGTATAACCTCATCCCTTGCGGATCTGTCACTCACTCCGACCTTTATTATGGCTATCTCCCTGCGTATGATGCTGCTGCTGTCAAGGATCTTTACATTCTTGACCCCTATAAGCTTCCTGCACTGAGCCGCTATCTGATCGATCATCAGCTCGTCGGCTATGACCTCTATGGAGATACGGGTTATCCCCGGCCTGTCGGTCTCACCTGAAACTATGGATTCTATATTGTAGCCCTTCCTCGAAAACAGCCTTGCGACCTGGCTTAAGATCCCGGCTATGTCCTCGACTAATATGGCCAGAGTATATATCTTTTTTTCGGTATCGAACACTCTCCTCATATCAGCACTGGCCTCCTTCCGACAAAAGGAAATCCGTAATATCGTGGCCGGCAGCCACCATAGGGCTGACCATCTCATTGATGTCGAGCCTGCAGTCTATGACGCTGGCCTTGTCTGAAGCAAGGGCCTTTTTAAGAGCCTCCTCCATTTCCTTCCGGTTGGTGACCCTGAAGCCCTTCAGTCCATAGGCGTCCGCTATCTTAACGAAATCAGGCCCCCTGTCAAGAGTAGTCTCTGAATATCTCTTTCCGTATATCAGGCTCTGCCACTGCCTTACCATGCCGAGGGTTCCGTTATTAAATACTATCGTGATGATAGGAAGTCCGTAATGCTCAGCGGTCGCAAGCTCGTTAAGGTTCATCCTGAAGCAGCCGTCGCCCGTAATGTGTATGACCCGCTTATCAGGACAGCCTATGGAAGCCCCTATGGCCGCTCCGAGTCCGAATCCCATGGTGCCGAAGCCTCCGCTGGTAAGCAGCTGGCCCGGATAGGTAAAGTGCAGATATTTTATGGACCACATCTGATGCTGTCCCACGTCCGTCGCCACTATCGCGTCCTCCGGAGCCGTCGTCCTTATGGTCTCCATTATCTGCTGCGGAGTAAATCTCCCAAGGTCAGGAGCCGTCTGCGGCTCCCTTAACGGAAGTATCCTCTCCTTCCACTCGCTGTGATCATACTGAGGCAGCCTTTCGTTAAGCATCTCCAGGACCTTTGCCGCAGATCCGATTATATGGTGATCCGTAAGGACGTTCTTATCTATCTCGGCCCTGTCTATGTCTATCTGCACTATCTTTGCCTGGGATGCGAATGTAGCCGGGTTAAGTGCCACCCTGTCTGAAAATCTGCATCCCACCGCGATCAGCAGGTCGCATTCACTGCAGGCTGTATTGGAGGCCGTGGAACCATGCATGCCTATCATGCCTGAGGTAAGGGGGTGATCCCCCGGAAATCCTCCTCCTCCCATTACCGTGATGGCAACGGGAGCGTCGAGCTTTTCGGCAAATTCCCTGAACTGTCTGTCAGCCCTTCCTCTTACGACTCCTCCTCCGCATATGATAAAAGGCTTCTTTGAGTCCGCTATCATATCCACGAGGGTCTCCACATCCTCTTTATTTACCTCCGGCTGGACTACGCTGTGCAGCCTGCCGAGCTTCCTTATGGCCTGACAGCTCTTATTGTCTCTTGCCGGCAGAAACTCATAATCCACCATCTGGTCAGGATTGGTGACATTCTTCAGAAAATCTATCAGCACCGGTCCCGGACGCCCGCTTACCGCCACCGCGAAGGCCTGTCTCATGACCTCCGGTATCTGCGAGGCCTCCCTTACAAGGAACGTTGCCTTGGTTATGGGCATTGCAATGCCTGTTATGTCGACCTCCTGAAACGCGTCCTTTCCCAAAAGCGATTCGCCCACGTTGCAGGTTATGAAAACCACCGGTGATGAATCCAGATAAGCCGTCGCGATACCTGTAGTAAGGTTCATGGGACGTCAGTATATGTTTTATCTTATCCTTATAGCGATACAGTTCGTCGTAAACATTGAGGATGGTGCCGCCGGGATATCCGAATACGGTATCCACCTCCTGTTCCAGAAGACATTCCATTATCGCCTTTGTTGATGAAATCTTCAATCCTGCCCTCCTCAGATCTTATTGGCACCTCTCTGCAGCGCAACCATGCCCGTACGCGCAGTTTCCATTATACCATAAGGCCTCATCATTTCCTCAAAGGATCTTATGAGATCAGGGGTATTGACTATCTCTATCGTGACCGTGCTTGGAGTGATATCCAGCACCTTTGCCCCGCATACATTGCAGATGGTCATGATATCCGGCCTTGTGGTCGTCGTGGCGCTGACCTTTATGAGCATCAGCTCCCTGCCTATCATGGAATGCTCGCTCAAGGTCCTTACCTTTACCACGTCCACCAGCTTGTTAAGCTGTTTTTCCACCTGCTCCACCACGCTGTTGCCGCTGTCGACTATAATGGTTATCCTTGACAGTGTAGGGTCATCCGTCACTCCCACCGCAAGGGAATCTATGTTGAAGGCTCTCTTTGAGAACAGCCCGGTTATCTTGTTCAGCGCTCCTGCGCGGTTCTCGACCAGTACGGAAATCGTCTGTTTCATCTTCAGCCCTCCTATCATTCAGTAGTGGCGCACATGGCGTCAACATCCACTATCAGGACAGCCGCGCCGTCCGTGTTTAAGAATTCCCTGATCTTATCCTCCATGTCCGACTCATCATGGAGAGCCATGCTCTTAATGCCGTAGGCCGAGATGAGTACATGGAGATCCGGATCTCCATCAAGCTCAACCCCATAGCTGCCATGATACGGCGGGAGCACCTGACTCTGGTGCACCAGTCCCAGGACATGGTTCCTTATTATCACTATCTTTACATCGAGCTGACCCGCCCTTATGGCTGCAAGCTCATTCATGCTCATCTGGAAGGATCCGTCTCCGTTTATTACCACTGACTGACGGCCTGGATCCGCTATCTTAGCCCCTATGGCCGCCGGTATGGAATATCCCATGGTACCCAGACCTCCGCTGGTCATAAACCTGATACCGTGCATGAACAGATGCTGGCAGGCCCAGATCTGATTCTGTCCGACATCGGCGCATACCACGGCGCCTTCCTTAAGCTGCCTTCCGAGGGCCCTCATGAATCTCTGAGGGGAAACTCCCGGATGCTCAGGGAAATCTCTTGTAAGCTCCGTTTCCCTGTAATCCTTAAGGAACTCTCTCCATTCCAAGGTATCGTAAGGCTCGCATTTTTCCATGAGCTGCTCTAAGATCAGCTTCGCGTTCCCCACAAGAGGTATGTTGGCCTCCATGTTCTTGCCTATCTCCGCAGAATCCACGTCTATATGTATGGTGGTAAGCCTCTTTTTGACCTCTGCAGGCTCCATTATGGCCCTGTCCGCCACTCTCATGCCTATCATGATCATAAGGTCGGCCTTGACCATTGCTTTATTGGCGGATCTGTTTCCGAACTTTCCTATCATGCCCATATTTAACGGATCATCGGTATCAAGGAGCGAAAGTCCCATCATGGTCGTCACCACCGGGATCTGCATCCTGTGGGCAAATTCCTTAAGCTCCTCTTCAGCATGGGCAAGGAAAACTCCGCCGCCGGCGCAGATGACCGGCCTTTTTGCCTCTGATATGGCCCTTACCACATGTGAGAGCTGCTTTGTATTGCCCTTGATGCTCGGATTATAACCCCTGATATGCACCGACTCCGGAAATACAGGATCCTTTACTTCCTGGGCCTGTATATTCTGCGGAAAATCTATCAGTACAGGTCCCGGGCGTCCCGTTGAAGCTATATAAAAGGCCTCCTTGACGATCTGAGGTATCATCGCCGCATCCCTCACAAGGTAGGTGTGCTTGATAAAAGGTGTAACGGCTCCGATTATATCCACCTCCTGGAATATATCCCTGCCTAAAAGGTAAGTCGGCACCTGTCCCGTCACCGCCACCATAGGTATGGAATCCAGATAAGCCGTGGCAATACCGGTTATAAGGTTGGTAGCGCCGGGGCCTGACGTCACCATGCAGACTCCCGTCTTTCCTGTTATCCTCGCGTAGCCCGACGCCATGTGTCCGGCATTCTGCTCCTGTCTTACGAGCGTATAATTTATCCTGTCACTTGCGAGCTTCATCTCGTCCATAAGCGAGCATATGGTAGCTCCCGCATAGCCGAATACCTGATCCACGCCCTCATTGATCAAACTCTGGACAAAGATCTGTGAGCCTGTCATATTTGGCATATCTTACCCTCCTGAAATATCTTTGTCAGGGCATTGCCCCGCTGCCTCATATCGTCTTTGGATCCTGTGCCGCCCTCCGCACCAGATCCCCCGGAAAATAAAAAGCCCGTGAACTTGTGCGGTCACGAGCTTATGATCTTAGATCAATATGTAAAAAACTAAATCCTGCTTTCAGTTTCTGCTTCAACAAGCGCATAACCATAAACACTATCAACTTTTGTCTCTGTGACGTCCACGACGAGGTCGATAATGCTGATTAGGATTATGCTGATGTTTACCACTGAAAATATCACTGCTGACACCTTCCTGATTAGTGCTTCATGATTTTCTCTATATTATAACTGGCTTTAAGAAAAACTCAACAGCAATATTACAATTTATAATAAATTTTTTGTTTTTGTGCTTATGATATTACCTGAGGTTATGTATTGTATGGGGTATCCTGCCTTTCTCCGGCATATCTTTACTTTTACTGATGCCTGAGATAGTTCTATATATCACCTCTGAAATTAAAGTAATCCTTTGATATCCGAAGGCCTGCTGACCAGGGCGTCAGCTCCGTTTTTTAAAAGCTCTTCCATGTCCCTGAAACCCCAGAGGACACCCACCGTAAACATCCCAGCGTTCCTGCCGGTCTTCATGTCTGTGTCCGTATCACCAAGATACATTATCTCTTCCGGCTTAAGCTTAAATTCCTCAGCTATTAAAAGAGCCACCTTCGGATCCGGCTTTTTGGGAAACCCGTCCTTTTTGCCGTAGACCGCGTCAAAGGTGCTGCCAAAAAACTTTTTTATAAGCCCTGCCGCTGCCCGGTCAGGCTTATTGGAAAAAACCGCAAGCCTTAAGCCCCTGTCCTTAAGCTCCTTAAGCAGCTCCGGGATACCCTCATAGGGCTTTACCTCATAATCCGAAAATCTGTCAAGAAAACCCATATAGCTTTTATAGTAATACTCAAGATTTGCGGGATCATGGGGATCCGGCGGCAGCTTCAATGGATCAGTGATCTCGGTATCCTTAAGATACCTCTCCACCTGCTTTAACGCCCCGTCCCCTACATAATATCTGAAATTTTCCCTTGGCAGGGGCTTTAAGCCCTCCTGCTCAAGAGAGCATTTTGAACAGTACCAGAGCGAGGTGAGCGTATCTAAAAGCGTCCCGTCCAGATCGAATATAAGACCTTTTATGTTTATTCCGGATTTCATTTTCAGACTCCCTTCGCTCATATCTGATCAGAAGCACTTCCAGGTATTTCTCTTAAACAGAGCCAGTATAGGATATATCTCAAGCCTTCCTATCAGCATGTCGGCGCTGAGCACTAATTTGCTCAGGTTCGAAAAACCGCTGTAATTTCCCATGGTGCCGTTCTCACCAAAGCCAGGACCGACGTTTCCAAAGGCGGATATTACCGATGTTATGGTAGCGTTCCATTCCTTGCCGTCTATGGATACAACAAGTATGGACATGATTATGAAAAACATCCAGAGAAAACAGAAGGTTCCCGTATTCCTTATGACGCTGTCCTCCACCGGTTTTCCGTCTATGTGTATCTTCTTTACCTGCTCAGGCCTTAAATGTATGGCCATTTCCTTATTGAAGGCCTTAAGCATTATATTGAGCCTGGAGACCTTGATGCCGCCTCCCGTGGAGCCTGCGCAGGCTCCGCTTATCATAAGTATCACAAGTATGCACTGTGAAAATCCCGGCCAGTAATTGCAGTCCTCAATGGCAAAGCCCGTTGTGGTCATGATGGTGCCTACATTAAACGCTGCCCTGTGCAGAGCCATCAAAGGCCCGCCGTTTACTGCTCCGTCTCCCTGAGCCATTAAATCCACGGTTATAAATATCGTAGCTATAGCAAATATCAGCAGATAAAGCCTGAGCTCTTCATTTTTTACCGCTAACTTAAACTTTCCCATAAGTATAAGGAAGTAAAGGGTGAAGCTCACTCCAAAAAACATGGTGGCCGTATTTAAGGCTACCTGCTGGGCTATGGTGTAGGATGCGCAGCTGTCGTTAAGCACTCCGAAGCCTCCGGTGCCCGCCGCGCTGAAGGTAAGGCAGATAGCGTCGAACAGCGGCATTTTAAGTATCAGCAGTATTATCAGCGTCACCACCGACATGGCCGTATATATGCCGTACAGCACCTTGGCCGTACTATCGGCCTTTGGCACGAGCTTGGAAACTATCGGCCCCGTACTCTCGGCCTTGACGAGATTGATCTGGGAACCTCTTGCGAAATGCATTATGGCCGACATAAATACAAGGATGCCCATGCCGCCTATCCAGTGCAGGAAGCTCCTCCACATAAGCAGTCCCTTTGGCAGTGATTCAAGATCAGTAAGCACCGTGGCTCCGGTGGTGGTAAATCCCGACACTGTCTCAAAAAATGCATCTATAGGATTAGTCATGGCCCCTGATATGAGGAACGGGAGCATTCCTGTAAGCGACAGTGTTATCCATGTAAGACCCGTGGATATGAAGCCTTCCCTTGAAACTATATCCCTGTCCTTATCAGCAATAAAGTACAGGATGCCTCCTACGGCACCCTCTATCAGCATCGGTATCACAAACAGTTTCAGGTCTTCCCCGTGCACCACTGAACAGCCCAGGGGCAGCAGCATGAGCATTGCCTCCAAAAGCAGCGCTCCCCCGATTATCTTTCCGATAAGCTTTGGATTCATGGCACCACCTCTATTCCAGCATGCCTGACAGGCTTGTAAGGCCCTTTTCAGTCGTTACGACTATCACGTAGTCATTTTCCTTTATCACGCTGTTTCCGGAAGGTACCGTATAGGTCTTATTGCTTATTATGCCTGCAAGTATCAGGTTCTTCTTAAGCTTTAAGTCCTTTACCGGTATGCCCGTCACCCTCTTATCCGCGTCTGCCTTAAATTCGACTATCTCAAAGGCGCTGTCCAGATACCTGTACAGCGTTGCAAGATTGCTGCCAGCTCCGGCCTCCTTTGCCCTTACGTACTGCGCTATTATGTCCGCGCACAAGAGCTTTGGCAACACTACGGAATCGACGTTAAGGGTCTTTATCAGATCGCTCATATCCGTCCTGCTGATTTTTGTTATGACCTTTGCGTCGGAATAGCTCTTGGCGTAGGTGGCGGTAACAAGATTCTCCTCGTCTATGCCCGTTAGCGGGATAAAGGCATCAGCCCTCATGAGGCCCTGCTTTGCAAGGAACCGCCTGTCGGTTCCGTCTCCGAATATGACCTCAGCCTCAGGAAAATGCTCAGAGAAAAAGTTGCATTTCTTCATATCATTATCTATGACGCGCACCCTTTTTCCCTTTTGTGTAAGGAGCTTTACGAGGTAATACGATATGGTTCCCGCGCCCACTATGAGGATGTTGTCAGCCGGTACGTTCTTTACCCCGGCATTCTTAAGGAAACGCCTTATATCCTCCCTCGTCGCAACGATGGTTATGTCGTCACCTTCCCTTATGACAAAGTCACCTCTCGGAATAATGCTCTCCCCGTTTCTTACCACCGCGCACACCAGAGTCTTGGTGCCGCGGTTATCTCCGGTTATCTGCTCAAGGCTCTGGCCTATATATCTGAACTCACGGCCCACATGCAGCACGGCGATTATGACATTTCCATCCTCAAAAAAATCGATGCGGCTCAAGGCCGGAAATTCAAGAAGGTTAAATATCTCCACAGCGGCAAGGGATTCAGGATTGATTATCTTGGAAATACCTAACTTTTCCTTAAAATACTCCACCTCTTTTGAATAAAGCGGATTCCTTACCCTGGCTATGGTCTCGCACCGGGTCTCCTCCTTTGCCATAAGGCAGGCCAAAAGGTTAAGCTCATCCGACGTGGTCACTGATATAAATATGTCCGCATCGTCAAGTCCGGCCTCCTCAAGCACCTCTATATCGGCTCCGTTTCCAAGGAAAGCCATTACATCAAGATCACCTGCAACCTCATCCAGGGATTTCTGCTGATTGTCGATAACGGATACACTGTGTCCGTCATTGACCAGGGTCCTGGCAAGCTCGCTGCCGACCTTTCCGCAGCCGACTATAACTGCATTCATCATTTCCTCCGATCATCTGACAAAGCCCTCTTTGTCAGTATTCCATTAACATAATGCATCATGGTAACTCTAAATCCGGGCTTATTCAACTAATTACTCAGTTTTATACAATAACCTTGTCCGTAAGCCCTAAATGTACCTGAAATGTATCTGTACATATAAAAAATACCGCGGACATCTGCTGTCAGCGGTATTAATACACCTAAATCAAAAGGGAGACGTCTCCTCCCACTATCTTTCTTGAATTGCCGTTTTCATCCTCGGCGATAAGCGTAAAATCCCTGTCGATGCTGCGGGCCTTTAGCCTTTCGCTGCCGCAAGGTCCGATCACCGTTATATCCCTGCCTATGACTATGCTGTCGGCAAGATATCTTTCATAATAAAGCTCCTTATCATAAGGCCAGCCTGAGGACATACGGTCCAGAGCAGCGATCAGATATGCGGCCAGCTCAGCCCTGTTCACTTTTTTAAGGGTCTCCGAAAATATGGAGCCCGCCTTATCCTGTATTTCAGCCGGAAAATCCCCTCGGCCTTCAGACACATTTATGCCAATTCCGATGATTATGCTCTCAACCTCCATTATCTCAGCCGAGGTATTCATCTGCGTAAGGATCCCGGATATCTTACGCCCGTTCATATACAGATCGTTCACCCATTTTATCCCGGGCCTTACGCCTGATATCTTTTCTATGGCGTCTGCCACGGCCACTGCCGTCCAGGAGGTTATGCTCGCCCAAATGAGCCCGTCTCCTGAGCCTCTTACCTCCTCCTTCACCTTATCCGAAGGCTTGAAAAGATATGAAAGATACAGCCCTGAACCCTCTGGCGAAGCAAAGGGGCGTCCTTTTCTGCCCATCCCTGAGGTCTGAGCATCGGATATGACCACCTGGCCGTTTAAGGCTCCTCTGGATATCCTCCTTAGGAGCTCCATGTTGGTGGAATCAACGCTTTTAAGGACAACTATATCTTCCATCCTGTCCCTGTCCATATAAGCGCCGATGCCTTCCTCTGTAAGACTGTCCGACATGGCCATAAGCCTGTAGCCCCGGTTAGTGGATGAGCTTATCTCAAAGCCGTCAGCCCTTAAGGCCTTGACAGCCGTATTGACCGCCGCTCGGCTCACACCGATCAGCCTGCTCATTTCCTCACCGGAGACAAAATCATCATTATTTTTTAAAATTCTCAGAACCTCTGTTTTGGTATTCATTAAAGCCCCGACCTTTTAAGACGTTTCCTTAATATAATACCCGTTATCCCCGCCGCAGTCAATTTTATAAGATCGTTTATCACAAAGGGCGCTATGCAGGCCGCGACCGCCGCCGTGATCCCGCTTCCCGTAACTATATCGAACCAGACGGCACCAACGGCATAGTTAAATAACATTCCCGGTATGAGCCCGGTAAGAAATATCTTTGACCAGAAAACCGCGCCGCCGGACATTGACCTTACGGCCCGATCTGAAGCCATGCCAGCAAGATAAGCCATTACCGGAAAGGAAATTATAAATCCTCCCGTCGGTCCGAAAAGCACGCCCGGCCCTCCCTTAAAGCCGCTGAAGACCGGCACTCCCGCAAGCCCCAGTACAAGATAAACGATACAGGCCATGGCACCTCCCCGTCCTCCCAGCACTATCCCGGAAAGCACCACCGCAAAGGTCTGGAGCGTCACCGGCACGCCTCCCGCCATGGGTATGCTGATCTGCGCCAGTACTGCAAGCACTGCGGTAAATATCGCCGTCCTGCACATTTCCTCTACATTGTATTTTGATTTTGAAACATTCATATCCTGCTGCCCCTGTTTAGATCACTGACATCTTTTTCCTCACCATTTCTGATATGACAAAAGCATTTCGTCCATCGATGAGGAGTCCTTCTTTCAGATATTATAATTCTATGGCAGGATTGTCAACCTATTTTATAATCGCATTTACAATATAGCTGCATACATCTTCCTTTCCGGCAGATCCAATGTTGATCCAGCTTTATGAGGCAGAACGCCGCCAATACAGCACATAAAAACCCTCCCTGCCGGTCTGCCTGATATGTCCAAGGTAAAACAGGTACATATCGGTTTATCCGGCAAAGAGGGTACATAGTTCCCTTTTATCTTATTTGGCTTAAATATCAGCTTGCATCAATCATCCAGCAGCGCGATATCCGCTATAAGCTCGTCAACCTCCTCATCCGTGGTCGCCCAGCTTGTGCAGAAGCGCACGCAGGAATATCCTGTATTGGTTTTAAATTCAAACTCATAGAAATATTTTTCGCTGAGCTTTTCTGCCTGCTCCTCTGTAAGAAGGACAAACTGCTGATTCGTAGGGCTGACCATATAGAGGGGTATGCCCTTTTCAGCAAAGGCGTTCCTGAGCCTTATGGCCTGCTGCACAGCCTTTTTTGTTATTTCAAAATAAAGGCCGTTTTTCATAAGCGCACAGAACTGGAGTCCTATGAGCCATCCCTTTGCAGTCATTGCCCCGTTCTGCTTTATGCTGCTCCTGAAGCTCCTCTTAAGCTCGTCATTGCATATGACGACGGCCTCTCCAAACAGAGCTCCGCATTTTGTACCGCCTATATAAAATACGTCCGCCAGCCTCGCTATATCCTCTATGCTTACGGTACCGTCATATGCGCCTATGCCGTAGCCCATCCTGGCGCCGTCTATGTATAGATATATACACTTTTCCCTGCAGACTGAGCTTATATCCTCAAGCTCCTTTTTGGTGTATACCGTGCCGTACTCCGTAGGGAAGGAGATGTATACCATCTTAGGCTCTGTTATATGCTCCTTGACGGTGCTCTCATTGAAGCCGTCCGCCGCTTCGGCTATCTGCTGCGCGCTTATCTTGCCGTCCTTTGACTTAAGCAGCTCTATCTTGTGGCCGGTATGCTCCACGGCGCCCGTCTCGTGTACATGTATATGGCCTGTATCAGCAGCGAGCACGCTCTCATAAGGCCTTAATGCAGCGGCTATCACCGTTACGTTTGAAACGGTGCCGCCCGGAAGGAAATGCACGTCGGCGTCAGGCCTGCCTATGCAGTCTCTGATCATTCCTGCGGCTTTTTCGCACCACGGGTCAAGACCGTAACCTGGATAGCTCTCATCATTATATCTGATCAGAGCGTCCAGCACCTCAGGATGAGCTCCCTTATTGTAATCATTGTTAAATCTAATCATATCCTGACCTCAACTCTGTACTATTATCTCTATAAGCTGCATTGGGTCTTCCGCTATATAGTCAGCCTCCGCCGCCGTAAGCTCCTCCCTGCTGCCGTATCCATAGGCCGCTCCTATCGTCTGAAGCCCGAACTTCCTTGCGGCAGCGATATCGCTTCCCCTGTCACCTACCATGACTGCATTTTCAGGATCAAGTATATCGTTGGTCTTAAGGATGTAGTTTATCACATCCTCCTTGGTGGAACGGATCTCCGAATCCCCGAATCTCTGATTTCCCTCAAAGGTTATGCCTGCCACAAAACAGAACTGATCGCTCAGACCGAAATACTCCAGCACCTGCTTTGCCATATGCTAAGGCTTGGCCG
>ERZ1034980.1443-NODE-1443-length-14162-cov-23.914723_pt1 | contig 14162 bp, 8 predicted proteins | sample MGYA00520622_ERZ1034980 | MGnify/ENA primary metagenome ERZ1034980 (study PRJEB33766, sample SAMN09781791) | gut metagenome | biome: gut microbiome | host: Homo sapiens | place: Madagascar | study: EMG produced TPA metagenomics assembly of the PRJNA485056 data... | reverse complement strand
ATTTTTAAATAATTCTCTTTCCATTTTGATTCCTCCAATAATTATCTATACTATGAGACATTTTGTATATAAGTTAAATCTATTTTATAAGTTGCATTAGTAACATCAACTAATTCAGCATTATTTGGATTATTAACTGCAATTTTTACTGTAAATGAATCAGTTGCTTCAGGAGCTAAAGTTTTATCTTTAACCGCGGTATTTGTAAACTTAATAAATTCACTAGAATTAGTAACACTAGTAGCTATATCTGATAATTTAGCCGGAATATTACCAGCATTTTTTATAATAACTGTATATTCTACATAATCATTATTTCCAAACAGGTCAGCACTAAATTCAGCGGATAATTTATCATCACCAATAATTACATTTTTAGCTACTGCAGTTCCCCCAACACTGGTTGCATTTATGCTTTCTATATGTATATCCCATTTACCAGAAACAGTATTTGTACCGCTAATGCTTAATGAGGTAGAAAGTATTGCATATCCTGTTCCCATTAGAACAAGTGCAATACACAATATTGCTATAACAAATGTTTTTTTCTTAGTGTTTTTCATATCATCACTCCTGACTATAACAATATTATACAACTAAATTGGGGATACTTGCAATAAGTAATTGATTCTTATCTACCAAATCCTATTGATGCTTCTAGAGGTTCTTCTTCTATAATTTCTTCTTCTATTATAGGTGTGGTACTTTCTATAGTTATATTTTTAGAAAGTCCCTCATTTATTTCTTTTAATTTTTTAGGTAATTCTTTAACAAGTTTATTATAACCAGCTTCGTTCATGTTAAGCGATACATATTCATCAAAAGGATGCTGTCCTTTTGATTCATGATTTTCTCCAAAATCCCAAATTGTATATGTTTTTCTAAAATTTTCAAATGGAACTATTTGACCAGTTTCATGATCTATTGCTTTATCCATAAATGTTTCACAAGCTTGTCTAAATGAGCCACCATTTTGTAATATCCAATTTTCAACGCCTACTCCACCTAAACCACCTGAAGTTTTATCTACTCTTGCATGTTTATATGTTCCTATCTCTTTTAAGAATTGTTTTGCATAAACAATATTTGCAATTACTTTTTCATAAGCACTCTGAGATTGTTTACGAATGGTTTCTAGTCTTTCTTCTAATGCCATTTCAGTAGAATATGTAATGTCATTTTGCTTTTGAGCTATTGAAATATCAGTATCAATTTTAATATCAAGGCCATCTATTGTAACCCCTACAAGTTTAACTCTATTATCATGACTATCATCTTCATCATGCTTAATATTTTTCAAACTGCTTATTAATTCGTCCATTCCTGTTTGAACTACTTTTTTATCAACCTTTAACATGTAATCAAAATCACTATCATCTGGGACATTAGTGCCTCTAGATGTTGAACCAGTTCCTATTAACTGTACAATACCTTCTGTTAAATCTGTAGATAAAGTATCTGTTACAGCAATTGTATCCACTTTTAATTTTGATGTTTTCATTATTTCTTTTATTTTTTCTCTTATAAGTTTTTCTCTTACAGCTGTTTTTTTCATATCAGCTTTCTTTATTTCAATTAGTTCATCTATACCTGGGAAATCTAATTTATTAGATATGTGATATTCTTCAGATGTATAATGCGGTAATCCACACATTTTACTTCTTAATTCATCATATTGCTCTGGAGTAAACGATAATCTACCAAGCATATCAAATACTGGAATATAGTAACCATTTCTTGCTATTTCAAATTGTATTTCAGCTAGGGCATCATGTACAATTGGAACCCATTCATCATTAGGAATTTGAATTGAATTTTTAACATAGACTATATCACCATTTTCATCAACTTGAGGCAAACCATCTGCATTTCTTTCAATAATTTTGGTTTCTTTATAAAGAATAAAATCTATATCAGTAAAAGTAATTCCGGTTCTTGCTCCCCAATGTATCCCTTTTCCACCTTGTATAGTTTTTGTTCCAAATGTTTCTATTTTATTGACATCATACTCAGATTCTAATAGATTACCTCCACTATCCCTTGTAATATTTAAATTAGGATTATCTTTTTTTATGACAACAAATACATTTCCAAAGCCCCATCCTGTTGTGCCACCATCAATTGAAGTTGTTATTCCACTTTTTGGATACATATAAGTAATATCTACGTCTAATGGTGTTGTATCAGAACCACTTGCACCAGTATAAGAACACATAAATTCTTTTGAGACATTTCCTTTATTTATTGAGCCAGTAAGTGCTTTAATTCCTCCTATGCATCTTAAGAAGTCTCCTTCTTCAAACATAAAAGGTTTATTCCTATATTCTTCAGCACGCTTTCTATTACGTTTATCAGTTTCATTTCTTATTTTGTTTATATCTTCTACCATTTGGTTAAATGAATCATAACCAGCAGAATGTCCAATATAGCTTACTATTTTATCTTTTAAATTATCAGCACTTTCTATTGTAGAAGCATTAAATTTCTTTGAAAGTATAGAAATTTTTGTTTTAAGCATTGCTCTTTTATATTTTTCTAATTCATCTATCTGTACTAAATCATTTCTATCCTTAAAGTAATCTTTTGCACTCATTCTATCTAAAAGTTTAAATTTCTTAACACTATTATTTTGTTCAGGAGTAAGTTCTTTTAGTTCATCTTGATATGGGAATGAAATACCTTCATAAATTGATTCCAAATGGCTAGCGAATGTAGTTAATTCTTCTACTTCTTCATTGGATATGGTTTCTATAGTTTTTTCTTTTTTACATAATGCAAAATATAATTCACTACCTTTATCAATGTTATCTAAATATTCAACCAAAGAACTGTCTTGTGAATGAATTGCAATTCTTAATAAATCATTATAAACAATTAAAAATCTGTGTTCAGCATCTCCAGCCTCTAATAATTCTGGTGAAATTCTACTGCCTGGTGTAAAATTAAATCCCGGTGAGTTTGAGTGCACATCAGGCGCTTTCTCAAAAGTTGGATATATTGTTTTAAAACATTTAAAAAGTTTTGCATATCCGGGTAAACTATTTTTCAAGAATATATCTTCAAGAAGTTTAAATGCTGCTACAGGATTGTCAGAATTTAATATTTCTGGCATATAATTATCTTTAAAACTAGAAAGTTCTATGGAGTTAGAATATTGTACATCTTTGTGTAGTTCAATTAAATCTGGAAATTTATCAATTGAAATTACTCGCATATTTGATTTTTTAATTGAGTTTCTTATAAATTCTGCTTCTTCTGAATTAGTAGAACTATCAAATATTTCTATTGCTTTTAAGCAATCATTGTTAGCATCATGTCCTTTAAATAAAGTTCCCATAAAGCAATATTGGCTATCTTTCAATCCAAATAATAAATTGGTATTACCAAATGTTTTAATTAAATTTGGGTTTTCTTCAAAATCTTCCAATGTAAACTGTTTTTGATAAAATTCAGTTCTTATATCTTCAGGAATGGTTTTATCTAAAAATAGTTCAGGGTGTTCTTTTTTAAAATCTTCTGGCATATCTTCTGGATATTTTGCACCTTCTAAAATACTTTCATACATATTTTTATACATACTTTCTTTTGGGGCAAAAACATCAATGTTTCCCGTTGCTTTCATAATTAAAATATATGTTGCAAATGTTCTTATTGCATCTTCCCTTGAATCAAATCGTTCAGCTAATATATTAACATCAATATGTTCATTGTTATTATTTATTAGATTAAATAACACATTTAGATTAATATTTTCTTCAACTAAGACATTAACCCATTCTGGATTTTGATAAATTGCAGCATACATGTCTTTATCAATACCACCACTCCATGTATCATATTTTTTACCATAAACCTTGACCTTTAATTCTTCTGGAGCATTTTGACTTAAAAATAAATCTGAATATTTTTCTTTAAAATCTTCTGGCATGTCTTCAGAATATTTTCCCCCATTCATAATAAATTCATGTATATTTTGATATATACTTTCTTTTATATTGTTAGGATCTATTCTACCATTAGCCTTGTTTCTAAACATTTGATCATAGATAACCCATATTTTTGCAATTTCTTCGCGGGAACCAAATTCATTAATAACTCTTTTTACATCTATTTGCTTATCTTGCTCATCCTTGAAACCTAACATTGATTCTAGAACTTCATCTGTTAATAAATCAGTAAATGGGAATGTCGTGGAAAAAATCGGGTGCATTTTATATAAATTATATTTGACTGCTAAAGCTACCATAACCTCTGGTTTTGTTTCATCAGGATTAATCTTACAGTAATAATTATCCATTTCCCTATAATTTAATAATACAAATAGGCCGGCTTTTTTATTTTCAAATTTATTAACAAACTCATTAGAGTCTATTTTTATACCATTTTTATTAAAAATAGAATTGTTTAGTAGATTTAAGTCTAACTTTTGATTCGCCAAAATGTCAAGCCACTCCGGATGATTAAAAAGTGAATTTCCATTAAAATATTTTTCACAAATCAATGTCCTTAATTCTTCCGGGGCATCTTTACCCAAAAATAAATCTGGGTGTTCTCTTTTGAAGTCTTCCGGCATGCTTTCTATATAAGAATAAGGGCATCTCCGACTCAAAAATGCTCCATGAATTTTTTGGTATATTTCTTCTTTTGAATTTTTGCCTTCAAAATTAATGACTTCATCTTCGTAATTATCATATAAATAATTATATATATTTAATACATTAATTGCATCTTTTCTTGAATCAAATTGTTTTGCCAGTAACTCAATATTTTGCTCTTTTTCACGATAACCTCGGCTTCGATAAATTAAATTTAGATTAATACTTTCTCTTGCCAAAATATCAACCCACTCTGGATGTTCAAGAAGCTTGCTCATCATTTCAACACCAGATTTTTCAATCATTGCTTCTTCTAGTTCTTTTGGGGCTTTATCGCTAAGAAATAAGTCTGGGTGTGCTATTTTGAAATCCTCTGGCATAATTTTAACTTCGCCATAATCTATTCTTGTAATGCCTGTTGATATACTATTATATATATATTGATAAACATCCTCTTTGGCATTATCTATATCAATTTTTTTGCTATCAACTCCGGCATAATGGGTAATGTACTCATAAACTCGCATTGCGCTGATTGCATCTTTTCTTGAATCAAATTTACTAACAAGTTCTTCTAAATCAAATCTTTTACCTTCTTTATTTGTAATTTTATCAAATAATAAATTCAGATTGATATTTGCATTAGCCAAACTATCCAATAATTTTGGGTCGTGAAGGTATGAGGCTTTTTCATAATAATTACCAGGTCGTAAATAGTATATATATTCTGAAAATGCCTCTGGGAGCATAAATTTTAATATTGGATGGTACATGTCTCTTATAATTTCCTTATACTCCATATCAAAATTCAAATCATCCATTGCCTCTTCAAAATAATTCTCAAATTGAGATTTAGTCTGAAGCAATCTAAAATCTCTCATCGCACATGGTCTAACTTTTTCTGGTAATATATTAGGTACCATTAAAAGATATATTACTTCAAATTGTTCAGTGTCTCCAAACAATGATGTTATTTTTTCTACATCAACATAATCAGACGCATGGTCACCAAGAAAATCTTCTTCTTGATAGTAAGCATCCCATTTTTCAGCATCTATATTTAATGTTTCAGAGATTTCTGAAATTTTTGAAATTAATTCTTTATTTAAAGGGAATGTTATCATTTTATTAATGATTGAACCAATCACCTTGGAATTAAGTGTATTTAAATTTAGAAATGATAGTACTTCTTCTGGTGTATCAAAGGTTGCTACTGATTTGGCCAAAGCACTACAATAGGTTTCTGTCCCTTCAGCATTATATCTAAATTTATCCGATGTCTCAGATATTTTGTCATCTATCGATTTAATTAAGTCAAATCTTTTTTTATTATCCTTAACATGATTAATAATTTCAAATAAACTTGAAAAATCTTTAGTTGGTGATATTGAAGAAAGAATTATTTCAAATGCTTGATCAATTTTTCCTTGCTCTTTATATCGTCTAGTTAACCACTTCATTTTTTTATAGTCATCCATTATTATACTATATATAAAGTATACACTACTAATATAGTAAAAATCAAGTAAACGCTTATTTAATTTACATATAAAAAAGAGAAAAACTATTTGCTTTTCTCTAACATTTTCTTTTCTTTCTTAGCTTGTCTTTTTTCTATTCTTGCAAGTCTTTTTGCTTCCCTTTTCATTTTTCTTTCTTCTCTTGCTTGTTTTTTATCTAACATATCTATATCATCTGCTAGCATATCTATTTTAACTTTTATTTTATGCTTTGCAAATATTCTTTTATCAGGAAGCCTAGAATACTTATTAAATAGTAATAGGAATTGCCCTTTATAATACTCTCTTAGAGTCTTATCATATAAGATACATTTACTTCCAAAGTAAAGTTCTCTTTTTTTGTATTTTTTCTTTCCTTTGACAAAACTAATTATTAAATAAAATTTATCTCTTTCTTTTATTACTTCTTCTCTATCAATTATAAAGCCTAATTTTGTAATTTCACTTCTTACTGCATAGAAATCATTATTAGGAGATACAACTATCTGATCTATTTTATCTAATTTTTCTTTATTTTTTGTTATAATATCAGCAATTGTAATACCACCCATGCCAGATATAACAATAACATTCGTATCATTATCTATAGTAGCAATTCCATCACCTAATTTAAGTGTAATCCTATCTTCTAAGCCATACTTTTCTATGTTTGCTTTTGCTTGTTTAAGAGGCCCTTCTCTTACATCAGATGCAATAAGCCTCATATTAGGATAATTACTTGCTAAATAGATACATAATAACGCATGATCACAGCCTACATCTATCACATTCGAATCTTTTAAAACAAAATTAGCTACATTTTTAAGTCTATTATTAATTTTCATTAATCGATCAAGAAATCCTTAAGTTTTCTTGAACGTGATGGATGACGAAGTTTTCTTAATGCTTTGGCTTCAATCTGACGAATTCTTTCTCTTGTAACGCCAAATATTTGTCCAACTTCTTCTAGCGTCCTGCATTGTCCATCATCAAGACCAAAACGAAGTCTTAATACTTTTTCTTCACGTTCAGTTAATGTTAATAATACGCTAGCTAATTCTTCTTTTAAAAGTTCTACTGTTGCATATTCCTCTGGTGACATAGTTCTTTCATCTTTAATGAAATCACCTAAATGAGAATCATCTTCTTCACCAATTGGAGTTTCTAGGGAAACTGGATCTTGACTTATTTTATATACTTCGCGAACTTTGTCAACAGTTACTCCTAACTTCTTAGCAATTTCTTCTTCTGTTGGTTCACGATTTAATTCTTGTGTTAATTGTCTTTGTACACGTGCAAGTTTATTAATTGTTTCTACCATATGTACAGGCACACGTATAGTTCTTGCTTGGTCTGCGATAGCTCTTGTTATAGCTTGTCTAATCCACCAAGTAGCATATGTAGAAAACTTATATCCTTTAGTTGGATCAAATTTTTCTACTGCTTTCATAAGTCCTATATTACCTTCTTGTATTAAATCAAGGAAAAGCATTCCTCTACCAACATATCTTTTTGCGATTGATACTACTAGACGAAGATTTGATTCTGCAAGCATTTTTTTTGCATGTTCATCACCTTGTTCAGCAAGACGTGCATATTCAAATTCTTCATCACTAGTAAGCAGATTAATTCTACCTATTTCTTTTAAATACATCCTAACAGGATCATTTATTTTAATATCCTTAGATAGAGTTAAATCTTCAACAACTAAGTCACTTGGATTTTCATCATTATCATCTTCAGAATTATCTGTAGTCTCAGATATAATTTCAATGTGATTTTCAACTAATGTATTATATAAATCATCAAGGGTATCAGAATCAACTTCTAGTCCTTTTAATTCTTCGGCCATTTCTTCATATGTTACATATCCATTAGCCTTACCTTTTTTAATTAAAGATTTTTTTCTATCTTCAATTGTTTTAATTTCGTTAACCATTCTTACTCTCCCCAATTTTTATTAGCCTAATCTGTTCAGCAATTTTTGATTTTTCTATTGGATCGTTTTCTTTTCTTATCATCTCATTTAGGCGTTTAATCTCTTGCCTCTTATTATAATCATTAATCACATCTATATAATCATCAATTGCTTTTGCACTACAATCATACTCATCTGTTTCTGTAATCTCTTTAACAAGCGCTAATAACTCTTCTTTATCAGCTAGATAGGTATACATATCTGCAATATTTATACTACCAATTTTTTCATAATAAAATGATATTTCATTAGCTAGATATCTATTAACTGGAGTTAAAAGACAAATATTTTCTCTATTATAACGTTCTATTACATCTGGATTAGTCATCATGTTATAAAGAAATGCATTAACTGCCTTTTGATATCTAGTCAAATGAGGTTTTTCATTATTTTTAATTGGATTTACCACTTCTACAGGCTTAGATTCAGATATATACTTGTCTAACCTTTTTTCTAGGGTATTATACCCTATATTTACTTCAATTGCAAGTTTTTTTAGTATTATCTCTCTTCTTATGTCATCTTTTATTAAACTTACTTCTTTAATTACCTTATCAATATAGTTAGAAAGTTCTATATCACTTTGAAAATTTACTCCACTTTTTAAAGCTTTTATTTTATAATCACTAAAATTAATAGCTGATTCTACTAGAGAATCAAATCTTTCTTTTCCGTTTTTAATTATGAATGTATCAGGATCATCTCCTCCAGTTAATGCGATTACTTTAGGATTTATTCCGATTTTTTCTAATTGTTCTCCAGCACTCATAGTTGCATGTTCTCCGGCTCCATCTCCATCAAAACATAATATTATATTTAGTGATAGTCTTTTTATTAACCCAAGTTGTTCACTAGTAAGTGCTGTTCCCATTAATGCAACTACGTTATCATATCCTACAGTACTTGCTCTAATAACATCCATAAATCCTTCCATTATTATTACAAATCCTTTTTTACGTGATGCTTCTTTTGCTATATGATAATTATATAAGCATTGCCCTTTTTTAAATATTGGAGTTTCTTTTGTATTTACATATTTATTAAGTTTAGAATTTCCATATATTCTTCCACTAAATGCAACTACTCTACCTGATGTATCATATAGTGGAAACATTATACGATTTATATAAACATCGTGGTCCTCCACTGCAAGCCCATATTGAACAAGTTCTTTTACTGTATATCCTTTTTTTATTAAAAGTTCAATTAATGAATTTTTTTTATCAAGAGAAAATCCCACTTGAAATCTTTTTATTATTTCTTCATTTATTTGTCTGTTTTTTAAATATTCTTTAGCTTCTTTTCCTTCATGAGTATTAATATTATTTTGATAAAATTTAGTAGCAAGATCATACATATCATAATATTTTTTATATAAATCTGGTTTAGTATAACTTTTACCTGTGTCTATCTTATATCCAATTTTATTTGCTAAAAGGTTGAGTGCTTCTTTAAAAGAGATATTTTCATATTCACTAACAAATGTAAATATATTGCCACTTGCACCACAAGAGAAACATTTATAAATTTGCTTTTCTCTAGATACACTCATAGAAGGATTAGTATCATTGTGAAAAGGACAAACTCCAAAATAGTTTTTGCCCTTTTGAGATAGAGGAACATATTCGCTAATTAAATCAACTATATCTATTTTACTACGTATTTCATTTATAATATTTTGATTATTCATAACACTATCCCTCCAATAATATTTATTATACAACTATAAAAGAAAAAAAGATAGATTTTTCTATCTTTCATAAGTAACTGTTTTACCGTCAACTGTTCCACCATTTGGCCATCCTGTTAGGTCTTTTGGTGAAGTAAGCGTTATCCTAGTCAAATTAGTGTTACTACTAAATGCATCTGTAGCAAGACTAGTTAGTGAACTAGGAAGTTTACCAAGCCCATCATTTGTTAATTGATTAGATGCAAACGCATTACTGTCAATTGCTTTTAATTTTGAACTGGATTCAAAATTAATACTGGTTAATCGATTTGCTATGAATGCAGCATTACCAATTGTTTCAACGGACGCAGGTATTGTTAGATTTGTCAATTCATTATCATCAAGTGCTTCATTCCCAATTGTTGTTATGGTATTGGGAAGAGTAATGCTTTTAATATTTAACCTATATAATGATTTTGTTCCAAGTTCTGTTATTCCATCATCAATTATTACATTTTCTATACCTGCACTATTCGAATCAAACAATCCACTTTCGGCATTAGATGAATATACTGGAGTAGTTAGTTTGTGTGATGTCTTACCATCTAGTATAATTAATTTTTTTACGTGAGTATTTCTAAAAATTGATACTGTTGTACTGGAGCTAGCTTGTATTTGCTTAGTATTATTAAATATATCCGCATTTATAATTAGCTCTTCAAGTTCTCCCACAGTTGTGCCTCCCCAACTATAATTGATTGGACCATATCCATTACGTGCAAACGATTTAAATGTTAGTGCGTTTGCAGTGTTTAAATTTAACCTTTTTAAGTTTGGAGCATAATCAAAATCAATACTTTCTAAATACTCAGCATGACTTAAATCAAGTTCGGTAAGAGGAACACTTCCTACATCATCTGCTATAATTTCACCATCAGAATTTTTGTAGATAAAGTTTTTTCCATCTAATGTACCAAGGTCTAGCCCATTTAGGGCACTATCACCCTTTAGATAATTGTATGTATTATCAGACTCTACCATTGCATCTAGCTCTTCTTGGGTTATTCCAGCAGATTCCAGATACAAACTCCTTGTTTCTTGATCTTTAAAAATTAAGTACGTCTTTGTTAGGGTTGCACTTTCTTCTTTACTATATGTCCATACATTAAATGAATCAGCATCGCTAAATGCATTTTTTGCTATACTTTTAACTTGAATTCCATCAATTTCTGCAGGTACTGTTACTACTGTTCCACAATTATAATCATATCCAGTTATTGTACCCCCTGTATCCATTATAAAACATGAGTTATCTGTTGTTTCATTTGTTGGTGTATATAAACTATTTCCTGTATATTGTACAAATGTTAATGATATTGTATATTTTGGTGGATTTGTTTTTGAATCTTGTGGTATCTCAGTTGCATCTTCATCAAATACTACACTTACTTGGAAGGTATAGCTTTCACTTTGCCTTAATACTTTTCCTTGTACTGCGTTATTACTAAATTTTACTTGTTGTACACCATTTTCTACTGATGGTACTAACTCCTTTAAAGCTGCATCTATATTACCATTATTTTTTACTGTAATATTATAAGTTATTGAATCTCCTGGCATCCATAGGTTTGCTTCAAATGATGCAGATACTCCACTTGTTGAAATAGTTGGTGTACCTGGATCTGCTTTTCCAGTTCTACTTGCTTCACTTATATCAGTTATTTTTATATCCCAAGTACCTTTCATATTTGCTGTACCACTTATATTTAGGGTCTGTGATAACACCGCATAACCAATTCCCATAAATACAAGCAAAGAGCATAAAGAGCCAATTATAATATTTCTTTTCTTTCTATCTCTCATTTTACTACTCCTTTATCTTAACATTATTATTATACATTAATATCGTTATATTTTACAAGTTAAATATATCTAAAATAATTACTTTACAATAAAACTTGTATCATCAATAAATTTATAGTCTGTTTTATATCTAAGTTCCCTTACTAATTTAAAAAGTGCTAAATCCTTTGCTTTTGCTTCAATCATTACATCTAGCTTATTAGTGTATTTTTTTACTATTTCTAAAAACGTTATAAAATCATCTACATTTATGAAATCATTATGAGATCTAAATTCATTTTTCTTTTTAGATTTTGGTGTAGAAAAATGAACTTTTGGAGGATATACTTCACCTTTCCAAGTATTAAATATTCTAGGTAAATACTTTTCTATACCTTCATTATTGTTATTACATATATAATGGTGATAATCAAGTACCATTGGTATTTTTAACTTTTCTGATAGTTCTAAAACATCTATTATATTAAATACTTTATCATCGTTTTCTAGTATTATCATTTTTTTAATACTATCTTCTAATTTATTAAAATTATTAATAAATCTGGTTATACTTGCCTTTTTACCACCTGCACTACTACCTACATGAAGTACTAATTTAAAACTAGTAAATTTAAATGCTTTAGAAAGTGCTTTTTGGTACTTTAATATTTCAATACTATTTTTTACAATATCTTTATTTATACTATTTAAAACGCAAAATTGATCAGGATGTGCATCAACTCTAATGCCGTTTTTATTAGCAAAATCCCCTACTTTTTTATACAAATTTAAGTAGGGGTTAATATAATCAAATTTAACATCATTTAATGTGGCAAGTGGTATCAAGGCAGAAGTCATTCTATAAAAGTGTATATTATTGGCTTTATTATATTTTAATATTTCATATAAAGCGTCTAAATTATCTAATATAATTGAATCTATCTTATTAAAACCATCATTTATATTTTTAAATCTTGTATAAGTTATAGTTTTTGAAGATGTAATATTTATACTAAGTGGTAATGATACATAACCAAGTCTTACTATCATTATTAATCACCCTTCATAGTATAACCAATACTTTTATTTTTTATTTAAATATTTTTTTAGTACTTTCATTATCTCTTTACTTGCAGGTTTTGCCTTAGTTCTATTTACATAATAGTCATGAAATGCTTCTGCGATTGTTTCATCATAAATATAACTACCATTTGCATCTGTTGCCATTGCATACTCTGAGATACTTTCCCTAAATTTATCTGCATTACTAAATTCACCTTTATGTGATTTATTATATGATTCATATGCTTCATTTATCATTTTAAGTGAGAATACTCCATTATTTGAATCACTAATTAAATTAGAATATTCTCTATAATTTTCTTTTGTAAGAAGAAGTACACTATCTAAGTCTGTAGTTGATCTCATTTCTGCTAAGAATGATAAGTAATGTCCTAATTCATGTGCTACTATAGTATATCTAGTTGCATTACTAGGAAAATATCCGTATGATGATGAATCATTAACTGTTGCTGTTAAATAATCTTTATTTAAAAAGTAACTTGCATTTAGGAAAATCGACATTTTATAAACGTTGGGATACGTATTCTTAGTATTTGATTTAGCGAACAATTTAGCTGATACAAATGATGCAATATAGTTAGTAAATTCTGGGGTATTTATTAGTGTTATATTAGTAATATATCCTTTAATACTTGGAAATTCTTTATATACTGTTTTAATAACTTTTTCTATTTCTAATGCAAAATCATAATCCATTTCACAAAAGTTAATCGCAGTTATTCCATAGTTTTTTTCTATTCTTTTTTCTACTTCTTTAGTTTTAACATTATTACATTTTGCTTTTTGGTTAGTTGAATCATTTTCAATTAGTTTTTTTGCATCAGATATATTATTTACTGTTACACCTGTATATATATTATCGGTTACTACTGCGGTTTGATATTCTTCTACTTTTTCTACCTTTTTATTTTCATAATATACTTCGCTAGAATCTACATAAAATGAAGTTCCTTTTGTAAAAATTGCGATTAATACTATAACTACAAATGATGCACCAGCTAGAATAGATGTTACAAAGAAGGTTTTATTTTGCCTTCTAGTTTTCATCTCATGTTCTACTTTAGGAGCTACTGTCCTTTTTAGTAAGTCCTCCATCTTCATTTTATCAGTATTATTATCTGTATTAATTTTTTCTAATCCTTCAGTTGCGTGTGAAAGATCTGTTTCAACAACTGGTTTATCTAATTCTGTGTCAAAGTCAAGCACTTCTATATCTTCTTCTCTTGATGGAACATTAATTGGAGTATTATTTAAATATGAATAAATAAAAGAGTTTTTATTTTGAGTATCTCTTTTATAATCATCATTATTCATATTCTCACCTCCAATTATTTATACTTAAAAATTTATTTAATCTTAACACTATTGATTATTGTATTAAAACTATCAAACAACATATCAAAGTACATATCTTTTGCTACACAGTTAATTACACATACATAGTTATCGCCTTTAACAATAACAATTAATGACTGTGTATCATTATTTTCATATAA
>ERZ1034980.1441-NODE-1441-length-14164-cov-13.561556_pt1 | contig 14164 bp, 10 predicted proteins | sample MGYA00520622_ERZ1034980 | MGnify/ENA primary metagenome ERZ1034980 (study PRJEB33766, sample SAMN09781791) | gut metagenome | biome: gut microbiome | host: Homo sapiens | place: Madagascar | study: EMG produced TPA metagenomics assembly of the PRJNA485056 data... | reverse complement strand
TTTAAATGAATATGACATTTAAATTCCCATACTGAGAATTTTAAATATACAAAATCTATTCAATATTTTAAATTATGGCTCGATTCTGCTTAAGTCTCTTGGAAAGAGTGTTGTTTCTCTAACATTATCTTCACCGAGCATCTTCATTGTTAATCTTTCAAGACCAAGTCCGAGACCACCGTGTGGAGGCATTCCGTACTTAAAGATTGACATGTATGGCTCCATACCTTCCTCTGTCATCTTTCTGTCTTCCATCTTAGCCTTAAGTTCTTCATAGTCATGAATACGCTGACCACCTGTTGTAACCTCAATACCTCTGAATAAAAGGTCAAAGCTGAGTGTGTACTTTGGATCTGCAGGATCATCCATTGCGTAGAAAGGTCTCTTCTTTGATGGATAATGTGTAACGAATACGAAGTCACATCCGTACTCATCCTTGAAGTACTTGCTGATAAGCTCTTCTTCTTCAGGCTCAAGATCATATGGGTTCTTGATGTTTCTGTTGTACTTCTCTGAAACTAACTTCTTAGCCTCATCAAATCTTACGTAAGGAATCTTCTCTACATTTGGCATATCGATCTTAAGTGTATCGATTTCCTTCTTGTATTCTCTGTTAAGAAGATCCATTACATACTGGAGCATCTCTGTTTCAAGCTCCATAATATCGTAAAATGAATCAATATATCCTAACTCAAAGTCAAGAGATGTATATTCGTTAAGGTGTCTGTGAGTGTTGTGCTTCTCAGCTCTGAATACAGGGCCTGTCTCGAATACTCTGTCAAATACACCTACCATCATCTGCTTATATGTCTGTGGGCTCTGTGCAAGAACAGCATGCTTACCGAAGTACTCAAGCTTGAACATTGTTGCACCACTCTCTACAGAACGGGCTAAAATCTTAGGAGTATGGATTTCTACGAACTTCTGTGAAGTCATATACTCTCTGAAACCTCTACAGATAGCTTCCTGAATTCTGAACTTCGCTCTTTCTCTTAAGTTTCTGAGAGTAAGAGGACGAAGGTTAAGAATTGTCTCAAGTGATGTGTTAAGCTTCCACTTGTTAATTGGAACAGGCATCTGAGCAATTGCTGGCTTTGAAAGGATCTTGATATTGCTGATTTTTACTTCGTATCCGTTTGGTGAACGGTCTTCGCTTGAAGCAACACCTGTAATTTCAACTGTCATGCCTTCAGTGATATCCTTCTTTGTAAGGTTAGCCTTACCCTCTTCAAGAGTACACTGAATAATTCCTCTGCTCTGTCTAAGAATTACGAATGACACATCAGCCATGTCTCTAATGTTGTGAATAGTACCCACAACCTTTACTTCACTACCGATAAGGTTCCGTGAAATAATTTCATCATATGTGACTGTATCTTTCTTTTTAACCTCAGTAATAAATTCCATACTAACTCCTATTTATCATTTTATATATTATCTTATATATTTTATGGCATCTCCTATGGTTTCTACACCTATATATCTGATGCCTTCTTTCTTTTCAATTCCATCCAAGCAAACAGCCGGAGCTATTATTGTCTTAAATGATAACTTAATCGCCTCAGCGATTCTTTCTTTTGCACGGTTTACCGCTCTGACTTCTCCGGAAAGACCAACCTCTCCGAAGCAGACAAGATCTTCAGGGATGGATACTCCCTTCATGCTGCTTACAAGTGCAAGAACAAGTGCCAGGTCAAGTCCCGGCTCATTGGCCTTTATACCACCTGCAATATTTACATATGCATCCACATTTGAAAAATCCAGAGATGTTCTCTTTTCAAGTACGGCTATAAGAAGATTAACTCTGTTATAGTCCATACCTGAAGCAGTTCTTCTCGGAAGTCCGAAATTAGATCTGGATACAAGTGCCTGAATCTCAAGCATGATTGGTCTTGTTCCTTCCATGAGGCAGGTAACAACAGATCCCGGAGCATTTATTCTGCCGTTAAGCATATATGCTGAAGGATTTAGCACTTCAACCATTCCATCGGAATGCATTTCAAATACTCCGATTTCATTAGTTCCGCCAAATCTGTTCTTAACTCCTCGAAGAACCCTGTAAGAAGCACTTCTCTCTCCCTCCAGATATAGAACAGTATCCACCATGTGCTCAAGCATTCTCGGTCCTGCCACAACACCTTCCTTTGTAACATGACCTACAAGGAAAATGGCGATGGACAACTGCTTTGCAATCTTCATAAGAGCAAGAGTTGATTCCCTTACCTGAGTAGGACTTCCCGGAGCTGAATCCGCATTATCCGAATACATGGTCTGTATGGAATCTATGATGACCACATCAGGTTTTGTACTCTCGATTACTTCGGATATTACGGATACTGATGTCTCACAAAACACCTTTAAATGACTGCTCTGGGCTCCTACTCTGTCAGCTCGGAGCTTAATCTGTCTTTCAGACTCTTCTCCGGATACATAAAGCACTTCATGGTCGTAATCAGAAATGTTCTTACACATCTGTAAAAGCAGTGTTGACTTACCGATACCCGGGTCACCACCTATAAGCACAAGACTTCCTGCAATAATTCCACCACCAAGCACTCTGTCGAATTCCTTAAAATCCGTCGAGATACTTATTGATGACTTCGTATCTATGTCACCAATTGCAATCGGTTTGTTATCAAAATGAGAAGTTGACTTTAATGTGCTTTTTCTGGCACTTCCCACAGATGAAGAAGGTGCTTCCACCAAAGTATTCCATGCTTTACATGCAGGACACTGCCCTGACCATTTACTTACTTCGTTGCCGCACTCAGTACAGTAAAATAATGTTGTAGATTTAGCTTTGGCCATACAACCTCAATCCTTATACTCTTACAACTCTTACTTCAACGCTTCCGCCCGGCTTATCATTGATATTAAATGAAAGTTTTCCTGAAATGCCTGTATCGATTGTTCCCATTCCTTCATCATCGATGAATAATCTGTAGATTGTATTCTCCTCAAGACCAAGTGTGATCTGAGCATCTGCAACGCAATCTACTGTAAATGAAACTTCATCATCATTTTCAACAAAGTTAAATACGCTTGTACCAGGAACTGACTCATAGCAAAATACTTCATCCTTCTCAAGCTTTGTAATTTCGCTAAATGTCTTTACCTTGTATGTATCTCCACCGTGTGCGAAATCTGCAACCTTACTCTTTTCTGCAAGCTCAAAGTTACCGAAGCTAAGACTTCCATCTGCTTCACTTCTAATAATTTCCTTTACTACAGACATAACTGCCTCCTTAATGTATGTTCATAGGTATAGTATCAAATTACATTTGGTAATCCATACCTTTTTTAATATAAAAATTATATGTATGCTCTCATTAATCCATGAAAGGATACACTCATAAAATATAACATATATTATGCTAAATATCTATTGATTGTACCGAGTTTGAATATATTTATTTAAGAACAAACCCCCTATTTACCAGATTGATAAATAGGGGGAGCTTGCGCTATTTAATTATATTTTAAATGTAAGTTCTTTTCTCTTTGAATCCACTGATATTTTAACAGTGTCACCAGGATTGATTTCCTTAAGAATAATCTTGTCAGCAAGGATATCTTCAATATCTCTTTGAATCTGACGGCGGAGAGGTCTTGCTCCGTATTTGATGTCAAATCCCTTTTCAATGAGATAATCATATGCCTTCTTATCAAGCTTAAGTGAAATATCTTTAGATTTCTGTAATCTTTTGTTGAGACTCTCAATCATGATACTTACAATCTTCTTCATATTTTCCTTATCTAACTGATGGAATACGATGATTTCATCAATTCTGTTAAGGAACTCGGGCTTGTATGCTTTCTTGAGCTCTTCCATAACATTTTTCTTCATGTCATCAAACTCTAAAGCATTTACATCACCCTTGTTAAATCCAAGCTTCTTAGGCTCAACAATATGTCTTGCACCTAAGTTGGATGTCATGATAATAACAGTATTTTTGAAGTCTGTTTTTCTTCCCTGGGAATCTGTCATATATCCGTCATCAAGTACCTGTAAAAGCACATTGAAAATGTCCGGATGAGCCTTTTCGATTTCATCAAAAAGAACTACTGAATATGGATTTCTTCTAACCTTATCAGTGAGCTGACCACCCTCATCAAATCCGACATATCCCGGAGGAGAACCAATAAGCTTTGATACTGTATGCTTCTCCATATACTCTGTCATATCAACTCTGATAAGAGATTTTTCAGTACCAAATAATGCTCTTGCAATGGCCTTTGCTGTTTCTGTCTTACCAACACCTGTAGGTCCGAGGAACATAAATGAACCGAGAGGTCTGTTAGGATCTGCGATTCCCGCTCTTCCTCTCTTGATGGCTCTTACAACAGCCTTAATAGCTTCCTCCTGTCCGATTACGGCCTTCTGAAGTTCTGGCTCAAGATTAATAAGTCTCTCTGTTTCAGTCTCAGTCATCTGGTTAAGAGGAATCTTAGTCCACTGTGAAACAACGCTTGCAACTGATTCCTTATCAATTACAGGCTTGTTGGCAAATTTTTCAGTTTCATATTCGCCTTCGCGCTTTGCAAGCTTCTTTTCAAGATTTTTAATCTTAACTGTTATTGCCTTAACATCCTCAAACTTCTTCTCTTTTATGAGATCTTCTTTTTCAGATATTAATTCCTCAATCTTGTTCTTTGAACTGAGAATATCATCAGGCACCATGCCCTTATCTAATCTTATCTTTGAGCATGCTTCGTCAATGATATCCAGTGCCTTATCAGGAAGGAATCTGTCTGTGATATATCTCTTAGATAATGTAACCGCTGCCTTAATAGCTTCCTCATCAATATTTACATTATGGAATTCTTCATATTTAAGTTTAAGTCCGTTTAAGATTTCTATTGCAGCTTCTTCAGTTGGCTCTTCAACTGTTACAGGCTGGAATCTTCTTTCGAGAGCTGCATTTTTCTCAATATGCTTCTTATATTCATCTATTGTAGTAGCGCCTATAAGAGTGAGCTCTCCTCTTGCAAGTGAAGGCTTAAGCATATTTGAAGCATCAATTGCACCATCCGCATTACCTGCACCGATAATTGTATGAATCTCATCTAAGAATAAAATGATGTTCTTATTCTCTGATACTTCTTTAATAATTCGCTTTAATCTCTCTTCGAACTCACCTCTGTACTTAGTACCGGCTACTACTGCAGGAAGATCTAATGATACGAGACGCTTACCGGCAATTGTATCGGGTACACTGCCTTCAGCCATTCTCTGGGCAAGTCCTTCAACGATGGCTGTCTTACCTACACCAGGATCACCTACGAGACAAGGATTGTTCTTAGTTCTTCTGCTTAGAATCTGAATAACTCTATCAAGCTCTTCTTCTCTTCCAATCATCGGGTCAAGTTCACCTTCGGCAGCCATTGCTGTAAGATCCCTGCTGTACTTATCAAGAGTAGGAGTTTTACTTGATGTGTCCTGAAAATTGAGATCGTTATAAGCCTTATTGTTAGGGTCATATCCCATAGTTGCAATAATCTTGGAATATACCTCATTGTCATCTAAACCAAGTCCGAGAAGAATTCTTAAAGCCACACAGTCTCTCTCTGTGATTATAGCCATAAGAATATGCTCTGTTCCTATAAGGTCAGAATCAAACTTTTTAGCAAGTGAAGATGCATTTTCCAGTATTCTCTTTGCTCTCGGAGTGTATCCTTCTCTATCGCTTACGGCAACTTCTGAGTCATCAGACACAGTGAAATTTACAGAGTTAAGAACCTTTTCTACGGTTATTCCTCTGTCATGAAGCATGTTGTATGCAAGAGTATCCGGCACTTCAAGAATACCAAGCAAAATATGTTCAGATCCGACACTTTTGCTTCCCTTTTCCATTGCGTGGGTTTTAGCACACTTTAAAACTTCTTCCGATTTCTTTGTATACTTACCTGACACTGAACAATCACCTCCTAATCTATTATGCATAAATACATCTATGTCATTACAACATAGATGTATTTATAGTGTTATCAATATAATTTCTTTTTCTTCATAAGAATTAATAATCCAAAGTATACCAATACCGCTACTACAACTGCTGCAGCTAAAGCAACAATATTAATATGAACCACGGAATATAATCCAATGTATACAAGCAATGCCACAAGGCCCATTACTGCTGAACACATTAAAGGAATAATAAATGTTTTAAATATTTCCTGTCTATATCCAATATATTTATAAAGTGAAATAAAGTTAAGTACAAATATTAATCCACTAAATGTCATTACACCTATAACAAGTGCATATACACCTAAATCTGTTGTTGCAAACAGAATAAGAAGTAAAGGTATATGAATTGCAAGTGATATAAATGAATGGATAACAGGAACTCTCATTTTATTGATTCCCTGTAACGCAGAGCTTGATATTGTTGACAGTGTATAGAAAATAATTGCAGATGAACCAAGAAGGAGCATCTTTCCGCCTACTGCACTGTCATAGTTTCTGAAGAGCAGATGTACAACCGGCTCTCCAAGCACTGCAAGTCCGAATACAAATGGAATTGATACCATCATGGTGATGCGGACTGTCTTTTTAATTTTAAGCTTTACATTATGTATATCATGTGTTGCATATGATTTAACAACGCTTGGAAGCATTGATGCAGCCATTGCTGATGCAATTCCCTGAGGTATGCTTAAAAGTAATACGTAGCTTGAGCTGTAGTTACCAAGCATAGTCTTAATTGTAGAACTGTCCATTTTACCTGCCATCATGTTGCTGAAGAAAATATCATCAAGCATTGTACTGATGTTGTAGAATGTCTGTCCTAAAACTATAGGGAATAATGTAAATATAATACTTTTGTATGCAACTTTTGTTGTAAGCTCAACGTCACTTGTGTCTGCATACATTTTTGTCTTGTATTTATTCTTTACCCTTAAGAAAATAACGATCACAACCACAAGAGCTGCAAGAGCACCAAGACAGGTGCCAAGAGTACCACCGGCTGCTCCATATGCCGCATTGTCTTCACTTCCTATAAATGCTCTCATAAGAGCATATGAAGCAACAATACTTACAACGGCATTTACAATCTGTTCAATCAGCTGTGATATAGCTGTCGGAATCATATTGCCCTGTCCCTGGAATAAACCTCTGAACACTCCAAGAACCGCAACTATGAATACTGTCGGAGCAAGAACCCTTAAAGGAATTTCAAGTCCGGAAACAGTAGGATACAGAAATCTCTGTATTGCTCCTGCACCAAACAGGAGAACCAGCATGGCTATACCACCTGATATGATTGAGAATATAAGTGCACTCTTAAATATTTTCGCAGAGTTCTTATATTCCTTATTGGCGATTCTTGCGGAAATTAACTTCGATACAGCCATCGGAATTCCATATGAAGAGAGGATAAGTACGATGTTGTAAATGTTAAATGCAACACCGTATATACCATTACCTTCACTTCCGATGATATTGACCATCGGTATACGGTAAAGCATACCGATGATTCTTACCAATATTCCGGCTATAGCAAGAATTCCACCATGAAAAATAAAGCTTTTTGCTGATTTAGACATTTTACTTTCCTACGATATTAACAATCTTGCCAGGTACATAAATTTCTTTAACTATGTTCTCAGGTAATCTGTCACCAAGTTCTTCTTTTGCAGCACTGATTACAGAATCCTTATCAAGAGTTACATCTACATTGATCTTAGCCTTAACTTTTCCGTTAATCTGTACAACGATTTCCATTGTTGTTTCCTTTAACGCATTTTCGTCAACTTCAGGCCATGTGGCTTCAAATACAGAAGTTGTTTCGCCAAGACCTTCCCATAATTCCTCAGCAATATGAGGTGCAAATGGAGCAATGAGGATTGTCATTGTCTTAAGTGTATCCTTATCGATACCGCCCTGCTTCTTAGCAAGATCTGTTATCTTATTTGTATTTTCCATGAAACCACTGATAACTGTGTTGAAGCTGAATGTATCAGTTCTCTCTGTGATTTCCTGAATCATCTTATTCTTAAGCTTATCCATTTCAGCAGTCTTGCCGTAGTTCTTGTCCTTGTTTTCCATAATAAGCTTATAGAATCTGTTAATGAACTTATAAACGCCTTCCATTCCTCTGTCGTTCCATTCAGCGTCAAGTTCAGGAGGACCTACGAAAAGCTCATACATTCTTACAGAGTCACAGCCGTAATCTCTTACCAATTCATCAGGAGATACAACATTTCCCTTAGATTTACTCATCTTAGCGCCGTCCTTACAGATCATTCCCTGATTGAACAGTTTCTTGAATGGCTCAACGAAATCGATTACGCCGATGTCATATAAGAACTTTGTATAGAATCTTGCATAGAGTAAGTGAAGAACAGCGTGCTCTACACCACCTACATACATATCAACAGGAAGAAGCTTATCAGCCTTTTCTCTGTCTACTAACTTTTCAGTGTTGTTAACATCGATATATCTTAAGAAATACCATGATGAACCTGCCCACTGAGGCATTGTATTAGTTTCTCTCTTAGCCTTGGCGCCACATGTAGGACAAGTTGTGTTAACCCATTCTTCAATGGCTGCAAGTGGAGATTCACCTGTACCTGTTGGCTCATACTTCTCAACATCAGGAAGTCTTAATGGAAGCTCTTCTTCAGGAACAGGAACATGGCCACAGTTTGGACAGTGAATAATAGGAATTGGCTCACCCCAGTATCTCTGTCTTGAGAATACCCAGTCACGAAGCTTGTAGTTAGTCTTCTTCTTACCGATACCCATTTCCTCGATGATTTCAGGAGCTTCTGCCTTCATCTCACTTGACTTTCTTCCGTTCCAGTCACCTGAGTTAATAAGAATACCGTCTGTATCTGTATAAGCTTCTGTAAGCTCTGACTCTGTGCCGTCCTTTGAAATAACCTGAATAATAGGAATATCAAACTTCTTAGCAAATTCAAAGTCTCTTGTATCATGGGCAGGAACACACATGATTGCTCCTGTACCGTAATCTGAAAGAACATAATCTGAAAGCCAGATAGGTAACTTCTTACCATTTAAAGGATTAACTGCATATGATCCTGTAAATACACCTGTCTTTTCCTTATCCTGCATTCTGTCGATATTTGAACGTGTTGAAGCTCTGTAAATGTAGTCTTCAACAGCCTGCTTGTTTTCTTCTGTAGCAAGCTCTGATGCAAGTGCATGCTCAGGTGCAAGTACGATAAATGTTGCACCGTGTAATGTATCAGGTCTTGTTGTGTAAACTGTAAGAGACTTGTCTGTTCCGTCTACCTTAAAGTCAACTTCTGCACCGTAGCTTCTGCCGATCCACTCTGACTGCATCTTCTTAACCTTTTCAGGCCAGTCAAGAGTATCGAGATCCTCAAGAAGTCTGTCAGCATACTTAGTAATTCTAAGCATCCACTGCTTAAGGTTCTTCTTAGTTACCTCTGCGCCACATCTCTCACACTTACCGTCAACAACTTCTTCATTTGAAAGACCTGTCTTACATGATGGACACCAGTTGATTGGCATTTCCTTCTCATATGCAAGACCGTTCTTGAACATCTGAACAAAGATCCACTGAGTCCACTTGTAGAAATCAGGATCTGTTGTATTAAGTTCCATATCCCAGTCATAAACTGCTGATATTTCCTTAATCTGTCTCTTGATGTTATTGATGTTCTGCTCTGTTGAAATTCTTGGATGCTGTCCTGTCTTGATAGCAAAGTTCTCTGCAGGAAGGCCAAATGCATCCCATCCCATTGGATGAATTACATACTTTCCGTGTAAAATCTGATATCTGCTCCATACATCAGAGATTACATATCCTCTCCAGTGACCTACATGAAGGCCCGTTCCTGATGGATATGGGAACATATCAAGACAATAATATTTGTCTTTTTTACCGTCATTTAAATTGATAGGCTTTATTTCCCAGTTCTTACGCCATTTTTGCTCTATAGATTTGTGATTGTATTCAGACACAATTACTCCCTCCGAACTTTAAAAAATAATTCTCATAATTAATTTATTATAGATACAAGTTTAACTATAGCTTATTCCATAGGTTTTCACCGTATTTTCACCTAATAATAACTTTTTATATTTTACCTTGTATCATGTTTAAGAATTCTACTATAATGTATGGAATATTATAAATTTTTTACAAGACTTTATTTAAGTATATAGATATAGAGGAAATTATGAACTGTATAGGTTTTATCGGCTTTGGATTAATAGGCGGCTCCATTGCCAAGGCATTAAAGAATAAAATGCCTGATCTTAAAATAATTGCATATACAAGAAATCCTGAAGATACGAATCTGGCAATGAAGGAAGGTGTTGTTGATGTTGCACTTACTTCAATTGACAGAACATTTTCTGAGGCGGAAATTATTTTCATATGCACACCTGTTAAAATAATGCTCAACATTATGAATGAGCTTAAGCCTTATCTTTCATCTGACCAGATTGTTACAGATGTAGGAAGTGTTAAGAGCTATGTTCACCAGTGTGCAAAGGAAGTAGGTATATCCGACATTTATGTAGGTGGCCACCCTATGGCAGGATCTGAAAAAAGCGGATATATGGCAGCATACAGCGCCCTTTTCTTCGGTAAAAACTATATAATTACAAAAAATGCAGAGCTTGCCAATGACCCTGTTTATACAATGAAGGTTAAGAAGCTCTGCGACCTTGTGGATTTACTTGGATGTAACATTGCTACCATGGATCCAAATGAGCATGATTATGCAGTTGCCGGTATAAGCCACGTTCCTCATCTTGTAAGTGCCGCTCTTGTACAGACCGTAATTGATATGGACACTGAAAATAAGGATATGAAACGTTGCATTGCCACGGGATTTATGGATTCCACAAGAATTGCCGCATCTTCTCCTGAAATGTGGTCACAGATCTGTTTAACAAATAAGGATGAAATACTTACTGTTCTTGATGGATATCTGGACATTTTAAAGGATATCAGGGAATCTGTTGCAAATGAGGACGATCCTGCAATTAAGAAAATATTCCAGGATGCAAGAGATTACAGAAACAGTTTATTATCAAAATAATTTGGAAGTTATTTATGATTAACAATCAGCTATCGTGTACAAACACTAATGAAATAAATGAAGACTATGAACAGTATCTTACTGACATCAGGTTTATGAAAGAGGCTTATAATCTGGCTTTAAAGGCAGATAAGAAAAATGAAACTCCCATAGGATGCGTAATAGTTCACAACAATAAAATTATTGCAAAGGGTTATAACCGAAGAAATACGGATAATTGCACAATTAAGCACGCTGAAATATCTGCAATAGTAGCTGCTTCAAAGGTATTAAAGGACTGGCGTCTTGAGGACTGTACGCTTTATGTTACTCTTGAGCCCTGCCAGATGTGTGCGGGGGCTATTGTCCAGGCAAGAATACCAAGAGTTGTAATCGGAGCTATGAGCGCCAAATCAGGCTGTGCCGGCTCCATTATTAATATCCTGGACAATAAGGATTTTAACCACCAGTGCAAAATAACCTACAATGTTCTTGAAAAGGAATGCTCTGAACTTATGAGCTCATTTTTTAAGAAAATGAGATTTGAGAAAAAATATAAGAAAGTATTGTTAAAAAGAGCAAAGCTAAAAAACCAGCCGGCACAGACTAAACAGAAAAAAGGTAATCAGTCAGGCCAGACTAAACAAAAACAGATACAGCAGAAAAAGTAAAAATACACCGCACGAAAATTTAAAAGAAACTTTTATCAAAAAACATATATAACAAAAAACCACTGTCGCGACATACATATCACAATGATATGCTGTCCACAGGCAGTGGTTTTTTATCATATATTCACATTTTCATGTGCCATATTTATCAGTTTTCCGAAACTCAATCCGACTTCGCATTACATATATGCAAATAAGTCTTCTATAGTTTCTCTTCTTCTAATAAGCTTAACTGATCCGTCCTTACAGACCATAACTTCTGCAGGACGTGGTCTTGAGTTGTAACTTGAGCACATGCTGTATCCGTATGCACCTGCATCAAGTACACATACAAGATCATCCTTTTCAATAACAGGAAGCTCTCTGTCCTGTGCAAGAAGGTCACCTGATTCGCAGATATTTCCTGTTACAGTAACTGTTTCCATATTTTCTCTTGGAACTATCTTACCTGCTCTTATAACTTCAATATCGTGCCATGAGTCATACATTGAAGGTCTTACAAGTACATTCATACCTACATCAGTGCCAACATACTTTCTTCCTGCATTCTGCTTAACTGAGTGCACTCTTCCAAGAATCACACCACCCTCAGCTACACAGTATCTTCCAGGTTCAGATTTAAATAATGGAACAGAACCGTATTCCTCAACAAATTTATCAAGGATTGGCTCTAATCTCTCTTTGAAGCTTTCCATATCATATTCTGCTTCTCCATCGAGCTTATGATAAGGAATACCATATCCGCCACCGAAGTCGATGAACTCAAGATTCTTAAATCCCATGGCAATTCTTAAGAGATTTGAAACAGCCTGTAAGTATGGTTCCGGATCCATAAATAAAGAACCGATATGCTGGTTAATACCTGCAATTGTAAGATTGTACTTTTCTGTAATCTTAAATATTTCAGGAATATCTTCTTCAGCAATGCCAAACTTAGTATTCTTACCAGCTGTAATAACCTTGTCATGATGACCTGCACCTACACCAGGATTGATTCTTACGGCACATTTCCCACCAGGATTGAGCTGACCGTACATTTCAAGCTGTGAAATGCTGTCTAAACTTGTCATAATGTCATGATCAATGGCGAACTTCATTTCCTCTTCTGAAACATTGTTAGGAATAAAGAAAATTCTCTCCTTTGGAAAACCTACCTTAAGGAGCATTGAAATTTCACCAGGGCTCATGGCATCACAGTTATTACCTTCTTCCAAGGCTAACTTTAAAATGTGAATGTTTGTATTGGCTTTAACAGAATAGTTAGCAGTATATGGATATTTTGTAATTACTTTTGCAACATTATCCATCTGCTTTCTGATTATTTCTTCGTTATATACATAAAGCGGAGTACCGTACTCTTCAGCGATAGTTTCAGCATTATTCCCTTTAAAGAAATCTCTTTCGTTGATAAATGATTCCATATTTCCTCCGGATTATAATAAGTGAGCGCGAATCTCCTCAGCGCTTAATTTGCTAAGATATGCAGGTGCAATATCAAATACAGTCTTACAACCTGTAACACCTTCCTTGTGAAGTCTGTTAATTGCACGTGCATACGCAACAATTACAGCTGCTGTAAATTCAGGGTTTGAATCAAGCTTTAAGCTGTACTCGATAACATGCTTATTTTCTCTGTTCTGTCCTGTAAGACCTGAACGGATAACGAAACCACCGTGTGGAATTCCTGCATGGTCTCTTTCAAGTTTTTCTTCAGTAATAAAATGTACTGTTGTGTCGTAGTCAGCAAAATAGTTAGGCATATTCTTGATTTCCTGTGTAATTCTCTCAAGATCTGCACCCTCTTCAGCTACAACGAAGCACTCTCTTGTATGCTTCTGTCTTGTTGTAAGTTCAGGATTCTCACCTGCTCTTACTGATTCAAGAGCTTCTTCTGAAGGAATTGTATACTGCTTTCCGTTCTTAACGCCTTCAATTCTTCTGATAGCATCTGAATGTCCCTGGCTTACACCCTTACCCCAGAATGTGTATGACTTACCTTCAGGTAAGATACATTCTGAATAAAGACGGTTAACTGAGAACATACCAGGATCCCATCCTGCAGAAATAAGTGCTGTATGGCCGCTTCTCTTTGCTGCCTTATCAACATTTGCAAAGTGCTCCGGTATTCTTGCATGAGTATCAAAGCTGTCTACTACATTGAAGTACTTAGCATATTCCGGAGTCTGCTTAGGCATATCTGTTGCACTACCGCTGCAGATAATTAAAACATCAATGTCGTCCTTATGCTCTAAAATATCTGCTGTATTGTATACATGAACTCCAGGTGTAATTACCTTTACACTTTCAGGGTTTCTTCTTGTAAATACGGCGGTAAGTTCTAAATCATCATTCTGTCCTATAGCACATTCAACACCTTTAGCAAGGTTGCCATATCCAAGAATACCTATTCTCATATTCTATCTCCTTTGCATTTTAAAAAGTTAAGTAAGAACCTTAAGTTCTTACTG
>ERZ1034980.1432-NODE-1432-length-14243-cov-14.168805_pt1 | contig 14243 bp, 8 predicted proteins | sample MGYA00520622_ERZ1034980 | MGnify/ENA primary metagenome ERZ1034980 (study PRJEB33766, sample SAMN09781791) | gut metagenome | biome: gut microbiome | host: Homo sapiens | place: Madagascar | study: EMG produced TPA metagenomics assembly of the PRJNA485056 data... | reverse complement strand
GTGATATTACCGTCCGTCGCAAACGCCGAGTTTCCGGTGTAGTTCGTATCGCTATCCGGATAGATCTTTTCGACCGCGAAGGGGGCTTTTTCAACGGTGACTTTTTCCCAGATTGAATTGGCGTTGGGGAGCCATTTATTATCCGTTGTTTTTTTGTAAGCGTACCCCTTCGCCAGCAGCGCGTAGGCCTTGACATAGCCGGTGCCGCCCTCGATCGCGCCGTAGCTGCCGCCGCTGAGGCTGGCGCTGCTGCCGTCGTCCTTTACAGTCACACGGCTGAAGGTGCCGTTGCTCAGCGAAAGCTTTCCGCCGTTCTGCGCCGTGACAATGGCGAGCTCCGTATCCTTGTCGTTGACGGTCAATTCCGCGTCTTCGCCGTCCACCGTCACATTGAAGTCTCCGTTGCTGCCCGTGACCGTCAGAGAAATACCCTTGGCGGTGAGGTTTGCTCTTGTGACCGTTTTCCCGCCGGTCGCCAGCGTCACCGGCCCGTGGGTCAGCTCATAGGTGGTCGAATGCCCGTCGACATAGCCATTCACATCCTGATACAGCGTGATGGTCTTTGCACCGTCCGCCGCGTTCGCCGCCTCAATGGCAGTGGCAAAGGCCGTGTACCAGCTCGTCTTGTCGCCGATGGTCAGCGACGCCGCCATCTGCTTGCCGCAGATGCTGCAAGTGCCGTTGCCGTCCGTGCCGCCGTTGTGCTCGTGTGACTTGACAGTTACATTGGTCAGACTTGAGACCTTGTCATTACTCACGGCGCTGTCGTCGTTGTAATACGCTGCGCCCTCCGCCAGCAGGTCGGCGAGTTTGCGGTCGCCGTTGGTTTTGATTGTCGTAAATGTGCCGCCGGAGAGCTTGACTTTGGTGGTGTAAAAATCCGCGAAGGCAAACGTGCCGCCGGAGATCGTGCCCGTGACATTGTAGCCAAACTCAACGCCGCCATGCGTCCTATCACTGGTAAAGCTGCCGCCGCTGATGTTCGCGATGCTGCTGCCGTTGAATTTGACAGGACCATTGAAGGTACCGCCCTTGGCGTTCAGCGTACCGTTCACCGTGACGCTGGCGTCGGTAAATGTGACACCCTCCTCCACCGTCGCCGTGCCGTCGATGGTCGCACCTTGATAGCTGCCGCTGGCAAAGGTCACGTCTGCGTTTTCAGCGACCGTCACATTCTTGGCGGTGTGTGTTCCGCCCTTCAGCGTCAGCGTGCCGGTCAGCGTTATGGAGGTGCCGTAAGGCATATCCCGCAGCAGGGTCAGCGTCGGCTCGGTGCAGCCCTCATTGCTCCAGCCGTTCAAGGTCTGGATGGCCTCTACATAGCCGTTTTCCAGCGCACTGTCTTCCGTGAAGTAGGCAGTCTTGGCCGTGCCGTCAGCGGCCTTGGCGGTGATCTTCGTATACAGCTCCTTGTGGCACACAGAGCACACAGGGTTGCTGTCATCGGCGCACTGATGGACGCACTCCGGGAACTGCACCTTGTACGCTGTATAGCCGGTCAAGTCCACAATTTTAGCGCTCTTATCAACGATGCTCCATGTACCGTCCTTTTCGCCGTACAGCTCGCACTTTGCATGGTTGGTTTTCAGCAGGTCTTGAACGGTGAGGCTCTTGCTCTTCGTGCTGTCCGTGATCTTGCCGATGGTGCAGGCGTTTGTATTGCCATTCCACAGCTTCAGATTGTAGCCCGTACTTGTGGAGCCAGCCGCAGCATTGCTTAAAACCAACTCGCCGATTTCGCCGCCAAAGCGCTCCAATGCGCCGCCGGTAAGAAGCTCCACGTACGAAATGTCGCCGGTGTAGGAGTCGTCAACCGCCAGTGTTCCGTTGGACCCAACCGAAAACTTGACATTGAGCGCCTGCGTCCCGCCGCCCTTGCTAGAATCCTTGACCGTCAGAGTATTGGGCTTGTTCCCGCCTCCGACATGAATGTAATAACGCCCGCTGCTGACAGTTTTGCCATTCAGATCCAGCGTCGCTGGGTAGGTATCAGAAGAGCAATTTCCTGTGAGCGTCACATCCCGCAGCAGCGTCACGGTGCTGTCTCTGGCTGCATCAAACGCCTTCGTCAGCGTCTGATAATAGGCGCTATCGCCCACGCGCGCATCAAATTGCGTATGGCACTTCTTGCAGGTGTAGCCGGTATCGTCCATCTCGTGCGTGCAGGGCACAAGATAGACCTTGCCGTCATTGCCCAGGCTGGTCACGCTGTCGGCGGCGTCCGCCTTGAAGTTCTCGGCTCTGAGCGTCACGCCGTTTGCCGGTTCGGCGATGGCCAGTGAGTTGCCGTAACCGGGCTTTATGCCTTCACGCACGCCCACATGGATGACCGAATTCTCACTCAATTCGCCTGATACAAGAATGGGCAGCTTCCAATCATAATTGGCGTAATAACCGGCCTGCACCGAGCCGGAAACAGTGAGCTTAGGAGTTGTGCTTTCCTTTCCGTCGTAGTAAATGTCATAATGATTGTTGTCGGTAACGGTAGCATCGGTGAGGGTAATAGCGCCCTTTCCATAGATGCCGCCGCCCTCATAGGTGCTGTTGTTTCCGGTGATCGTCACATTCTTGACGGTTACCCCTCTCTGCGAATAAATGCCGCCCCCGTGGCCATAACTTGTATTCCCTGTGGCGGTCGCCTTGTTGCCGGTGATCGTGGCGTTGGAGATCGAAACATTGCCGGCGTTAAAGTTGATATAGATGCCGCCGCCGTTGCCCTTGGTGGCTGTGTTGCCGGTGATGGTGCCGCCGTCCATGGTGAAGCTGCACTTCTCACCCACATATACGCCGCCGCCACCGCCGTCGGATGCGCCTGCGGTGTTGTTGGAAATTGTGCCGCCGTGCATGGTGAAGCTCGGCGGGTCGATATGATTCGTCGTGCCGACAAGGAACACACCGCCGCCGGAGCCGCTGCTTGCTTCATTACCGGTAATCGCTCCACCATACATGGTAAAGGACGAGCCGGTCTGATAGGTGCCGCCCTTTATACCGACCTGCACGCCGCCGGTGATCGTGCCGCTGTACAGCTCAAATTTGCCGCCATTGACGAGCACTCCGCCTTGAACTCTGCCGCTGTTGGAGCAGTCAGTCAGCGTCAGCGTCGCGCCGCTGCCGACCGTGATACTGCCGGAAATCGTCTGCCCGTTCAGACAGAGGGTGACCTCGCCCGTTGGTACAGTCCAGTCTGCCGTTACAGACTGCGTCAGATAATAGCTGCCCGCAGTACTGGGCAGGGCATCAGTTGCCGTCCATGCAGTAAATGTTTTTTCGTCTGCACTCTTATGGTCGCCGATTTCCTGATGGTTGCTGCCGCAGACGCAGTGGGTATGAACACCGGACTGTGCGTCTTCCAGCGGCGCGGTCTGGCTGTTGAACCAGCCGAGCAGCGCCTCGAAGTCTGCGCCGGTGATCTGCGCCTGCTGCTCTGCGTTCAGCGCTTCATAAGCATCATACGCCGCCTGAATGTCGTCATAAGCTGCGTCCAGCTCGTCGGCGGTCATGCCGTCCAACTCACTCACGGTGGGCAGCGCATCGATCATCGTCTGCACAGCGGATACCGCCGCGTCCGCATTGTTCCCGGCATTTTCATCCTCGCCGATCTCGGGCGCATCTGCTTTGCTATCCTCAGCGCCACCGGCGTCAGGGGTACCGGTATTCTGCGGGTCACCCTCTGCGCCGTTCTCATCCTCATTCGTTCCAGCCTGTTCGGATACGGCGGGCGAAATTTCCTCCTGCTGCTCCTGCTGCACGATGGCGCCGCCCTCCGGCGCGTCCTCCGTCGCCCACGCGGGCGCGGGGAATAGCGTCAGGCACAGCGCCAGCGTCATGAGCATACTCAATACTCGTTTTTTCATGTACTTCCTCCTTGAGAAATAGTCCTGCTTTTATGTGAAAATCCAGCTTCTGCCGGATGCTGTTTTTACAGGTCCTCGGGGACTAAATGCAGCTTCTTCGCGGCGGTTCTGGCCTCCGCCCGGCGCTTCACGTCCAGCTTGTCGAGGATGTGGCTGACGTGGGTTTTCACCGTGGGCAGCTTCACGTCCATAATCCGGGCAATCTCGGCATTGGACTTGTCCGCGCAGAGAAGATGCAGAATTTGCAGCTCCGTGGGCGTCAGCTCCTTTGTTTGGCTCAGCCGCGGGGCAAGAAACCGTGGGTAATACGCCGCCTGCATCCGCACATCTGCCATAAGGCGCTTGTACCATTTGCTGTCATCGGTGCGGTTCAATTTATCCAGCAGGGGCAGCACCGCCGCGCCGTACATACTGACGGTGCGGATAAAGCTGTACTCCGCCGCCGCGTCCAGCGCCGCCGTCAATCGCTTGCGCCACCGTTCGTCGCGCTTGCGGTGCAGGGTGATGGCCGTCAGAACGTTCAGGTGAATGCCGTCGATGATGCGGGCGCAGTTTTGAATGTACGGCTCCATGGGTGAGAGCGTCAGCAAAGCGGCGTCCGGGCGGTTCTGCATAATTTCCACCATTGCCTGCGTGAGATATTGGTAGCGCCGCATGACGTTCAGGTGCGTGGGTTCGCACGGGGCTTTTTCCCGATACCACGCATCCGCCGCGTCAAGGTCGCCGGTGTGCATGTCAATACGGCAGAGCATGGCGTCCATATTGGGCAGAAAGCGTGTCAAACCGCGCTCGGCAAAGCATTCCCGAAGTACCTCGATGGTGCGCCGCGCGTCCATCGCCTGCCCGTTTGCCAGCTGGCTGCGGGCCAGAAGCCCGCTGACGGCGAACTCCATGTCCGGCGTACCCCGGTTGCGGACTTCGTTCAGCTGCGGGAGAAGGGACAGCATCCGCCCGGTGACGTCCTCGCCCTTTTCAAATTTGCTCTCGGCAATGGCGCAGTCGGCAAGACCCACGCCGTCCCGCCCCAGTACCGCCTCCACGGGGAGACGGAGGGTTTTGTAGAGCAGGTCATCCTTTTTGCTCCATTCGGAAAAGTCCTTGCCGCCGTTCATGATGCTCGGCAGCGCGCTCGTGACGGAAAAGGACGGCAGCGCCACCTCTTTGTTTGTCAGCAGCCGGAACACGGCGGGGATGGTTTCCGTCAGACCGTTTACGCCCCGCTGGGGCAGGGAGATGTCCAGCCATGCAAGGCGACCGCGCGCCTGCTTTCCGGCAGCGTCCTGCCTGCTGCAGTGTTCGGCAAACTTTTTCAGTTCGCCATACCAGCGCTCCGAGCCTTCGTAATCCATGGCCAACGCGCAGAGCATACTCATGCCCTGCATGAGAGAGGGTGAGGCGAGAATTTCCGTCTCCGGCAGTCCGCGGTAGTATTTTTCCATCTCGGCATAGTGACCCATACCGGGGTGCAGATCGGCGTTGCGCACCAGCAGTTCGGCCACCCTGGTGTGGTCGCCGCCCTGCGTGTAGCATTCCAGCGCGCGGGCATAGTCCTCTTTCAGCTCGTAGTAAAGCCCGCCCCGGCTGAACAGCGCTTTACGCTTTTCCTCCGTGTATTCCCGATCCATCTCCCAAAGGAGAAAGGCGCGGAAGCCGGCCCAGAAGTGGAATCGCTCCCGGCTGTCGTAACGCAGCATGGTGGTGTGCCGCAGGAGCCAGTCCATCCGTTCGCCGGCACGGGGGTCGCCGCTGACCATCCGCACCATTTCCATGTCAAAGTCCTCAAACAGCGAAAGCTCCAGCAAAAGCCGCCGCACAGGAAGGTCAAAGCGGTTGTACACAGCTGCCTCAAAGTAGGCGAACACTTCCCGGTAGGCGCGCGCCGTCAACTCCGGGCTAAAAGGCTTGCCGTCGGACATCTGCCGCGCCGTAATTGCCACACCCAGCGGATAGCCGAAAGATTCTTTCAGGATGCCGTTGATTTCGCTTTCCGTTACGGCTACTTTACAGGAGGCAAAAAAGTTGCGTATGTCCTCATGGTCAAAAAGCAGGTCATCCGGCTCCAAGGTGGTCATCAGACCCGTGTACTGGAATGCCGTCAAGTACGATGGCGGCACCCCGCGGGAGAGGAACACAAACCGGCGTGCCGGGTTGGCACGGATCAGTTCACAGAGCGTCTGCGCGGTTTCCTGCTCCTGCAAAAGCTGAAAGTCGTCGATCAGCAAAATATCCCATTCGTCCGGCAGCGCCTGCAGCGAAAAATCCGGTGCATCGGCACGCAGGCAAAGTGTGCGCCATTTGCGCAGCAAGGCGTTTGCCACAACCGTTTTGCCAAAGCCGCAGGGCGCGCTGAAAAAAAGGATGCGCCCGCTTTGCATAACACGGTCAAATTTTTGCTGCACTGATGGCTTTATGAGAATATTTCCGTTCAATTTTATCTCCTTTTCGATGAAGGATGAGGGAAATGCTATACGATAACAGTTAAATTATACCACCCGAAGGAGAAAAGTAAATCGTCCCAAAGTATGAGATTCCGCCGTTTTGAAGAAATCCAAACGGCACCTTTCTTTTCGGTTCTTCGATATATTTCCTCGAAAAGCACTTGACAATTCAAACGGTTCACTTCATAATTTATATAATTATTGTGGTGCTGTCAGTGGACAGCAAAGAGCGAAGGAGACAAGATGAAAAAGCAAATCGTAAGCACCCTTATGATGGCTGTTTTCACGCTTGTGTTTCTGCTGTCTGCGGGAATGTTGCTGGCATATTATGGGGAAGGTGTGCGGCAGCAGCAGGCATTTCGTGCGCTTGAAAGGATAACAGAGCAGGCAAATAACCATGGCGGAGAAAACTCCAAGACCGCAGCCGTACAAACAGAGCAGTCCGCAAAGGAAAAAGCGGCGCAGGAATATAACGCCCTGAAGGAAAAGAACCCGGACTTTTGGGGATGGATAAAAATTGACGACACGGCGTTGAGCTATCCTGTCATGCACACGCCTGAGGAACCGGAGTATTATCTTCGCAGAGATTTTGAGGGGGCTTATTCACTGCGTGGCGTACCGTTTTTGGACGCCAGATGTTACGACGGCTGCGGCAACTACATCATCTACGGGCATTATATGAAGGACGGAACCATGTTCGGCTCGCTGCAAGCCTATGCAAAGCCTGCCTACTGCGAGGCACACCCCACCATCACGCTGAATACTGCAACCGGATGTGCGGATTACACGGTAATGGCGGCATTTTATTCACAGGTTTACAGCCAAGAGGATAGCAAGGTGTTTCGGTATTACCAGTACGCCGACCTGTCGAACGAGGCGGACTTTGCCGCCTATGTGGAGCAGGTGCAAAAAGCGGCGCTGTATGACACCGGAGTAAATGCGCAGTATGGGGAACAGCTGCTTACACTTTCCACCTGCAGCTACCACACGGACGAGGGAAGATTTGTCGTTGTGGCAAAGAAACAGGAATGATTTTGTGCAATGGTGGCTTTCTACTCGCCTTGGCGCTTTATGCTCAAGGCTTTTGGGGCGAAAGCATTTAACACACCAAACTCAGCGGATCAACACGAACCCCGCCCTGCATTACCTCAAAATGCAGGTGGTTGCCGGTGCTGTCGCCTGTGTTGCCCACATACCCAATCACCTGCCCTGCCGTTACCGCTTCCCCTGCGGTAACGGCAGTTTGCGTCATGTGGGCGTACCGCGTGGAAAGCCCGGCACCATTGTCCAGCAGCACCTGATTGCCGTAGCTGTCGTTCCAGCCGCTGATCAGTACCGTGCCGCTGTGGGCAGCCAAAATGGGTGTTCCCTCCGGCGCGGGAATATCCGTGCCGCGGTGCCCGGCATTGCCGAAGGCGTCCACTTCCCCGAAGTGGCAGGATATATAAGTATGTCCCGGCAGCGGCCAGCACAGCGCGCCATCGGCAATAGCAATCCCACCGCACAGGGCAAGCAGGCTGGGGCGCATTTCCTCGGAAAGCAGCTGGTGCAAAATTTCCCGCTGGTCTTGCGTAAAGCGGTACAAATCCGCCAGCGCGTCCACCGATTTGCTGCTGACCGTGATGTGCAGAATGTACTCCGTGACCGGTTCCGGGTCAGGTTCGTCCTCGGTCGGTTTCGGCGTGGCGGTCACCTCCTCCACCTCTGCGCGGATTTCGTGCATTGACCAGAAAGTATCTTGTATCATCTGCTTTTTAGCTTCATCAATTACGACAACATCGCCGTTGTTGTTCAAGTTGTTCTGCACAGCAAAGACGGCCAACACTTCGGGCCAGTAGCTCGCCCAAGTGTGACCGTCCTCATAGTCATATTGGATTGTGGTTTCGCTGCACTCCGGATGCGCCGACACAATGTCGTTGATGGCTGCGCCGAAGTTGGCATTGGTTTGGGCAACGATTTCGGCAATGCGGATGCTGTTCGGGTCGCCGGATTCATCGGCAAACAAAATGCCCATCGGTGAGCCAATTACCGCCGCAGCCGCGCCTATGACCATCGCCAGCAACAACACCACGCCGCCTGCGCCAAGCAGGGCCAGCAGCGATTGCGCGGCGCGCCGCACAGTTTGGGAGAGCAGGGCTTTGATTTTGGCTGCGATATAATGAACGCCACGGCTGATTGCTTCAACCGTGGCTTGTTTATTGCTGATTGTGGGCAGCTTGGGTGCGTGGGTAACGATGGGAGCGGCATTGCCCGCCGCTGTGGCAGCCGTCTGCTTTTGCAGATAGCGGCGCACAGCCTCGCGGGTCAAGTGCTGCCGCTTTAAGCGCTGCTGCATTTGGGCTTGGTAAGGCGGCGATGCCGGTGTGGCCGATGACGGCACAGGGGCTTGTGGCGCTGGTGTTTTGGCTGCGATGGCCTTTTGCCGGAAACGCTGCTTTTTGAACATTTCCCTGCGCTCGGTCTGCGTGGGAACAGTGACTTTCTCTTTTTCAGTCGGCTTTGATGCAGATTGGGTGCTGCCCTGCAAGGTGAGATTCTTCCGCTTCTCCTGCATTGCACGAAACTTGCGGTAGCTCATGCGGGCGGTGCTTTTGGTGGTGTTGCCTGTACGGGCAGCCACATCGGAAATGCCCTGCTGCACCTCGGTTTGTGCGTATTCTTCGGGTGATTCTTGGCGTTGCTCGGTGGCGGGCGGATGGGGTTTTCTAGCCGATATGAGCAGCTTTTGGCAAATTAGCATATTGTGATAGCGCTCTTTTTTCTTCATCTGATTTCCTCACTTACTATAATTTATGGTATAATATAAAATACAGATAAATCTGCTTGCCTTAATAGAATTGATTCTTTTCCCTTTCAAAAGACGACAAACTCTACTTGCAGGAGATACTTAGATGACTGTATTGGATTTAGACATGGACTATTTTATGACAGAAATAGCCCATACAGATTTTTCAGTGAAAGAGCGCCTTGATGAAGAATTATATGGACACTCCGTATGGCCAGCCGATAAAGTACGCGATTTTTTAGAAAGAAATTTAGGGCTGTCAAAAAATCATAAAATAGCGGGCAGAATTGTTCATGAGCATTGTGAGTCACTTTTTTTCTGGGAAGAACTTATTAAATGTAATAAGTTGAGCGCCCCATTTGATGTTATCCATGTCGATTCACACGCAGATTTAGGGCTAGGATGTGGATTTGCCAGTGATTTCTTGCAAGGCCCATTTTTGACATTATCCACTACAACAAGAAGAAAAGTTCGTAACTATAGACATAATGACAAACTCTACGAAATAAATATCGGAGACTATTTGCTTTGGGCTGTTGGGTATAAGATGATTTCGTCGATAACTTATTGTGCAAACCCCAATGGAGATAAAGATGATTACTTATTGGACACAATGAGAGACTATTCTGAAGAACGCGTTTGGGATGAACCCGTAAAAAACCACATTCAGCTCAAATATAATAAAGATATGGCTCCGCCTCCACGCAATGCCACCCCAAAATATATAAAAAAATATCTAGCTGGAGCGATAAAAGATCCCGAAGTTGAGTTATTAATAATTCCAACTATTGAAGACGTTTCTTTTCGTGGAGACTTTGACTTTGCGGTTCTCGCGCAATCTCCAAACTATACTCCGGCAAGCGCTGATTTCATAATGGACATATTCAGAGAATATATCGAGGAAATTTAATATGTTTTAGTTTCTGAGACTACAATGTCCAATCGTCCAATAGGCGCGTGTATTCCGGGTAGCGCAGTTTTACGGCCTCGTACATATACGGCGCAAAGGAACAGTCGAACAGGTCATAGGGTGTGCAGGATTTGTCAGAGTACCCATTCCAAAGGTTATAGGCAAAACGGGTCAGCTTGACTGTGCCGCCGGTCTGCCAACCGGCGGCCAGTGATTCCGGCTTGATTTCATCTTTTTCAAAGTCGAAGCAGCCTTCAATATTGTTGCGGAGTGCGGGTACGGCGGTCAGGGTGTAAATCAGTGCGCGGTGGTAGCTGTCCATTGCCTTGCAGCGGTTGAGGTGGGTTAAGTATGCCCTACGGTGGGCAGGGGTCATAAACTTAGGTTCGGTCATGGTGGTGTCCTCCTGCTTTCTTTATATATGAGGTTATATTTTTGAGATTCTAAGGCGGGCGACACCCCGCCTTTTGTTTGTGTAAAATCATGCTCTTAGCGATCTCCGTGGTCGATGGGTTTGATTTTCAGCTTATTGCCATCGCGCTGGAATTGCTCGTACTGTTCAGGAGTGCATTTCATCGGCAACAGGCCGTGCGGCGTGGGGAGAAAGACAACAGGGTTATGATACAGCCTTTCATATAAGAAAACCTGTCTATCAGTCAAACTGATAAAGTCTTCTCCGCCATTGCCGCAGACCACAAAAGAACCTGCAAGAAAATCTGTATGTCCGTAAAGCCGGTTAGGCGGCAAACCGTCAATCTTCCCGGAGTCGTTGCAGATAACGCAAACGCTATCTCTCCACGGACGGCAACATTCAATATCACCGCCGACAAGCTCCTGCAATGCCCTTAATGTGTTGGGAATCGTGCGTTCCTCCGGGTATTTACCGGGCTGCACATACAGCACGCGGATTTCATTTTCACTCATAGGATTCACTCCATTTCACCGGGTTTGGTCGTGAGTAATTTGTATGTTTTGGTGTCTTTCGGTTGAGGGTTATTGAATGGGATAAGGCTGTTGCCCATCTTGATGATGCCCTCACCGGGCTGGGCCAGCAGCAAGTATTTTCGCTGCGGGTCGGACAGTCCGTACAACTCCACCACGCTGTCAATGTCCTTGGTCTGTCGCAACATGACCACAAATTCGGAGTTTGCCAGCATGGCATAGGCGGTGTCATTGGTAAGGCAGTCCTGCACATTTTGCGTGATGCCGGTGGCGTAGGCGTTGTACTTTCTGAATCGCTTCCAACTTGTGTACAGGAAATTGGCGCTCAAAGAATCGCGCAGCAGCAGATAGATTTCGTCAAAGTACACCCATGTGGCGGCCTTGGGGTCGTTGCGTTCGTTGCTCATAACAGCGGTGTTGATGTACTCCAGCATGGACAGCATGGCAACTGGCTTTAGCTGTTCCCCCAAGCTCTGGATGTTGAAGCAGATAAGGCGGTTGCTCATATCCACATTTGTAGGCTGGGCGAACACCTGCATACTGCCGGTTGCGAAAATTTCCAGTGCAAGTGCCAATTCTTTGGAACGGTTGTCGCCCTGACTGTTCAGCGCCGCCCACAAATCCTTGATGGTCGGGCAAGGCGCTGTGTATTTAGATTCGATAAGCGGTTTGTAAATGCTCCTCAATGCGCGGTCAATCAGACTTCTATCTCCGGGCAGAACATTTTCTTTTTTCATAATCTGTTCGCACAGGCTCAACACAAACTCTGCTTTTGCCACATAGGGCGGGATGTCCGTGGATTTGTCTGGCTTAAAGTCCAGTGGATTGAAATAGGTGCTGCTATCCACCGAGATATTGACTACCTCGCCGCCCAACTCCTGCACAAGCGGCGCATATTCATTTTCGGGGTCTACGATATAAAACCGGGCCTTGGTAAAACGCAGATACAGCATAAGGATTTCCAGTTTGACGAACATAGACTTACCGCCGCCGGATGTCGCCACAACCATTGCATTGCCGTTGACGAGAGTTGTGCGCAGCCCGATGATAAGATTACCTGTGACCGCGTTTCGGCCATAGCAGATGCCGCCCGGAGTGAGAATTTCTTGCGTATTGAACGGTACAAGTGCTGTCAGCGATTTCGTCAGCATCGTGCGCACACTCTCGATGCGGCGCAAGCCGTAAGGCATGGCCGTGTTAAAGGCGCGTTCCTGCTGAAAATACAACTCGGTGAATCGGCAGTTATAGTTTGCCGCCGTGGTTTTCAGTGCATCAGTTTCCAGCGCGAGATCTTCCAGTGTGTCAGCAAAGTAAGTGACGGTGAGCAGGCTCAAAAACATCTGCTGGTCGTTCTCCGTCATTTCTTTGCGGATGTTGGCAATGATGCGGTCCTGCTCCTGCGTCCGCTGCGGTACGGAGGAAGTGAAGTCCAGATTTTCCACGGATTTCTTATTGAAACGGACTTTCTCGGCGTCGGTTTTCATCTGTGCGCTGTCGATTTCCTTGAAAGCATCCTCGGTTTCCACTGGTTCAATGTCAATGGATAGAACAATATACGGCACTTGCTGGAGCAGTGCGGAGATAAACTTATCATCAAGCTGCTGCGGGTACTCGCTGATCGTCATGCACTTGGCATAAAAATCCTCAATTTCAATATGCTTTTTGCAAAAGCGAATGCAGTCGGGGGCGATAGAATCGCGGAAGTCCTGCCCCAGTTTGGCGCAATTATCAAAGTCGAAGTTAAAACGCCCCTCCTCGGAAATGCGGAAGAATTTGTGCAGTACCTCCAGCCGCGCGCGGTTGACCAGCGGCGTGACGGCACATTCCAAGGCAGAAAATGCAGACAGCAAATGCCCCTGCACCTGCACAAAGCGTTCGCGGGCCTCTTTTACGCCGGGCTTGTTGGTGGACACAATAATGTACTTATGCTGCACCACATTTCCATTTTCGCGGGCGTTGGCCTTGATTTGCCGGTTACGCTCGGCGCGGAGGGCATCAAAGCCGTCGTTCTCGCGGTGGTACAGCACATCGCGGGCAAAGGCTTTTTCATCCATGCGCTGGCTGACGATGCAGACTTGCATCCAGCAGTCAGCGGGGATGCCCGCGTAGACCGTGCCAAGCTGCGTTAAAATATTCTGCTTGGCCGCGTCACTCTGCATGGCGTAGTTGATGTCGCTGATTTGCCACATCATGCTGAACACATTTTCCGATTGCCATACACCGTCCGCATAGATTCTGTCGATGGGGATGCTCTGCTGCACGGAACGCGGCATTTTATAGCTGCCGCGCGTTTTTCGCGTAGATGCGTACTCACTCAATCTCAATGTTTATCACCTTTTTTCTTTTTGCAATATTTGTTTTCGGTTTTCCATAGCCGCCAATCGTTACGGATAACTGTGCTGTCTATTACAACAAGCAGGAATTTTTCAAAGGTCAGACAGTCATAAGTAAAAAATCCTGCTGCTGCAATCGGCGCAGCGGCCACAATGCAGACCCAGCCCGCCGTTTCATGACCCAACAGCGGGGTCAGCCCCAAATAGACCGCAACTGCCACGGCAATGGCCGCGCCGGAGCAAATCATCTGCCGCAGATTCAGCCCCAAAAAGATTTCCTCTTGGTAATGGCGGATTTCTTTATTTATCGGAATTTGCATATTACAACCCCATCATTTCATGGATAATTCGGTCAGAGCCTTTGATAAGGCCAACCAATACGAGCATATTGAAAACTGTTTCTGCAAGATAACTCCACACAATAGTGGTTGCCTCGCCGCCTGTCACAGTCGGCGTACCGACAAATGCTGAGTAAATCACGCAGGCCAGTACAATGACCGCACCCTCTAAGCACACGCCGACATAACTTTTCAAAAACGATATGCCCACGGATTGTGTGCTTTCCCCCGCAAAAGCCGCCAGCGGCAGCGGAGCCAGCGCTGTGTACATATACAAACGGAAGAAGCGACCATACACGGTAAGAATCATTACAAAGGAAAGCACCGTAATGAACAAGCTGCCGAGAATCGTTACGAGCCATAGCGGTATGCTGGCGAGAAATCCCACATTTTCGATAGCGGTCTGCATTTCTGCGGGCAGCGACACCATAGCTTCTGAGATACCGCCCATGCTGTCGGCCATATCTGTGACGATGCCGTTACAGATAGAAAACACATTCAGCATAATTTCCATGCCGTATCCCACAAGTGCCTTTGCCGCCACAAAGCGGAGAAAGTAGTGGATAGCAGCTTCGGGGCGTTTTAACTCGTGAAAATTCATTGTGTTTTTGCATAGCGATATAGCAAAGAACAGCACGACCAG
>ERZ1034980.1430-NODE-1430-length-14246-cov-5.331337_pt1 | contig 14246 bp, 10 predicted proteins | sample MGYA00520622_ERZ1034980 | MGnify/ENA primary metagenome ERZ1034980 (study PRJEB33766, sample SAMN09781791) | gut metagenome | biome: gut microbiome | host: Homo sapiens | place: Madagascar | study: EMG produced TPA metagenomics assembly of the PRJNA485056 data... | reverse complement strand
GGAGCCCTTTGGCACGCCTTTCTTCAATATCTTTCGTCGTGCAACGAAAGATATTGCCGCCGGAGGCACCGGAAGTCGGCTGATAAATCAGGTCGGTAAAACGGTTAAACTCACAAAATTTTGTCCCGAAGGGCGTCCGATTAGCATCGCGGTCAATAAACACGTAAACCCTAAACTCTAACCGGCACCCACCCTCTTAATCGATCCCACTCCTCTCCAACCCCTGCGGGAGCAAACAGCGTATAAAGATCCGCCGCCCGATTTTCTATCTCAAAATACGCCCTTGCGGCAGCATTCTTCGGAATTCCGCCGGAAACCAGCGGCAAATCCCCCTTCTCCTTCGCCGTTTTCAGCACCCGTCTTCCCGTTTCGTTGAATCCCAGCACCCGGACATAGGGAATCTCACGGGTCATATCCGCCTGAGAAAGCCCCAAAAACAGCCACAGCAGCGTCCTTCTCAGCCGACTATAGGCATAACGCCGGGATTTGCAGGTCATAATGATATCGTCAATGGTATGCTCCCTCCGGCATGCCTTTTTCACCTTGCTGCTTAGGCCCTCGCCCTCAAACGCCATCCGCTCAAAGGCGCCGTCCGGCAGGGTCCGGAGCACCGCCAGCATAGCCCGTTCTCCCTGAAGCAGGGTATGGGGAACGGCATTCCGATACAGCTCCTTTCCCGGCAGCTCCGCCAGCCAATTTTCCTGATGGATGGTATCCCGGATTTCGCTGGCAGAGGGCAGCGTCATATCCCGCGCATAGGTCCATGGCTGGATCGCGCTGCCCAGCTTTTTAAGGCTTCGGAGATATTCCACCCCCAGGGCATTGTTCGCCCCTCGGAGCAGCGTTCCGTCTGCCCCCAGGTCCTGTAGTGCCAGCGTTCTTGCCGCAGCATAGGATGCCCCCGTTTCCAGCCGGGCTTTCAGTGCTTCTTCCATGTCCTCGCTATCTAATATTTCAGTAATCCCGCAAAGCTCCTCCAGGCTTCCCGATTCGCTGCCAAAGGACAGAAGATCCACGCAGCCCATATGGTGGAGACAGGAAACCGCCGTCTGGGCAAAATACCCCGCGGCATTGATGGCGCCGGTGATGGGCAGCTCCAGCACCAGATCCGCGCCGTTTTGTAATGCAGCCCGGGTTCGGATTTCGGGAGGAAACAGCGCAGGCTCCCCCCGCTGAACAAAAAATCCGCTCATCAGGCAGACAATCGCCCCGTCCTCCCCCACCGTTTCCCGGGTTTTATGGAGCTGGAGCAGGTGCCCCCGGTGGAAGGGATTGTATTCACAGATAATTCCGGCAGTCCTCACGAAAAAAATCCTCCAAAACGCTGAAATTCGGTAAATTAACAGTTGTCCTCCGGGGAAATTTGTACTAAAATGTAGGTGAGCATTTGCGCCCCGGAGCGATTATATCCATTGTACCCGGAGCGCAGTCTATTTGCAACAAAAGAAATACTTTTAGGAGATGACATTCATGAACGTATTAGTTATCAATGCCGGCAGCTCCTCCCTCAAGTACCAGCTGCTGAATCCCGAAACTGGCGATCTTCTGGCAAAGGGTCTGTGCGAGCGTATCGGCATCGACGGTAAGTTCACCTACAAGCCCCAGGTAGAGGGCAAGGAAAAGCTGGACGCCGTTGACGTTGCCATGCCCACCCATGCCGAGGCTATCGCAGCCGTTCTCGACGCTCTGGTTGACCCCAAGAACGGCGTAATTTCCTCCATGAAGGAGATCGACGCAGTTGGTCACCGTGTGGTCCATGGCGGCGAGAAGTTTGCTTCCTCCGTGGTCATCACCGACGAGGTTATGGCTGCCATTGAGGAGTGCAACCCCCTGGCTCCGCTCCACAACCCTGCCAACATCATCGGCATCAAGGCCTGCCAGGAGAAAATGCCCGGCGTGCCCATGGTTGCCGTGTTCGACACCGCCTTCCATCAGACCATGCCCGCAAAGGCTTACACCTATGCCATTCCCTATGAGTACTATGAGAACGACAAGATGCGCCGCTACGGCTTCCACGGCACCTCTCACCGCTATGTTTCCCAGCGCTGCGCTGAGATCCTGGGCAAGCCCATCGAGGAGCTGAAGATCGTTTCCTGCCACCTGGGCAACGGCTCCTCCATCACCGCTGTAGACGGCGGCAAGAGCGTTGACACCTCCATGGGTCTGACCCCTCTGGCTGGTCTGCCCATGGGCACCCGTTCCGGCGACATGGATGCCGGCATCATGGAGTATATCATGAAGAAGTATGATATGTCCATGGCTGACATGATGACCACCCTGAACAAGAAGTCCGGCGTGCTGGGCATCTCCGGCGTTTCCTCCGACTTCCGTGATCTGGACAACGCTGCCGCTGAGGGCAACCAGCGCGCTGCTCTGGCTGTTGAGGTCTTTGAGTATGGCGTTCGCAAGATGATCGCTGAGTACGCTGCCGCCATGGGCGGTGTAGACGCTGTGATCTTCACTGCCGGCGTTGGCGAGAACTCCGCCGACATGCGCCTGCACTTTGTGGACGGTCTTCAGTTCATGGGCATCGAGATCGATCCCGAGAAGAACAACATCCGCGGCGAGGAGCGCATCGTCTCCCCCGACGGCGCCAAGGTCAAGGTTCTGGTCATCCCCACCAACGAAGAGCTGATGATCGCAAAGGACACCGCTGAGCTGGTTGGCTAATTCTTCGCATAGAACAAAAACAGGGACTTGCTGCAGCAGCCGTTGCAGCAGGTCCTTTTTTGTTGACGGTCCGGGCTTTTTACGATATACTGGCATTAGAGCACCAAAATATTGCAACACTGGAGGAACCGATGATGGAAGAATTGTTATGGCCCGTTTTCATGCTGCTGGCCGCGGCACTGCTGATGTACCTTGGCATCCGCAGGCGAAAAAGCGCCCATAATGAATATCAGGACGACCTCCGGCGCTACACCGCCGCCACCCCCATGACCATCACTCATGTGGAAAAGCGGGTGACAGAGCGCTGGGAGGACCGGGACGACGGCAGCCGGGAAATTGCCTACGACACCGCCTATCTTCCCACCTATGAATACACCGTAGACGGCAAAACCTATCAGTATTTTAGCCACCAGTCCACCTACGGTCCCAAAGCGCTAGGAAAGCAGGTCACCGGCTACTATAACCCCGAAAATCCCAGTCAAATCACCGAAAATAAGCCCCAGAAGCCCATTTTCGGCGGTTTTCTGTTCTTCCTGTGGGCAGTGATTCTGGGCGTGTTCGGTCTCTACCTGCTGTGGAGCTACCTATCTCTGTATTATTTATAATCCATATTGTAAAAACACAGCCACCGGCGAAGCCGGTGGTTGTTCATATGCGGGCATAGCCCTCTATTCCTCGCTTACGCGTAAAACGCGTAAGTACGATCTGCCAGCTGCGTAGGATTGTTACTTGCGACCCGTAAACGGGCTATACGACGGTATTCTTAGCTGTTCGCCCATCTCGTCTTCCTTTAGCTGGTTCTCGACATACTCTTTAATTCGGCTTTCATTCTTTCCGACCGTGTCTACATAATAGCCCCGGCACCAGAATTCCCGGTTCCGAAGTTTATACTTTAGTTCGCCGAATTGCTCGTATAGCATTGTGCTGCTCTTGCCTTTGAGGTACCCCATAAAGCTCGATACTGCAATCTTTGGTGGAATTTCGACGAATAGATGGATGTGATCCGGGCATGCTTCCGCTGCAATCACTTTTACTCCCTTCCATTCGCATAACTGCCGCAGAATTCTTCCTACTGCTGCTCTCTTTTCGTAATAGAATACCTTTCGACGGTACTTTGGTGCAAACACAATATGGTATTTGCAATTCCATTTTGTATGTGATAAACTGTTGATATCATTCATTCCCATAATGAATGCCTCCCTGTTATTTTTATTGTGCAGTTGGCAGACCGCTCAATAATTTTAGCAGGGATTTTTCTTCATCGCCATAGGCTTTTTTGAACCACTCGCTTAGCGAGTGGTTTTCGTTATACAAAAAGCCGCCGCAGCCAAATCAATGACTGCGGCGGTTTTGGGTTCATGGGATTTAGGCAATACCGCATAATTCGGCAAGAACATTCAGCTGGAGATTTTGCGGTGGAAAAAGGCAGTTTTTCGCAGGAATACTTTGTGTATTTCAAGAAAAAATAACGAATTTCCAGCGTAAAAGATCCGCTGAAGGTCGCAGACGTAATTGTGCGGTGTTGCCTTTACAAATTACCGATTGTTATACCGGTCATAGGCTGCCTGATAAATCTCGCAGCAGGTATCCACGCCCATTCCACTCAGCTGCTCCTGGAAGGAGTCAATCTCGGAAAGGTCCTTGGTGCCGGTGATGAACTGCACGGTGTACTGACGGCAGAGGGTGGAGATGTCGGAGAAGTAGGTGTTGAACTCGTCGCCCTCGTCTGCGGTCATTTCCACTGCCTCGGGAATGTTATAAGCGCCGTCCTTGTTGCTGCCCCAGATCACGGGAGCCTCCTGGGCAACCTCGGAATAGCTGGGCTCGGGAGTGGTGCCGTCAATGAGCAGCTCCAGCGGACCGCAGTTGTCCAGCTTCTGGGCGCTGAGGGTGGTGCCCTCGGTATTGGTCATCATTTCGGTGTACTGGGGCTTGCCGTCTACCATGGTGTAGCTGACCCCCTCCTGACCGTAGGAGCTTGCCAGGAAGCCGTCATCGGTGTACCACCAGTTCAGGAATTCCGCTGCCATCTCCGGCTCCTCGCAGCCGGTGGTGATGACCACACCGCGCACGGTGGAGGGAAGCGCAGGCTGATTGCCCAGATGAATGGTCTGCCCCTCTTCGAGCACCGGGTCTGCCAGTGCCACCAGGTTGGAGCCGGAAGCGCTGCGGAGCATGTCAAACAGTCCGTCGCCTCTGGAGAACACGCCGGTGGTCTGGGCGATGATGTCGCCGATCAGATCGTCGTTCATGTAGTCGGTGGTATGGGACACGAAGTCGGAGGACAGGATGCCCTTTTCATACCAGTCGTGCATCTTTTCGATGTAGTCCTTGTAGCCCTGCTGCACATAGCCGAACTGGATCTCGCCATTGTCGTCAATGTAGAAGCCGCCCTGACCGGTGATGGAGTTGAACTTCAGCGCCACATCAAATGCGCCGGACAGCTGGTCATAGTCCAGAATGCCGTCGCCCACCATGTAGAGGGGATCGGTAACACCATACTTGTCCTTAAAGGTCAGCAGCACGTTCTCCAGATCGTCAAAGGTGACCGGGGTGTCAAGACCGCACTCGTCCAGCCAGTCCTGGTTAATCATCAGACCGTCGGAGGGACCGCGGCTGCCCTGGGTGATGGTGGCAAAGATGCCGATGCGCCCGTCGTCGGTGGTGATGGACTTCTTATAGTCGGGATTCTCCACCAGCAGCTTATAGTAGTCGGGGGCATAGTCCTCCAGCAGGTCGCTGATCTCCAGAACGATGTCGTCGTCCATGGCAGCGGAAAAGCCGGTGGCATAGGTCAGGTTCTCGATCAGGTCGGGATAGTCGCCGGAGGCAATCATCAGACCCATCATGTCGGTGCCGTTGGTCTGAGAGACGGCGGTGATGTCCAGGGTCACGCCGGTTTTCTCCTGAACCACCTTGAGCATGGGATGCTCCTGCCAGGACCCCAGCACGGACTTCTGGCTCAGATCCTTAATCATATAGTAGCTCAGGGTGCCGCCGTCCTCCAGCGGATAGGAGATGGGGGAATAGGTCCAGCCGTCGGCAGCAGCCTCCACGGCGGAAGTCTCCTCTGCATCGGAAGCAGCGGTTGTGGTTTGCTCTGCTGCGGGAGCCGCCGCAGAGGTGGCTGCTTTGGTATCCTCCGGTGCCGCAGAAGAGGTCTTCTCTCCGCCGCAGCCGGTGAGCAGCGCGCCGACCATGCACGCCGCCAGTACCAGAGCAGTTAAACGAGTTCTTTTCATTTTGTGCTCATTCCTTTCGTTTCGTTTCACGAGCTAAATGTTAATATAACACTTTGATATTATCCAATACCGTTTCGTTAACAAACATAACCCGCAGTTATAATTCATCGGTTTTTCCCGAAATCAGCCGCAAAATTACCCCTTTTCCCGTGTCTTCTTCACAGAAAAAACATATTTTCTCCTGCTCTGCGCAATTTGCACCGCCAAATGTGCCGGTTGCTTCGAAGGATGTAATAACTTCAGGTTATCTTCCATGCCATTTATCTATTTCATTTTCGTATGCGAATCTAGTATAATAGGCTCAGATAGTAAAAGGCGGCATATAACTTATCCTATGCCCGTTTTAAGAAAGGAAAGGAGTAACAACGTGTCTAACTATGATCTTCTGCTTTCCCCCTTCAAGCTGGGGAATCTGACGCTGAAAAACCGTATCATCTCTGCGCCCACCTCTCTGGCAGAAATGGGCAGCGGCGGTGTATTCTCTCCCGAAAACATTGCCTACTATGAGTTGCGTGCCAAGGGCGGCGCGGCACTGGTCAACGTAGGCGAGGCGGTTGCCCATGGCGCCACCGGTCCCGACCATCCCTCCATGGTCATTCTGGACAATCCCACTGCGGTTCCCTCCATGTATGACCTGGTTTCCACCATCCATAAATACGGCGCCTATGCCTCCATCGAATTCGGTCACGGCGGCAAGCGCTGCAACCCCGCATTCCTGCCCGGTCATGTGCTGCCGGTGGGTCCCTGCGACATCTTTGACGACCAGGGCAACCAGACCGTCCGGGGCATGGACCGGAAGCTCATGGACGATGTCATCGGCGGCTATCGCCGCAGCGCTGCCAACTGCGCCATGGCTGGCTTCGATATCCTCACCATCCACGCCGGTCACGGCTGGCTTTTGGCGGAGTTCCTGTCTCCCCTGTCCAACCACCGCACCGATGAATATGGCGGCAGCCGGGAAAATCGCTGCCGGTTTGTGATTGAGGTGCTCCAGGCGGTCCGTCAGGCAGCCCCCAAATGTCTCATTGAGCTGCGTATTTCCGGCTCTGAGCTGACCCCCGGCGGCTATGACCTGGACGAGGGCGTAGAGCTGTGTAAGATGCTGGAGCCCTATGTGGACCTGTTCAACATCTCCGCCGGCGTCATGGAGGATCTTTACACCTGGATCATCATGCATCCCAGCATGTTCCTGCCCCAGGCGTGCAACGCTTATCTTGCCGAGGCGGTGAAGAAGGCGGTGAAGAAGCCCGTATCCTGCGTGGGCGCCATCTCCGATCCCGACGTAATGGAGGAGCTGCTGGAGACCGGCAAGGCGGATCTTGTGGCACTGGGCCGTGCGCTGGTTGCCGATCCCGATCTGCCCAACAAGCTGCGCGACGGCAAAGAGGACGAAATTCGCCGCTGCCTGCGCTGCTATTCCTGCCAGGGTCAGATGATGAAGACCCGGAATATCCTCTGCACCGTCAACCCTGTCATTGGTCAGGAGTACGATGCCAAATACCGTCTTCCCGCTGCCCACAAGCACAAGGTTGCCGTGGTTGGCGGCGGTCCCGGCGGCATGCAGGCTGCCATTACCGCAAAGCAGCGGGGGCATGAGGTGGAGCTCTATGAAAAGACCGATGCCCTGGGCGGCGCGCTGAAGTTCGCCCAGCACGAGAGCTTCAAGCACGATCTTTACCGCTTTGCCCAGTGGCAGGCGCATCAGCTGGAGCTGCTGGAGGTACCGGTGCATCTGGGCACCGAGGTCACCGCCGAGTTCCTGGATTCTCTGGATGTGGACACCGTAATTTGTGCCGTGGGCGCCAATCCCATCATTCCCAGCCAGTTTGGCATTCCCGGCGACAACTATGTGCTGGGCACCGATCTGTTTGAAGAGGGCGTGACCCTGGGCAAGAAGATCGTGATTATGGGCGGCGGTCTGGTTGGCTGCGAAACCGCGCTGCACCTTGCCGAAGAGGGGCATGAGGTCACCGTCATTGAGATGGCGCCCGAAATCGCCATGGAGACCACCGCTGCCCATCGCCGCGCGCTGAAGGTCCGCATGGGTCTGTTCCCCGAGAAGGCAGGCGGCAAGAACACCGCGCCCGGTCTGGTTCCCCCGGTGCTCCAGGTTTCCACCAAGTGCAAGGAGATCACCGGCGAGGGCGTTATCGCCATTACCCCCGACGGAAAGGAAACCCTGTTCCCCGCCGACACCGTCATCTGCGCCCTGGGTCTGCGTCCCAGAAGCGCTGTGGTGGATGAGCTGCGGAAGACCAAGCATGTGTTCCTGCCCATCGGCGACTGCACCAAGACCGCGCAGGTCACTCAGGCAGTCCGTTCCGGCTATGATGTAGCAGTGGGACTGGATTGATTTTTAAAGCAAAACAAACGGGCGTATTGCGAAATTGCAATACGCCCGAGTTTTATTTACTGTAGATTACAGTCCGCGATAAGCATCACAGATGAGCTTTACGCACAGCTCCACCGGCAAAAGGTCGCTGTTGAGCACCATGTGATAGGAGTTGGGATCGTTCCAATCCATGCCGGTGTAGTTTTTATAATAGGCTTTTCTCGCCTTGTCCGTGCGCTTTAGGAGCCGAACCGCTTCCTTTTCCCCCAGAGAGAACATTTTCATGGTTTCCTGCACTCTCACATCCCGGCAGGCATGGACAAAGATATCCAGCACGTCCCGGCGCTCCCGCAAAACATGGTTGGCGCAGCGCCCAACGATCACGCAGGGTCCCTGCTCCGCAATGTGCTCAATGAGCTGGAACTGGATCTCGGCAATCTGCGCGGTGGTGGGCAGCGCGGAGCTGGCAGTGGCATAGTAATGGGCTGCCTCCGCCTGGGAATATTCAAATCGGGACGCCAGCTGCTCGTCAGTTGCCTCCACCCGATCCACATGTACGCCGCTTTTCTCCGCAGCCTCGGTAATCAGGAACTTGTCCACATAGGGAATGTGGAGCGTTTTCGCCACCTGCTGGGCAATTTCGCTGCCGCAGGATGCAAATTCACGGTTGATGGTGATAATCTGATATGCCATTTCCGTCCCTCCTTATGGTGTTCATCGGTGTTCATCCGCTTCTGTCTCTATTATACCAGCGCATTTTAAGATGTAAAGAATTCGCTGCACGCCCGTTTACAACGAAATTTTGTGAGAATCCCCCAATTCCGATGTATCCGGCAAATATTCCGTCTGATCCACCAAGCCCAGAATCAAAAAGCTGCACACCAATCGCAATTGATCCTTTTGCGTCTCGCTGCCCAAGCCGAACAGCGTTTCCACCTGCTCCAGCCGGTAGCACAGGGTGTTCACATGGATATGGAGCGCCCTTGCCGCCTGCCGCTTATGGAACAGCCCCAGAGAATAGGTTTTCAGTGTTTCCATAAAGCCGGTGCCGTGGATTCTGTCATATTCCCTGACCGCCATAAGCTCCGGGGGAATAAACGCCGCAATGTCGTGCTTTTCCGCCAGCGGCATAAACAGCGGCAGGGGCATCAGCTGGGTAAAGGACGCCGCGCCCGGCTTGCCCATTCGCTCCGCCATGGACGCCGCCAGCACCGCCTGCCGATAGTGGCTGTAGACCGTGTGGAGCATATGAAACCGGTCCGAAATCCCCAGGATCATGTCCTTTCCCGCAAAAAACTCCGTGAGCGTTTTCATCAGATAGGTGTCCCGGATGTCCTGCTCCTGAAACACCGTGGGCAGCCCGGTACACAGCAGCACAATGGCGTTCCCATGAATCAGGCAGATCACATTGTGGTGCTGCTGCTGGAGCTGCTGCACCGCCTCCTGGGCAAAATCCCGCTGGGCGGGCAGCGGACCCATGGGCACCACGCAGATGGCATACATGGGGCTCAGGGAGCTCTCCATCACCTGAGTTTTTGCCGTTTTTTCGGGCAAATCCTTCCCTGCCTCCAACAGCTCCTTCAGCCGTTCGCACAGGGAGATATTCCAGCTGCCGATGGTCCGGGTGCGGGTGGAGGCGCGAACCTTCACCGACTGAAGCACCATGTCCATCAAGGTCATGTCCTCCGCCGCCGGGGGCTGCCCCTCCCAGAACACCAGCACATAGCCCCGGTTTCTCCGGTCCAGCAGTACCGGCGCCAGCAGCCCCCGAAAGGGGCTTCCGTCCACATAGGAGATTTCCGTCTCGCTGTCCTGAAGCTCCCGCAAAAGCGCGTCCTTTTCCTCCGCATGCAGCGCCTTTTCCCGGAAAATGCTGTCCCACAGCGGCATTCCCATGGGTTCCTCCGGCGACATATTGACCAAGTGAAAATATTCGTCCAAAAACAGCACCGGGCGGTCAAAAATCTCATGGGAGGCTTCTATGACGTTCTCCATATAGGGGCTGCACACCGCATGAAACAGCAGCCGGTTTGCCTGATCCCGCCTGCCTGTAATTTCGTTTCTCATGCTGTTTTCCCCCCTATTTCTCTATCATTATTTATATTAAATCATCTTGGATCAAAATGCTCCGTCATGGCATACAAACCCGAGGAATGTTTTTGTCACATTCCATAACGTCCTAATCATTTCCATTTGGCGCAAAAAATCATAGCTCCATGTCAAAAGCGTATACCCTCCCGCCGGAAAATATGTGCTACAATAGATGCAGTAAATTATCGCCCGGGCGAAGCCTATGCTTTCCCCGGTGCAGGAAAGGAATTGACGCCATGTTTGTCATCAACCGTTCCCTGTGCGCCTGCTGTCACAACTGCGCCAGCGACTGTCCCATGCAGGCCATCGACTTTGTGGGAACCAAATATCAGATCGATCAGGACAAGTGTGTCCAGTGCGGTCTTTGCGCCAAGGTATGTCATACCGGCGCCTGCCATGAGGTCCCCGAAACCCCCGCCGTGGTGACCCAGCACGATCCCATTCACCTTACCTGTGATGTGGTAGTGGTCGGCTCCGGCTCCGGTCTTGTTTCGGCGGTTCGGGCAGCCCAGAACGGAAAGAAGGTCATTGTTCTGGAGAAGAGCCATAAGCTGGGCGGCAACACCGATTTTGCCCACGGCTATATGGTCACCTATTCCAAGTGGCATGAGGAGCTGGGCATTCCCGATGAGCGAGAGGGCGCGGTAAAAGCCTTCTCCCAGCGCTCCGACGGTGAGATTGACGAGAGTCTGCTCCGTGCCGCGGTCTACGGCACCGGGGATTTCTTCTCCTGGCTGTGCACCCTCTGCGACATCAAGAAGACCTACACCCTCAAGCGCGCCACCGACACCGATTTCCACGGTCCCATGTTCGGCCAGGGCGTGCTGGAAATGTCTGACCGGCAGTTTGAAAACCTGCTCTGTCGGGACGATGCCATCGGTCCGGGCTGGGGCGGCACCCATGTGAAGCATACCATGCTGGACGCCATTGAAAAGGACAATCTGCCTGTGAAAATCCTCACCTCCACTGCGGCAAAGCATCTGGTGCTGGACGACAGCGGCAAAATCTCCGGCATCATCGCCCAGGATCCCGGCGGCGAGGTACACATCCACTGTCAGGCAGTGATGCTTGCCTGCGGCGGCTTTGGACGGAACGACGAAATGCTCAAGGAATACTGCGAGTTCGACTTCTTCGGCGGTGAGACCCCCATCCATCGGTTCTCCGTACCCGGGGATACCGGCGACGGCGTTACCATGCTCCGTGAGCTGGGAGTGGAGCCCGATCCCCAGAAGATGTTTGTCTCCTGCTTCGGTCCCAAGCACCATCCCTTTAACAACTCCATTGCCGACTTTGCCTTGGAGCCGGAGTTCATTCAGGTGAACATCAACGGCAAGCGCTGGAACAACGAGGAATTGGGCATTATGAACGGTCTGGAGGGCATTTCCGCGCAGCCCAAGGAGATTTCCTATGCCATCTTCCCCTATGACCAGATCAAGGCATGCGCCGAGCGCTACTGCTCCAGCCCCGCCTATGCCAACAAGAAGCAGTTCTATGCCACCTGGGAAGCGGATCTGGAGGAAGAGAGCAAGCTGGATACCCCCGTGAAAAAGGCGGACACGCTGGAGGAGCTGGCGACCATGATCGGCGCCGATCCCAAGGTGTTTATTGATGAAATCAAGAAATACAACGCCTTCTGCGAAAAGGGCGTGGACGAGGACTTCGGCAAGGATAAAAAGTTCCTGATCCCCATTCCGCTGAACAAAGGTCCCTACTATGCGGTTTACGGTCAGCGATTCAGTGAAGCAGCCATGGGCGGCGTCACGGTCAATGCCAAATGTCAGGTGCTCCGGAACAACGGCGAGATCATCCCCGGTCTCTATGCCGGCGGCGACTGCACCTCCGCCATGCATCGGAAGGGCAAGCTGGCGCCGGTGTCTGAGCTCACCTGGGCAATGGCGTCCAACTACATTGCAGGCGGCAATATGACCGCTTACCTTGACGGCAAGGAAGAAAGATAAGGAGGTGCCGACTATGTTTATGCCAGATAATTCCGTATTTGTTCCGGTAGAAAACCCCAACATGACCGGAGAACGCACCCAAAACGCGGTGCTTCCCATGGAGGAGCGGCTGACCTCCTTCCAGGAAATCCAGAAAACCTATACCCCCGAGGAAGCCGCCCGGGAAGCCAGCCGCTGCCTGGGCTGTCCCAGAAAGTGGTGCTCTGTCCACTGTCCCGCAGGCATGCCCGTGCCGGATTTCATTAAGAAGATTCGGGAGGAGGACTACGAGGGGGCTTATGAACTGATTACCTCCGCCTCCACCCTGCCGGAGTTCTGCTCCCGGCTGTGCCCCCAGGAGAAGCAGTGCCAGAGCGAGTGCACCCGTTCCATCCGCACTCAGGCAGTGGGCATCGGACGGCTGGAGCGCTTTGCGGTGGAGATGCACTATGCCTCCGGCAAGGAAGAAAAGGCTGCTCCCGACACCGGCAAAACCGTTGCAGTGGTTGGCTCCGGTCCCAGCGGACTCAGCGCCGCCGTTACCCTCAAGAAGCTGGGGCATCGGGTTGTGGTGATGGAAGCCCAGGAATATCCCGGCGGACTACTCCGCTACGGCATTCCCGGCATGAAGCTGCCCAAGGACGTTCTGGACCGGAAGATCGACGCCATGACCCGCATGGGCATCACGTTTATGACCGGCATCACCCCCAGCGCCGACATCCTCAGCCGCTATGACGCTGTTGTGCTGGCAGTGGGCACCGGCAACGCCCGGGTGCTGAAGCTGGAGGGCGCAGAAAACGCCCAGGGCATCCATAAGGCAGTGGACTATCTCTCCGGCGAGGGCACGGCGAAGGGCAAGGACGTGGTCATCATCGGCGGCGGCGACACCGGCAACGACTGCGTGGGCACCGCCATCCGTCAGGGCGCGAAATCCGTCACCCAGATCGAAATGCTGCCCAAGGTCACCGTGCCTCAGGTGATCTACAATCCCCTGTATGAAAAGCCCAAGGAGCAGAAGTTCGATTCCTCTCAGGAGGAGTGCATGGTAAGGTTCCTGAAGGACCCCCATATCTATCAGGCAACGGTCAAGGCGGTGGATACCGACGAAACCGGAAAGCTCACCGCCGTGCATGTGGTCCATCTGGAAAAGGGCTATGACGAGAACAATCGTCTGACCCTCACCGAAATCCCCGGCAGCGAGGAAATCCTCCCCTGCGGACTTCTGGTGATTGCGGCGGGCTTCCTGGGTCCCAAGGCGGAGGTGGCAAAGGCCTTCGGCGTGGAGACGACCTCCAGAAGCAACATTGCAGACCAGAATTATGCCACCAATGTGGCGGGGCTCTTTGCCTGCGGCGACTGCCGCACCGGTCAGAGTCTGGTGGTCAAGGCAATGGTGGACGGACGGGAGTGCGGCAAAGCGGTGGATGCATTCCTGAAGCAGTAATTGAATCAAATTTTGGCGCATTGCAGAACCTTGCAATGCGCCTTTTTTATTTTCTTCTTCTCATTTTTCTCAAAATCCGGTACAATAGAACCACAAATTTTTACGTCATACTTAATAGAACGTTCCGATACAATTCCACATACCTAGGCGGTGTGGATTTGCATCAAAAGAAAGGGGAAGCCCCATGGAAGATGAAGAGATTTATCAGCTGTATTGGAAGCGAAGCGAACAGGCGATCTCAGCCACCCATGAAAAATACGGCAGCTGGTGTCAGGGCATTGCCTACCGGATCTTAAACACCCGGGAGGAAACCGAGGAATGCGTTTCGGACACCTATCTTACGGTCTGGAACCGGATTCCGCCCCAAAAGCCCCGGATTTTCCGCGCCTGGCTGGGCAGAATCACCCGGAATCTGGCGCTGGACCGCTACCGGTATCTCACTGCCGAAAAGCGCGGGGGCACCGAAACGGCGCTGGCACTGGACGAGCTAGGCGATTGCGTCTCCGGCGCCGAGACCCCACAGGGTCAGC
>ERZ1034980.1429-NODE-1429-length-14248-cov-11.318890_pt1 | contig 14248 bp, 9 predicted proteins | sample MGYA00520622_ERZ1034980 | MGnify/ENA primary metagenome ERZ1034980 (study PRJEB33766, sample SAMN09781791) | gut metagenome | biome: gut microbiome | host: Homo sapiens | place: Madagascar | study: EMG produced TPA metagenomics assembly of the PRJNA485056 data... | reverse complement strand
TTCACATAAAGCGAAAACTCGGTACGCTCTAACGTATAAACAATATCTTTGGCAAACAAATCTGCCTGAGGTTTGCAGCCATACGTTAGAATACGTCCATTTGTTGCCCCAATAAAATAATCGGCATGTTCATCATCACAGTTTATAATGGCTACTTTATCTTCTTGATAATCACTCAATTGAATAAATGGTCTCATTTTGGTAAAAAGATAATCTTCAAATGTCTTATGATAATCTAAATGCTCTGGGGTGATATTAGTGAAAATTAAACGATCGAATTGAATTTGATCCACTCTATTTTCTTTAATCCCATGGGATGAAACTTCCATAACAAGATAGGGTAAATTATGTTTCACCCCTTCTTTTAATAAATCATTCAAATCTAAACTCATCGGTGTCGTATGTGTCGCTTTTTTCTTTTGTCCAACCCAAGAACCATTCGTTCCAATTAAACCACTATCCACCCCTAAACATTCAAACACATGTTGAATCAGGTAGGTAATTGTCGTCTTTCCGTTCGTTCCAATCACACCAACTAAATTAATATCTTTTGATGGGGTTTGATAATACTCATTTGATACGACAGCCAAAGCTTTTTTAGTATTGAACACTTGAAAGTAGGGAATATCAAATGTTAAATCTTCTTCTCCAACAATGGCAATTGCGCCGTTTTGAATAGCTTTTTCAATATATTCATGTCCATCTTGATCTTGACCTTTAATCGCAAAAAAGACGCCCCCAGGTTCGATTTCACGAGAATCGTAAGCTAAGTTAGAAATAACTTGGTTTTCCCCTATAAATCTAATTCCTAACAAATCACTCATTTCTACTAAATTCATACTATCTCTCCAATCTTTATATTAATTGCCTAAATATAATCTAACTGTTCCACCTTCAATGGTACGTGAAAAGGCTGCTGGCTGTTGAGAAATAACTTTTGTCCCTTCACCGTGATATTCAATATTATACAGATAAGAAGATTCAATCTCTTTCGGCTCCTTCCCAACAAAATCTGGAACCGTTACATATTTTGTATCTGTCCATAGATATTTTTTCTCAATTTGTTCTTCACGAGGTTCAACTCCGATATACGGTAGTGCCTCTGCTAAGATTGAACGGGCAATTGGGGCGGCAACAACTCCACCATACTGAACCGTGTTTTTCGGGTTATCAATTGCTACATAAACAACTAACTGAGGATCATCCATGGGTGCAATTCCAACGAACGAAAGAATATACTCTCCGCTAATATATGCTCCATCTTTTGCTTTTTGGGCTGTCCCTGTTTTACCTCCTACACGGTACCCATCAATATACGCACCCTTCCCACTTCCTTGTGCACCAACCATTTCTAAGGCATAACGCATCGTTTCCGATGTTTCCTCAGAGATGACACGACGTTTGATGCTTGGCTCGCGTTCGTATAATACTTCATTCGTATAGGGATGCAACATTCGCTTCACAATATAAGGTTGCATTAAATTTCCACCATTTACAGCGGCACTCACTGCTGTTACTAATTGAATCGGTGTAACTGAGTTTCCTTGTCCGAATGATGAAGTCGCTAGCTCAACATTTCCAATGTTGTCTGGATTAAAGATAATTCCTTGAGATTCTCCTAACATATCGACACCCGTTTTTTCATTAAATCCATAAGCTCGAATGTACTCAAATAATTTCTCTTTCCCTAAACGTTGCCCAAGTTCAATAAATCCCGGGTTACATGAGTTCATAATGACTTCTAACATCGATTGATCACCGTGTCCACCAGCTTTCCAGTCACGAATACGTACTCCATCAACAATGGCATAACCAGGATCGAAAAAGCGATCTTCAAGCTTCATGACTCCTTCTTCTAACGCAGCAGAAAAAGTTACAATTTTGAAGGTTGAACCTGGCTCATACGTTGACCAAATTGGTAAATTTCGGTTAAAAATTTCTTGATCATAATCTTGATAGTTTTCAGGGTCATAGGTTGGCCGCGAGGCCATTGCTAAAATTTCACCTGTATTTGGGTCCATAATTATACCTATCATTTGATCAGGATCATATTTAGCAACTGCATTATCAAACTCTCGCTCCAAGATTTCTTGTAAATGTAAGTCAATCGTCAGCTCAATATCCAATCCTCGCGAAGCGGGAGCATAATCATCTGAAAATTGTGGTAAAGAGTTCCCCTTGGCATCAGAAAAATATTTCCATACCCCGTTTTCTCCCATTAAGTAATCATTATACACATACTCAAGACCAGTAATTCCTTGGTTATCGATTCCTGTAAATCCAATTGTTTGAGCTAATAAATTTCCATATGGATAGCTTCGTTTCACATCATTCACCAGATATACCCCATCCAAATTAGCCTCTTGAATAGCTTGAACTTGCTCAAGTGAAAGTTTACGTCCTTCAGGCTGTATTCTTTCAATGGAAACACCATGTGTGACATGCCTTTTCGCTTCTTCTACGCTTACTTCTAACACTTCAGCTAAGACTTCAGACGTTCTATCAACATCTGTGACTTGCTTTGGGATGACAATCACAGATGGTGCCACCTCATTTTCAACAATTGCATCATGATTTCGATCATAAATAATACCACGTTGTCCTTCAATCGGTAAATTTCGTGACCATAACGATTCGGCTCGGTCAACCAATGTCCCTGAATTAAAAATTTGCAAATACGCAAGTCGAATAAACAGTGCTATAAAATAAATTAAAATGATTGAGAGCAATACGACTAATCGTCGTTGTATAACTCCTGACTGTTTCATCTCTTATCCCCCTTATTGAATTGAATTAAGATTCGTTTATTACCTCTTCTACATCCATAGTAAATATATGAGTGCACGCTTGAGTAAATACATAATCCTTCACTTCAAATCCCTTTTATTCAAATTTATTACACTTATTTACTCTTTATGAAAACTATTTTTACTTCATGTGATGAATCTAGACTCATCTACTCCTCTCTATGTAAACAAAAAAGACCTAATTGCTCCGATATAGCAATTAGGTCTTTTTTTGTTTATTGAGAATCTTCATCTTTGGATTCAGTTATTAAATCTTCAGGTTGTATCTGAACTTCTTGCAAGTTAAGTTTTTCATTAATTTGAGTTAAATCTTTCGTTAACGTCAGCGTTATTCCAATTGGATTTGTCAACAACTGTCCTTGTTGAATAGATTGTTCCAACACATATCCTTCTCCCATGTACTCGACCTGTAATCCTGTTAACATCGCAAACTGAACCACTTCATCTTTCGTCCACCCAGTAAAATTAGGTAAGGCATATGTTTTTGAGGTTTGAATAAACACCTTGCTTCCAACACTAACAGAAGACATTGCTTTTGGAGATTGAGCAAATATTTGCGTTCCATCCCCAATAATAATTGGTGTTAATCCTGCCTCTTCAATTTTTAGAACGGCTTCCTCGATTGATTCATTAATAATCTGTGGAACTTCTGTATTTTGATAAACATCAGCAATATCCACGACTGGTGTTTTTTCAGCTCCTAAATAGACTAACGAATTTTGCATAACAAAGCGATAAATTTGTCCTAATTGATCATGTCCACCTGTTTCAGGTCGTTTCATTGCAACATACATCACCAATTCCGGATCTTCAGCTGGAGCAAATCCGATATAACTATACAGATACTCATTGGCTAAGTAACCATTGGCTCCATCTGCAATCTGAGCTGTTCCAGTCTTCCCACCACTTGTAAAACCATTTAAACTATACGCAAGTCGCCCAGAACCGGTTTTATTTGAAGTAACACCAACCATTAACTGCTTTACCTGTTCAGCCGTTTGAGCGGTAATTGGTGTTTCTCCCAGTTCTGCTTTAAATTCATAAATCATTTCCTCAGTATTTGAATCATAGACTTGTGAAATCAATTGAGGTTTAATAATTTGCCCACCATTTAAAATAGCTGAAATAGCTTGAATATGCTGAATGGGAGTCGTTAAAATCCCTTGTCCAAATCCAGCCGTCATTTTTTGTGTTAAATCCCAATCTGTTGGCAATGTTCCAGCACTTTCTGATGGAAGTGGTAATCCTACCTGACTTCCAAATCCAAACGCTTCTAAATATTCAATATATTTATCCGGACTAATCCAATTCGTTAACATATCAATAATCGCAGTATTTGAGGAACGATAAAATCCTTCATCATACGTGATTGTTCCCCAAGTTGTATTATAGTCTCGAATCGTTGATCCATTAACTAAGCGAGATCCTGACTCATAAAACTGACTCCCTGAATACTTTCCTTCATTAATCGCTGCTGCATAAGTATAAATTTTCATCGTCGATCCCGGTTCAAATGGTTCAGAGACAACTGGATTATTATAATTCTCAATATCTCTAATGTTAGGATCAAAACTCGAACGACTTCCCATCGCCAAAATTTCACCCGTTTTTGGATTAGCCACAACAGCTACTAAACTTTCAGGATTAGCTTGTTCCCAAACTTTATTCATCGCTTCCTCTAAAAAAGTCTGAATCGTTGAATCAAGTGTCAAATAAAAATCATAACCATGTTTTACTGGTTGAATCACATATTCTTTTTTATTGGGCTGTAAATAACCTTTTTTATCTTTAATATATTGGATAACTCCATCTTTTCCAGCTAAATATTCATCTAAATAAAGTTCTAATCCCATTTCACCCTTTAAGACATTTGTTTCTTCATTTAGCTTCGTATAACCTAGCGTATGCGAAGCGAAAATACCATTTGGATAAAATCGCTTAGTATTTTGTCGGAATCCAATTCCACTTAATCCTAATTGATCAATTTTTTCTTTTTCTAAATAGGTTAACTGTCGCCCTGCTGTCCCAAACTCTACTTGATAAGCATCTTTCGATAAAATTTCAACAATTTCTTCTTTTGACAAATCAATAACTGTACTTAATTTCTCTGCTGTCTCATCAATATCCTCAACCACGTCACCATACTCTTCGTATAAATTGGCGTATAAGGTATATGAAGTTAATTGTTCTGCTAAAGCATTTCCATCACGATCATATAAAGTGCCACGTCTTCCTGTTACAACTTCCTCGACTAAATATTTTTCAAGAGCAAATTCATATAAATCCGTCCCTCTTGTTTGTCCCGTTACCGCAATTTTAACAAAACAACCAGCTACATATAAAAATAGCACTCCAAAAAAAGCTGTCGTTATGAACAGTGTCCATCTCCCCAAGTTATTTAATTGTTGTTTCTTTCGTTTCACCTACATCAACCTCACAACTCATTCTCTTTCTTGATGTTAAAAATACGGAGAGTAACCGAAGTTACTCTCCAATCGTAATCGTATTCTCATAAGTTGAAAGACCATTTTCTTTCGCAATTTCCATCGCACGTGAATAGGTCGATAATTCTGAAATTTTTGAATATAACTCTTCATTTACGACCACTTGTTGGTCAATTTCAAGTTTCTTTCTCTCTACCTGATAATGAAGCTCATTAATTTGAGCATCTAAATACAGTTGTCCAATTAAAAGAAGAAATACTCCTACGACTGTCATCCCTACTAATCCTTGTAGTGAGTATAATCCTTTTTTCTTCGCTTTTCGTTTTTGAGTTGGTTTAACCGTTCTTCTTTGAAGCGGCTGTTGCTGTTCAACCTGTCTTTTTAATGGACTCATCTATTTTCCCCCTTATCCTATTTTAACTTCATTGCTACCCTTAATTTAGCAGAATGCGAGCGATTATTCTCTGCTAATTCCCCTTCGTCAGCAACGATCGGCTTACGTGTAATGACCTTAAATTCTGGCTGGAATTCCTCAGGAATAATTGGTAATCCACGTGGAATATCTTTCGCTTCACTTCTCTTTTTGAACATATGTTTACAAATTCGATCTTCTAATGAATGGAAAGTGATAACCGCAACACGCCCATTAATCGCAAGCATATCCATGGCATCCTTTAGAGCATATTCGAATACTTTTAGTTCATCATTGACTGCAATACGTAATGCTTGGAAGGTACGTTTAGCAGGATGTCCACCTTTTCGACGCGCAGGTGCAGGAATCGCAGATTTAATGATTTCAACCAATTCAAATGTCGTTTCAATTGGCTGCTTTTCACGATAGCGCTCAATAGCACGTGCAATCTGTTTTGAAAACTTCTCATCACTATAAACACGGAAAATAAATTCTAAATCTTTATATTCCCACTCATTAACAATTTCATAAGCTGATAATTCGGCTTCTTGATCCATACGCATATCTAATTTTGCATCATGGTTATAACTAAATCCACGCTCTGGTGTATCAAATTGTGGAGATGAAACACCTAAATCAAAAATAATTCCATCAATTTTTTCTACTCCTCGTGCATTTAACTCGTCCTTCAAATGAACAAAATTACTTTTAATAATCGTGAAATTATTTCCAATCGCTTGTAGACGTTTCGTTGCATTTTCAATAGCAAATGTATCTTGATCAAATGAATACAAATGCCCAGTCGTTAGTCGTTTTAAAATCTCGCTACTGTGGCCTCCTCCACCTAATGTGCAATCAACGTAAATTCCATCTTCTTTGATGTCTAAATTTTCAATTGATTCATGAAGTAATACTGAGTAGTGATTAAACATGGTTGAAACCTCCTATAAATCAACTCTTATATCAGTGATATATCAAGTTCTGTTTCTTTAATTTATCGATTATAACTAAATGACCTATCTACGATGAATAGGTAACATTCTTTCGTATCATCAGCAAAAAGTGTGTTTATCATGCATCCTCAACAAATATCTATTAATCTAATAATAAAACTATAAATGATGGCTTATATATCCACTTTTCACCACTAATTATACATTATCTCCATTGCATTTGAAATAAATTTGAAATGATTTATACAAAAAAATTCTAATGTTCCATCTTCTTTCATATAATGATCATTTAACTTTAAAAAAAGCTCCCCAAAAATTGGGAAGCTTTTTTCTATTCCTCTTCAAGCGCCATTTCAGCTAGTACTTCATGATATTGTTTGATTAAATCTTCAAAAATCTCTAATACTTCTTCACGTCCTTCATGTGTTTCAGAAGAATAAGCAACAAACACATCATTTTCATCAAAATCAAGGGTTTCCTTAATTAATTTTTCTTGTTTTTTATGTTGGCTGCGATTAACTTTATCTTTTTTTGTTCCAATCACTAAAGTTGGAATCTCATAGTATTTATATAAACTATACATCGCAATATCTTCTTGAGTCGGTTTATGACGGTAATCTACTAGCAAAACACCTAAGATTAGCTCATCACGTTCGACTAGATACTCTTCAATCATACGTCCAAATGACTCTTTTAATGAACGATTAACTTTTGCATATCCATAACCAGGAACATCAACTAAATACATCATATCATTAATGTTATAGAAATTTAATGTCTGAGTTTTCCCTGGACGACTTGATACACGCGCTAATTGTTTGCGATTTGTTAATGAGTTAATGAAAGAGGACTTTCCTACATTCGAACGCCCTGCGAAAATCATCTCTGGTAATCCGTCCGTTGGATAGTGTTCCGCACGAACACAACTTTTTACATATTCTGCTTTATTAATTTGCATATAATCAACACCTTATCGTAATGCCTGCTGTAATACTTCATCAATTGTTGAAACTGGGATAAATGTGATATCTTCTTTCACACTTTGTGGGATATCATCTAGATCTTTTTCGTTATCTTTTGGCATAATAACAACTTTTAATCCCGCACGATGAGCCGAAATTGATTTTTCTTTTAATCCACCAATTGGTAACACGCGGCCACGTAATGTTACTTCACCTGTCATCCCAACTTCACGCTTAACAGATTTTTTCGCTAATGCTGAGACAAGAGCTGTTGTCATCGTTACCCCAGCAGATGGGCCATCTTTTGGAGTTGCTCCTTCTGGAACATGGATATGAATATCATGATCTTTAAACATTAATGGATCAATTCCGAAACGTTCTGCATTCGCACGAACATAACTAATCGCTGTTTGTGCAGATTCTTTCATCACATCTCCCAATTTACCTGTTAAAACCATTTTCCCAGTTCCTTTATAATACGTCACTTCGACTGGTAAAATATCACCACCAAATTGTGTATAAGCTAATCCAGTTACCACTCCAATTTGGTCTTCTTGTTCCACTAATCCATGAGTAAACTTATGTTTACCAAGTAATGAAACAAGCACTTCTGAGTTGACATGAACAGTTTCTAACTTTTCAGTCAATAATTTTCTAGCTACTTTACGACAAATTGATCCAACTAATCGTTCAAGCTGTCGAACTCCCGCTTCACGTGTGTAATATTGAATCATTTCCATAACAACACCATCAGCTACTGTTAATTGCTCAGTTGTTAATCCATGTGCCTCTAATTGACGTGGAATTAAATAACGCGTTGCAATTTCAGCTTTCTCTTGCTCTGTATAACTATCTACATGAATGATATCCATACGATCGCGAAGTGGTGCTGGAATATTTTCTAAATAGTTAGCTGTTGCAACAAATAAAACTTGTGATAAATCATACTCTTCTTCTAAGTAATGATCACTGAAATGACTGTTTTGTTCAGGGTCTAAAACTTCTAACATCGCAGAAGCTGGATCGCCTTTATGATCACTTGCCATTTTATCGATTTCATCTAATAAGAAAACCGGATTTGTTGTTCCAGCTTTTTTCATCGCTTGAATCATACGCCCTGGTAATGCGCCTAGATAAGTACGACGATGGCCTCGAATCTCAGATTCATCTTTGACACCACCTAGGGAAACTTTCACAAACTTACGTCCTAAAGCATCAGCAATTGAACGCGCTAATGATGTCTTTCCTACACCTGGAGGACCAACTAAACATAAAATTGTTGATGGATTTTTCCCTGTCATTGTTTTAACCGCTAAATACTCTAAAATACGTTCTTTTACTTTTTCTAAACCGAAATGTTGATCATTTAATGTTTGTTCAGCAAATAAAATATCTTTATTATCTTCTGTTTGTACGTTCCATGGTATTGCTACTAACCATTCTAAATAAGTACGTACAACCCCTGCCTCACTTGAATTAGCCGGTAACATCTCAAAACGCTTAATTTCTTCGAGTGCCTTCTGTTTCACTGCTTCCGGCATTTGTAACGACTGCACTTTCTCTCGGAACTCTTGGCTCACCGATTCTTTCGAATAGTCATCACCTAGTTCCTTTTGAATAGCTTTCATTTTTTCACGTAAATAAAACTCTTTTTGATGTTCATCAAGCGAACGCTTAACCTCTTGATTAATCTTCATTTCTAATTGTGCAATATGCTTTTCTTTTTCAATTTCTTTTAAAAGAGCCGTTAAACGTTCCTCAACTGAAGTCATTTGTAAATACTTCATTTTATCTTCTTCAGAAATTCTTAAATAAAAAGCGATAATATCTGAAATCTTTTCTGCTGTTTCTGCCCCATCAATTAACGCTGTGACATCAGCTGGATGTGCAAATAATAAACTTCCATGTTCAGATACTTCCTCCATTAATAAACGAAGCATCGCCTCTTCTTGATCAGAATCCATTAAAACGGATGGCATGGTTTTAACCACTGCTTCAAAGTACGGTTCAAGCTGCGTATACTCTTCAACTTCAATACGAGCAATCGAATTAAACTTAACTTTATAATGCCCATTTGGAAGTTTAATTTTCATTGTAATTTTAGCAATCGTCCCGTATTGGAATAAATCATCACTTTGAGGCGTTTCTACATTTGGATCCACTTGAGAAACTAATACCACATAATTTCCATTAGCTTCACATGCTTCTAATGCCTCAATCGATTGTGGACGACCGATTTCTAAGCGAACTTCTGTATTTGGTAATGAGATGACGCCGCGAACTGGTAAAACAGGCAACGTATGCATCTCGACACTGTTTACATCTATTCTCATTTCCACTCACCTCACTAGTACTTTTAACACCACATATTTTGGTCGATAACAGGAATTTCATGTTGACATTCACTGTTGTACGGTTAATTTTCGATCAACAACTTCAAGTTATATCATAAGCGGACACTTCAGATGATATAGAAAAGGAAGCTATTCGCTTCCTTACTCTATCTTCTATTATAGCACAAAAAACTTTAAAAATATTAGTAAATACTAATTATGCTACATCATTTTTAAAAACTAATGTCGGTTTTTCATTATGCACAATCACATCACGTGTGATAATACATTTTTCAATATTATCTGTTGATGGGATTTCAAACATAACATCTGTCATGATTGACTCAATGATAGAACGTAATCCACGAGCTCCGGTTTTACGTTCAACTGCTTTTTCAGCAATAGCTGAAATCGCTCCTTCATCAAACTCTAATACAACATTATCCATTTGGAAGATTTTTTTATATTGTTTCGTCAATGCATTTTTTGGTTCTGTTAAAATACGTACTAAATCCTCTACCTCTAATGGGTTTAATGCTCCAATAATCGGGAAACGTCCAATAAACTCTGGAATTAATCCAAACTTTAAAAGATCATCCGGTTGGATATGACTGTAGATTTCTTTTTTACTCATGTTATTAGCTTTTGAATCCGCTCCAAATCCAATGACTTTCTTACCGATACGACGTTTAACCACTTCTTCAATTCCAGCAAAAGCTCCACCAGCCATGAATAAGATGTTTGTTGTATCAATTTGAATGAACTCTTGATTTGGATGCTTACGTCCACCTTGTGGTGGAACATTGGCAACAACACCCTCTAAAATTTTTAATAAGGCTTGTTGAACCCCTTCACCCGAAACATCACGAGTAATTGACGGATTATCTGAGCGACGAGCAATCTTATCAATTTCATCAATGTAGATAATTCCACGTTGAGCTTTTTCAACATTAAAATCAGCAGCTTGTAACAAGCGAAGTAAAATGTTTTCAACATCTTCTCCTACATATCCAGCTTCTGTTAATGATGTTGCATCGGCAATCGCAAATGGGACATCTAACACTTTGGCTAAAGTTTGTGCTAATAACGTTTTTCCACTACCTGTTGATCCTAGTAATAAGATATTACTTTTTGAAATTTCAACATCGTCGTTAGCTTCACTATTTGAAGTTAGGCGCTTATAGTGATTATATACCGCTACAGCTAATACTTTTTTAACATCCTCTTGACCAATGACATACTCATTTAATAGTTCATAAATTTCTTTTGGTTTTGGTAAAGTTTTAAATTCTTCATTTAACTCATCAGACTGTTCATTTTCAATAATTTCCGAACACATTTGGATACATTCATCACAAATATACACCCCAGGTCCAGCAATTATTTTATTGACTTCATCATGACTTTTCCCACAAAATGAGCAGGTAATATCAATATTATTCATCCTTTACACCTCCATACAGTGACAAATCTCATTATTGAGTAACTACTATCAATATATTCAGCTACCCTCCAAATTATTAATGTCCATTTTAGACATTTTTTGCAACCTCTTATATTGCACAAAATGAGGCACGAATGCTACGCGCCTCATTAAAAATAATGATCAAATAAATCAATTAATTATTTACGAACTGCTTTTTCAACGATGAAGTCAACAGCTTTTTGAACTTTTAAGTCTTCTTTTAACATTGCTAAGCTTGGTAATTGAGCTTTTAACTCTTCTAATTCACGTCCGTATGCTTGAGCAATTTCAGATAATTTTGCGTTCACTTCTTCTTCAGTTACGTCGATGTTTTCAGCTTTAACGATTGCTTCTAATGTTAAGTTGTAGCTTAAACGTTTTTCTGCTTCAGGGCGTAATTGAGCTTTGAATTTATCCATATCCATTCCTGTGAATTGGAAGTATAAATCTAAGTTAAATCCTTGCATTTGGAAACGTTGGTCAGCTTCACGAACCATTTGAGCAACTTCTCCCTCGATCATTTCAGCTGGGATTTCGAATTTAGCATTTTCAGTTGCTTTTTCAACTACTGTATCGATGACATGGTTACGAGCAGCAGTTTCTTTTTGAGCTTTGATTGATTTTTCTAAATCTGCTTTTAAGTCAGCAACTGTTTCGATTCCTTCACGATCTAAATCTTTAACAAATTCATCGTCTAATTGTGGTAATTCGCGAGTTTTTACTTCGTGTAATGTTACTTTGAATACTGCTTCAGCTCCTGCTAAATCAGCTGAATGATATTGTTCTGGGAAAGTTACTGTGATTTCTTTAGTTTCTCCAGCATTCATTCCTACTAATTGCTCTTCGAATCCTGGAATGAATGAGTTAGATCCGATTACTAATGGATGGTTTTCACCTTTTCCACCTTCGAATGCTACACCATCTTTAAATCCTTCGTAATCGATAACTGCAGTATCACCATTTTCAACTGCACCTTCTTTTACTACGATTTCAGCATGGTTTTGTAATAATTTTTCTAATTCAGCTTCTACATCTGCTTCTGTTACTTCAGTTGATAATTCTTCAACTTCGATTCCAGTATATTGTCCTAATTCTACCTCTGGTTTAACAACAACTGTTGCTTCAGCAACTAATTCTTGTCCTTTTCCAATTTGTTTGATATCCCAAGATGGTGCTGCAACTGGAGCAATGTTTGTTTCAGCAACTGCATCCATGTATGCTTTTGGTAATAATGCATCTAATGCATCTTCGTATAATGCTTCAACACCAAATTTTTGTTCAAACATTGGACGAGGCATTTTTCCTTTACGGAATCCTGGTGCTTGTAAATTTTTTGATACTTTTTTAAATGCAGCATCTAATGCTTTATCGAATGATTCTGCTGAAAGAGTGATTGTTAATTTTACTTTATTAGTTTCTACTGTTTCAACTTTAACTGACATGTCTAATAACCTCCATCTATTAACGTTGCGTTTACATCTTTGTAACAACTTTTAAATTATAACATAGGCTTTTCCTAATTTCTACATTAATGATGATAAACTTAGGATATACTGACTCATTTTGTATGTGATGTCAGTCATTGTATTTAATTTATCATCAAGCCCCTTTTGCTGCCTAACTAACTCCAGTTCAATCCCTAAGAGCATACGAGCTAATTCTTGGACGACTTCCCCTGGATTAACTTCATCTACAAACGGAAAGAGACACTGGTAAAAGAAGATTAGATGTTGTTTGAGTAATTGCCTTGTGTCCTCATCCACCTCAATTTCAAAGAGAAGGTGAATGGCCTGATTGAGTTGCTCATAAAATTCATCTAAACTATCTGCAGTTGTTTTAAGTTGTCTACTCATCATTTCACTATCAAAATTCACTTCACATTCAATTCCCTTTTGTACTAATAATTCAAATAACATGGTTTTGATAATAGGCTGAGAACAATTATTTAAAATAGACTCAAATTCCTCTTGAAATAACGTTAATTGAATCGGGTCAATTGCCTGCAAATCAGATAACACCATCAATCGGGTCTCAAAGCTAGATTCATTTTTTAACACTTGAATTTTTTTATCAATCGTTTCATACCAATAACTTTCATAGTATGTTTTTAATTGATAAACCAATTCAATGAGGTTCTTATTCGTTAAAACGTTTAACCCTAACTCTCGACCATATTCTAACTGCTTGGTCTCTACTACATCACCTGGAAGTTGAAACATCGTGACTAATATATCATGGGCCGCTACAATTAAGTCTAAACAATTTGCCGCTTTTATTTCTAAAATAAGTGCCTCACACATTTCAAATTCGCCTTTTAACATATAGGCCGTAATCAATTGCTTTTTCACTTCGAACTCAATCTTTTGATCTTTAACAACTTCTAAAAAATCTTCTAATAAACAAATTGCTTGGTCAATATAACCCTTTTCCATTAATTTAGTTGCTTGATCGATCTTTTCTTCATAATTTGTCGGGAAGTCATAAATCATTGCCATCTTTTCACCTCATGCGTTTATCTTGTAAACAACCCTTGTTTAATATTCACTTGAGTTTAGTTTTTTTCCGTTTCATCTTCCTTTTTAAACAACAAAAAAAGAACTACAATTATGTAGTTCATTATCTTCTATCAAATGGCATCCCGGGAGGGATTCGAACCCCCGACCGACGGCTTAGAAGGCCGTTGCTCTATCCAGCTGAGCTACCGAGACATTTTTTATTCAAAAACATTAAACAAACGACCAACATCGGACGTTAATATACACCTAACGCTTAGACATTAAAAAAACTACACCGTTGTAGTCATTTAGTTCAATTAAGTGGCATCCCGGGAGGGATTCGAACCCCCGACCGACGGCTTAGAAGGCCGTTGCTC
>ERZ1034980.1428-NODE-1428-length-14252-cov-10.422413_pt1 | contig 14252 bp, 20 predicted proteins | sample MGYA00520622_ERZ1034980 | MGnify/ENA primary metagenome ERZ1034980 (study PRJEB33766, sample SAMN09781791) | gut metagenome | biome: gut microbiome | host: Homo sapiens | place: Madagascar | study: EMG produced TPA metagenomics assembly of the PRJNA485056 data... | reverse complement strand
AAAAATTTAAAATTGGGGCTTGACAAGCAATAAAAATTCAAGATTTCTTCATGAATAAGACATAAATGGGCTGCTTTGGTCGAAGGCAAGGCGGCTTGTTTTTTATGCTTCTTTTGCGCCCAAGCTAGCTGCAGAACGGCTAGCGGTATTTCTGAGTGCTATAAAGAAGTTTACCCTTCGGATTTAACAACAGCGGCAACAGGCAGAAGATCGGTAAACACTGTGCCAACGACATTTCCACAAACCGGGCAGATGACTTCTTCAAAATCCCGAAGGCCTTCATGGATAGAAGCGTTATCATACTGCAAAAGAGAACCACACTTACTACAAGTTACACGTTGAATCATAAAAAACTATCCTTTCATTTATGAATAGGTAATATAGTTCCTGCCAAACTCTACGTTTGGCAGGACGCCCAGAAAGGTTAAAAATTGGCGGGTGTATGCCCAGTGGCAAGATCAAGAACAGTTGTAACAACATTACCAATGACACGTTTTCCGTTCTTTTCAACGTATACTTGATCGAACTCGGAGATCTGATACATGTTGCCGCTACGCATCCCACCACCAGCAACATACAAATCATACATATCAAGTAAAGTGTTTTTGACAGTATCCGTGAGAATAAAGTCTATGGATTTAGCAGAGCCGACAAGCCTTACATTGATTTCTTCATCACGATGGTCAGCGAAATCCTTCATCATATCAGTGGTTTGGTCTTTCATGTAGAAAGCAACGTACTCAGAAGCATAGCCATCGTCTATAGAATGAGAAGAATAGCAGTTTGAAAAGGAATAGCGGTTATCACCGATTTTGATGATAATGCCGTTTAGTTTAGCCCAATCAACGCCTAGATATTTGAACATCAGAATGAAAGTATCTTTGCTATCATCCAAGAATATACCAGGCTGAACTGTAATTATGGCACCTGCATCGAGAACGGGAATAATCATTTGCCCGTCATCTAAAGCAGTGGGCACAACTGAGGTTTCCCCGGTCATTATATCGGTGGAAATACGAAGATCATCACGTCCGTCAAAAACGCCCTGATTAAATTTTGTTGTGGCAAATGCCGAGATTGGCACAGAAACCAGAAGCATTGCTGCAAGCGCAAGAGAAACGATCCGCTTTTTTAACTGCATGATATTACCTCTACACCACAGCCGCCGAAAGGCGGCTTATTTTTTATGCTTCTTTGCCCAAGCCAGACGCAGCACATTTTTTATAGCGCCCGGTGAGCACCAGATCGTCTACATAATCCACGGCTTTCTGCTGGCCTTCCTCATTGAGCTGATCGAAGGACAAAAGAAGCGCGGACTGCTGGGGGGTAAGAGAACAGGATTCGGAAACGTCTAACGAAAAGCTGTCCTGGTACAAGAAATTTGGCTCTACCTGAAGAATGTCAAAAATTTTTAGAAGAACGTCCCATTTTGGACTGCTGACACCGTTTTCATAGTTTCCTATAGCGCTTTTTGTAACGCCAAGCTTTTCTGCTAGGTCCTGCTGTGTAAGACCGGACTGCTCACGGGCCTGTCTGAGACGGGTTGCGAAGGACACTTGTAACACCCCCTAAAATTGTCGTTCTATGGTCAGTATAAAGGTGCTGTCTTGAAAAGTCAAGATAAAAGTACAAGAAATTTGTACAAAGCTCTTGACGAAACAAGAAACTTGTGCTACTGTAAAAATGTCCAAGAAACTTGTACACGAAAGGAGCGTATGGAATGAGTGCAACGGACATGATTTACAAAATCATTGATGAAAAATGTTTGAAACAATCTGCGGTGGCAAGGGCAGCAGGGTATGACCCGAAGAAGTTTAACGCACTGCTACGTGGCAGGAAGCGGCTGACATCAGACGATGTTGTACCGATTTGTAAGGCACTGGGAGTTACTCCGAATGAACTTTTCGGAATTGACCACCCCGCCACCCCGGAGAAGAGCGCATGAGCCGCCGGAAGTGGTCACTGCTGATCGGGATGATCGGATCGGTGGTGTTCAATGTGGGATGGTGGATCAGCTACCCGCCCATGGTGTTTGCCGGTGTGCTGCTGGCAGCGGCCGGGCTGGACCTGTGGATCGAGAGATGAAAGGAGAGAGAATGTGGACGAAAACAAAGAAAAAAGCCCGCCTGAGGCGGGCACAGAGAGCAGCGCTTATGAATGGCGCGCAAGGCAAGATATTTACTGTAACATACCAAGATTACCAGAAGCCAGAAGTGCTGCGAACTGATTTGAATAGTCTTCCAGCAGTTTGTAGTCCTGCCTTGAAAGCTTGCACTCTAAACACTGATAGCAGCAAGCCTGCTGCAGAGCCAGAACATCGAGGCTTGACAGCTGAAGAGTCTTGAGCCGCAGTTTGACCGGAAGGGCGCGGGCAGCATTCTTCATTTCAGAGATCAAAGAAGGGTCGTCTACAGACCCGAACCATGTATCCGGTACAGTTTCGAGCGATTGCAGCGCACGAACGAGCAATGGGATATCTTTGGTACGGATTTGAAACTGTGATGCCATGAAAATACCTCCTTTCCTATTTTGAGATGATTGTAGCACAGGAAAGGGAGAAGTGGCAAGAGCGCATGAGACTCCTTCAGTCGGCTGCGCCGACAGCTCCCTCGGGGAGGGAGCCTTTGTCAAGGAGGAGAAGTGCACGAAAGGAGAAAAGCAATGATGGAAAAAGAATACGCCATGCAGGAACTGGCAGGGCTGAGTGAACCGTGGAGCAATGCAGCCTGCATGGGATACTGCCTGATGGCGATGCGGCAGGCGGGCGTGCCGGAGCCGATGCAGCGGAAGGTGCTGGCGTGCCTGGAAGAAAAATTTGACTTTTACAGCCTGGCGGATGCAGAGAATGCCGGGTACATAAAAGCGAAAGCGGGCGAAGAATTCCGGTTTCAGACCTTCAGCCCGGATTGAGGAGGCAGACGTAATATGAGAAAAGCGCGGATCTATGATGCGCGGCAGCTGCCGGCATATCTGAGTCCGGCGCAGTATGCTGCGCTGATGGGTGTGAACCTGAAGACCGTACAGAAAATGTGCCGTACCGGGCGACTGCCTGCCGAAAAGGTGGGGCCGCGGCTGTGGCGCATTGACAAGAATGCGGCGCTGGAGCAGGGAGCGCTGGACCGAACAAACAAAAAGCCCGCCGGTGCAGCGAACACCGACGAGCTTACAGGGTGATAGTTTTGAGCCACTATCACCAGAAGTTTAACACGAAACAGGAGGAAACACAAGTGAAACTGAGAGCAACCATCCGGGCAAGCCTGTGGTACATGGCAGCTATGGTGACGGCCATTGGCGCGCTACTGGTATCCAGCGGCATTGAGCACAGCGCGAACGGCTGGGAAATGCTGGGCTGGGCCGCTGCGGCGCTGGTGCTGCTGGCGGCAGCGCTGGCCATGCTGGGCCTTGGCTGCTGTGCGGACAAGGAAAGCAGGAAAGGCAACAAGGCACACAAAGCCCCGGCGGACACGGTGAAGCCGAAAAGCCGGAGAAAGGCGGGCTGAGATGCGGCCACCGATGAACATGACACCGGATGAAACGGAGATCTGGCAGCGGATGGAGCAGCACGGCGAAGAGCTTGTGCGGGACATGGGTGCGGCCCTGCTGCAGGCCGACCGGCTGCCGGAGTGGATGAAGGAATCCGCTGTGAACATGCTGTGCGACAAGCTGGCGGATGCCAGAGCGCTGGCTGCCGGCTGGATGAACGACCGCGGGGAGCCGTGAAAGGGAAACGAAGATGATCTTAGAAGAATACCGTGCCCGGATGGCCGAAGAGCTGAAAAAGCTGGACTGGCAGCACCCGGCCGACAAGGAAAGCAGTGCATACCGGCTTCTGAGCGAAGCGAGCCGGGACAAACGACTGAGCACGCAAGACTGGATCGCACTGTTTGAGCAATACCGGGAAGGAGTGAACCGGCAGTGAAGCAGAAAATGAACCTGCGGCAGGAGTTGGATCTGACGCGAGACGGCACTGCAGAAATGACACGTTGGTGCATCATCATTGCACTGCACCAGTGCTTTGGCGTGGGCAAGGACCGACTGAACCGGATCGAGCTGCGTGCCGAAGAGCTGGGCTTGGAAAGCCTGAATATTGCCATGCAGGCGAACGGCAAAGGAATGCCAAGCACCGACCAGAGCAGGGCGATGCGGGACAACTGGATGTCGGAGGGCGTGGAGCCGGAGTTCCGGGTGCCGGTGCTGCGTGCACCGCGTACCCGGCGGGAGCAGCAGCTGCGCATGGCGGGCGATGTGGCCGCCAGTATGGTATGGACCTTATACGCAAAGGCCTGCATGGAGCTGTTGGGATATGGTGCCGGGCGGCTGAACCGATTGAAGCAGGAGGCTCTTGCCAACTACCGGCAGGTGAATGAAGAGGGCCGTGCGGACGGGCTGGATGTTGCCATGGAACATCTGCGCAGATGTGCCTGCGACGCTTTGCAGACCGACGACATTATTGTGGAAGACATCCCGGACGAAGAGCGTGCAAAACAGGCAGACCGGGACTATGAGGAACAGAAAGATGCTTTCTTCCGGCGGAACATGGCCGGAGCCATGGGCCGCTGCGCTGCGCCTGCAGGCACGGCAGTGCTGGCACCGGGTGAGATCAAAAAGAAAATCGAGGCAGTTCTGCAGCAGGCAGCTGCGCCGGAAAGCTGGGAGAGGAGACGTTTAAGATGACGCTGAAGGAAGCCATGATCTACCGTGGCGAAAATGAAAGCACGCTGGCATTGATGCTGGCCACAAGGCCGCTTGATGTGCGGCGATGGTGCAAGCCCGGCGGGCTGGAAAAGCTGAGTGCCCAGAGGCTGCAGCAGCTGGCAAAAGCGCTGGATGGCGGGGTACTGATCACCGAAGACGGTGCGGAGTTTGAACTGTATGGAGGAAGAGTGCGAGCAAGGACAAATACAGAATGACCCGCAAGCGGGTCGAAAAGAAGCTGGCGGCAAGGTATGGCGTGCAGGTACGCGAAGTACACGAGGTGATCATGAAAGACGTTGTGAACCCGCTGAAGCGGAGGCAGGAAGCATGGCAGACGGCAAAGTACCGGTATGCACAGCGGGAGGTGCGCCGGTGACAAAGCAATACATTTACAGTTTGTACGATGCAAAGACCGGAGCACTGCGTGCAAAAGGCACACCGCAGGAGCTGATGGAACAGGGATACTACAACCGCGCTGAAAGCGTATGCACAGGCTATGCCCACCAGAAGAAGAAAAAGGCAAAGCCGAAAAAGTGGCGGCTGGAACGGGAAGAAAAGCAGTCAAAACCGAAAGCGGAACCGAACCACAGGACCGGCACCCAGATGCGGGAGGTATGGTTTTACAGCATGTTTGACGCGGACGGAAACCTGCTGCACGAAGGCACGGCCGCAGAGCTGGTAGAAAAGGGTCTGTTTAAGAACACACAGACCGTGACGAATGTTTTTTATGCCGGGCACTGCAGGCCGCAGGGCATTTACGGCCTGACACGGAAGAGGATACGGCGGGGCGTGCTGTGCAATGCGCCGGGAGCCAGAAGCAGCGTGCCGAAAAAGAGCAGGCCGCCGATCACGGGAATTGAGAAGCCGGACGAGCTGCAGCGTGCTGTGCATGAGCTGTGCCTTTACAACGCTGCGGCCCGGAAAGCAGGCAAAAAAGAGCTGAGCTACGGCTACTGGGCTGCAGAAGGAAAACCGGAGGCACCGGCATGATCACATGGTGCTGCAAACCAGACTGTCCGGGAAGGAACCCGGCGTGCCATGGGACGTGCGAAAAGTACAAGGCATGGGCGGCTGCGGTGAAAGCAGAAAAAGCCTACACAAAGGACATGGTATCCCGGGACAGAGTGAACCGGAGCGACTACGTAAAGGAAGGCTGGATGGCGCACAAAGGACAGCGCAGACGAAAAAAATAACAGAGGAAGCCCCTGGCAAAAGGATGCCGGGGGCTTTGGCGACAGCGCAGCAGGATAAAGTCTGCCGGGTGCTGCCGGAGCGTACCGGCGGCAGGCGGGAGCCTTTATACCATTTATTTTATAGCAGGATGAGCCGCTTTTTACAGCGTCCGGGGTGGGCGCTTTGGGGAGCTAGTATACCCGTTATTTCTGTGACGGTGATGGGCACAGAAGAGAAAACAAACACCGGCAGCATACCGATGCAGGAGGACGGCCAGATGAAGAAGAGCTACATTCGGGAAAAGAAATACCGGTGCGGCAGCGAGTACATGGCCGTTGGCATTTATGCAGTGACAGATCAGGAGCACCGCAGGCGCGGCAAGAAGCACAAGGAGAGCGACCGGGGCCAGAAAGAGCGGAACAAGCACGCCAGCTTACGCCGCAAGCAACGCAAGGCCATTGCGAACTTTGGCCGGGACGGCTTTTTCCTGACCGGAACATACGAAGAGTTCTATCTGCCGGAGGATTTTGCAGCCTGCAGGCGGGATGTGGAGAACTACAAGCGGCGGGTGATCGGTGCCACGGTAAAGCGTTTTGGTGTGAGCCGGGACAAAATACGGCTGATGCTATGGGCGGTGCGCAAAGGCGAAGCTGGACGGCTGCACATGCACGGCTTTGCCGAATGTGTGGGGATGGGAGCTGCTGACCGGCGGGAATGGCGCGAAATGCTGGAAGATCTGTGGCGGCGGCGCGTGCCGGGAACAGGCGAGTACGAGCCTTTGGGCACCATGAACGCCGACCGCATGGACATGAAGAAACTGCTGGGCGTGGACGGACAGGGCAAGAACGGGACCATAGGCTACATATACGGCCACAAAGAGCGGGCCTGCATTGAAACACGCAATCTGAGCCAGCCGGAAGAACTGGCACCCAGCGACACGAAGTGGAGCCGCCGCCAGCTGCGCAAGGGCTGCACCGAATGCGCAGAGAATGCCTACTGGTGGGAGCAGCACTATCCGGGTTTTGAGGTGGTACAGGTGATGATCTATGACCCCGGACAGCTGTACGAAGCGGACAGGCCGCGGCCAGACGGATGGGAGGCCACCGAAGCGCAGGCGTATCTGATCCTGCGCAGGCGGGGGAGTGCGAAAGTTCGCACATGACAGATAAAATAAAATTTTTGCGCGTAAAAACATGCACGGATAGCAGCTAAAACAGGCATTTTTGTGAACGAAGGGAAATATTGACAGCGGAAGGCGGCGGGCGGGTGACGAAGCAGCAGAAAAAGGACGTGCGCAAGGCGCTGCGGCGGTACGGCATGGAGCGGGCAGAGGAAAAGAACACGGCGGCAGAGTGGGTGCGGGCGTGGGGCACGGTGATCCGGCGGGCGATGGACTACTACGAGAAAGCAGATCCGGACTGCGCAAAGCTGTTGCAGCTGCGGTACATTGACGGGCTGAGCGAGTGGGAGACGGTGGGGCAGCTTTACATCGGGCGGACGACCTACTACCGCAAGGAGCTGGAAGTGCTGAGCACGGTGGGGATGTATGCGGCGCGGGTGGGGCTGATCTGAGAGACGAACTCCTTCCGTCATTGCTGGCACAATGCCACCTCCCTCTGGGAGAGAGGCTTTTGCATAGGGGAAACCTTTCAGCATCCGATGTGAACTGCGCGGAAGAAATGGCTGGGCACTTTGAATAGCTGAAAAAGTACGCAGTTTTTTTGGACTCAAACGGGCTGTAAAATAGCATCAGAACCACGAGAGGAGGAGCGGAAATGGCGCGCAGATACTGCAAAAACACAGTGCCCGGGAAACAGGGCAGGGGCAGAAAATACCCGGCGGCGGTGCGTGCCGAAGTGGTGATGGCCATGATCGGCTCCAACTCCATCTGTGCGGTGGCGCGGAAATACGGCGTGCCGGAGAGCACCATCCGCAGCTGGATGGCGGAAGAAGCCAAAAAGCCGGACGGCGTTTTTGCAGCAGCGCGGGCGGAAGCGGCGCGGGAGATCGCGGCCAGAGCGGCGCTGGGCGCAAAGGCACAGGTGGGCTATTTGCAGCGGCGGGTAGCAGAAAACCAGCGAGCGGCAGAGATCCGGGCAAAGCTGGAGAAGCGGCTGGACGAGGACGCCAGGGCGCGGAAGTACGAGATCGGCGAGCTGCTGAAGAGCGAGGAAGAAAACCTGCAGGATGCGGCGGAGACCGGGCTTGTGGTACGCTCGGCACCCGGGACATACGACCGGCAGCTTTCGGACGAAGAGCGCAGCGAGCTGGAAAAGCAGCTGCAGCGGTACGAAGAGAAGGCCATGAGCGACAAGGACGCGGCCAACGTGGCAGCGGTGCTTTTGACGGCAGCGGCGAACGCGGCAGCGCTGGCACCGAAGGAGCAGGCTGACAGCGGCCAGAGCACCCCGGCGGTGCTGATGGAAGCGAGGGCGGAAGAAACGGGCAGTGAGGTGGTGCTGGATGGCAGCAGCGTATGAGGGAAGAACGATCCTCTGGCGGCCGCAGCCGCGGCAGGCAGCGTTTATGCGCCGCAGCGAGGACGAAGCGCTGTACGGCGGGGCGGCAGGCGGCGGCAAGAGCGATGCACTGGTGATCGAAGCGCTGCGGCAGGTGGACAGGCCGAACTACCGCGGGCTGATCGTGCGAAAGACCTACCCGCAGCTTTCGGAGCTGATCGACAAGACTATGCGGTACTACAAGCCGGTATTCCCGGCGGCAAAGTACAACGGCAGCGCCCACTGCTGGACGTTCCCCAGCGGGGCAAAGATCTATTTCGGGTCAATGTTCCGCACGCAGGATAAATACAACTATCAGGGCAAGCAGTTCGATTTTATCGGGGTGGACGAGCTGACCCACTTTACGTGGGACGAATACAGCTACCTGATGAGTCGCAACCGACCCAGCGGCGCAGACACGCAGGTGTACATGCGGGCGACGGCAAACCCCGGCGGCATCGGGCACGGCTGGGTGAAGGCACGGTTCATTACCCCTGCCCCGCCCGGCACCCGGATGGTGCAGCTGGTGGACGTGAAAAAGCCGGACGGCAGCGTGGAGAAGATGCGGAGAACGAGGATCTTTATCCCGTCTACGGTGTTCGACAACCCGGCACTGCTGGAAAACGACCCGGGGTATCTGGGCAATCTGGCAAGCCTGCCGGAAGCCGAAAAGCAGGCGCTGCTGTACGGAAGCTGGGACAGCTTTTCGGGGCAGGTGTTTACCGAGTGGCGCAACGATCCGAGCCACTACGAGGATCAGCGGTGGACGCATGTGATCAAGCCTTTCCGCATCCCGGCGCACTGGCGGATCTGGAGAGGGTACGACTTCGGCTATGCGAAGCCGTTTTCGGTGGGGTGGTATGCAGCGGACGAGGAGGGACGTATCTACCGCATCAAGGAGCTGTACGGCTGCACGGGCACGCCCAACGAGGGCTTGAAGATCGACCCGGTAGAGCAGGCACGGCGCATCCGGGAGGCGGAACAGAACGACCCGATGCTGCGGGGACGGCAGATCACCGGCGTGGCAGACCCGGCCATCTTCAACGAAAGCCAGGGCGAGAGCATCGCGCAGATGCAGGAAAAGCACCCGAATTACATTTTCTGGACGCCGGGCGACCACACGCGGCTGGCGGGCAAGATGCAGTTCCACTACCGGCTGGCTTTTGACGGCGAGGGGCGGCCGATGTTTCAGGTGTTTGACACCTGCCGCCATTTCATCCGCACCATCCCGAACCTTGTGTATGACGAGAGCAACGTGGAGGATATTGACACCACGCAGGAGGATCACATTTACGACGAGTGCCGGTATGTGCTGATGGCAAACCCCATCAGCCCGAGGCAGGCACACCGGGAAGAGCCGATGAAGGACGACCCGCTGGATCTGGACAAGAGAAAGAGCCGGACGAGGGTGATGAGAATCTGACCCTCTCACCGTTGCAGTCTGCTGGCGCGGAGCCGCAACGGAGCTCTCCCGAAGGGCGAGTTTTTTCAGAGGAAATGACAGGAAAGGAGCGGTGGAATGGACGGTAAAGAGCTTTTGCAGAGGATAGCACAGCAGGCAAAAGAAAACGAACTCCTTCAGCCGCCTGCGGGCGGAAGCTCCCTCATAGAGGGAGCCTTGGAGGACGGCGCGGAGACCGGCCTGCCGATGGCGCAGGTGATCGGGGAAGAGGAAGTACGGAAAGCAAACGACATTTTGCACAAGTACAAGGCCGGCAAAGCGCAGCTTGACAAACGGATCGTGGATAACGAGCTGTGGTTCCGGATGGGGCACTGGAAGAACTACGAAAACAAGATGATGCAGGGCAAGCCCAAGCCTTCCAGCGGATGGCTGTTCAACAGCATTGCCAACAAGCACGCGGATGCCATGGACAACTACCCGGAGCCCAACGTGCTGCCGCGGGCACAGGACGACGAAGAGACCGCACGGGCGCTCTCAAAGATCCTGCCCACAGTGCTGGAGCAGTGCGATTACGAGACGGTATACAGCGACACATGGTGGCGCAAGCTCAAGACCGGAACCGGCGTGAAGGGCGTGTTCTGGGATCCGGCGCTGCGGGGAGGCCTCGGCGACATCAGCATCAAAAGCATGAACCTGCTGATGCTATACTGGGAGCCGGGCGTGGAGGACGTGCAGGACTCGCCGAACCTGTTCAGCCTGAGCCTTGAGAACAACGACCGGCTGGAAAGCATCTACCCACAGATAGCGGGACACACAGGCAGCAGCCTGGACACGGCGAAGTACATCCACGACGACAGCATCGACACCTCGGACAAGAGCGTGGTGGTGGACTGGTACTACAAAAAGGCGCTGCCCGGCGGGCGGACTGTGCTGCACTACTGCAAATACTGCAACGGTGTGGTGCTGTACGCCAGTGAAAACGACCCGAGCCTTGCCGACCGGGGACTCTACGACCACGGACAGTACCCCCTTGTGTTCGACCCGCTGTTCCGGGAAGAGGACAGCCCGGCGGGCTTCGGGTACATCGACGTGATGAAGGACACCCAGACCGCCATTGACGAGATGAACCACGCCATGGACGAAAACGTAAAGCTGGCCGCGAAGGCGCGGTATGTGCTGAGTGACACGGCGGGCGTGAACGAAGAGGAACTGGCGGATTTTTCAAAGGACATCGTGCATGTGGCGGGGAGGCTGAACGACGACAGCTTCCGGCCTTTGCAGGTGGCGGGGCTGGCGGGCAACCTGATCACCTACCGGGACGACCGGGTGAGTGAGCTGAAGGAGATCAGCGGCAACCGGGACGTGAGTCAGGGCGGAACCACCAGCGGCCTGACAGCGGCCAGCGCCATTGCGGCGTTGCAGGAAGCGGGGTCGAAGCTCTCCCGCGACATGCTGAAGAGCGCGTACCGTGCGTTTACAAAAGAGTGCTATCTTGTCATTGAGCTGATGCGGCAGTTTTACGACGAAGAGCGGATCTACCGCATCACAGGAGAAGGCGGGGGTACGGAGTATGTACCCTTCAGCAATGCGCAGCTGCAGCCCAAGCCCGGCGGCATGGTGGGCGGCGTACAGCTGGGCGACCGGGAGCCGGTGTTTGACATCACGGTGACAGCGGCAAAGAAGAGCACCTTCAGCCGCCTTTCCCAGAACGAGACGGCAAAAGAGTGCTACCAGATGGGGCTGTTCAACCCGGCCAACGCGGACGCGGCGCTGGCGGTGCTGGACATGATGGACTTTGAGGGCATCGAGAAGGTGCGCCAGCGGGTGAGCCAGAACGGCACGCTGTACCAGCAGCTGCAGCAGATGGCGCAGCAGATGCAGAAAATGGCGGCCATCATCGACCAGCAGAACGGCACCAACGTATCCGCAGCAGCGGGCGCAGCAGCACAGGCAGCGGCCGGAGGACAGGCAGCGGGCGGATCCGCTGACAACGTGAAGAGCACCCTGAACGGTCTGGGTGGCGTGGTAGGCCAGAGCGGCAGCAACAGCATGGCGACGCAGGCGGCGAAGCGCGCAATGGATGTGAACAACCCGAACAAGGAATGAGGGCGCGCGAGGGCAGCGGCAAACCCTCTCGATCTCACCGTCCGCCTGACGGCGGTGCGGTTCGATAGCTCCCCCAAAGGGGGAGCCAGAAATCAAGGAAGGGAAAACAAAGATGATCACAATTATTTATGACGAGAAAGAGAAGAACATGATCCTGCAGGCATCGGGGCACGCAGGATATGCCGAAAAAGGCAGTGACATTGTATGCGCGGCGGTATCTGCCCTGATGCAGACGCTGGCATACAGCGTGGACGGCGGTACCGTGACCCGGAGCCAGGACGACTGCAACACCCTGACCGTACAGGCGGAACAGAGCTTCGACAACATGGCAAAGTTTGAGCTGGTGACGGACGGGCTGATGCTGCTGGCGAAGCAGTACCCGGAGAACGTGCGGTTCGTGAACCTGCACGCAAATGACACGGACAACGTGGATCTGCAGCTGTTTGCTGATGGTGCTGCTTCTGGTGGCGAGGGCGGTGCAGAGGGCGAAGCAGCCCCGGCAGTACAGGCACCGGCACTGCGACCGGCACAGGAGCGCATGGCAAGGCGCAGCAGACCGGGCAGCACGACGAAGGCGAACCCGCAAAGCCCGAAACCCGGTGAAGAAACCTTCTCACCGCTTCCGTCCGCCGACGGCGACGCGTCGCGGAACTCCCCCGAAGAGGAAGCCAGGAATCAAGGAAGCACAGACGAAAGACAGAGCGAAGGGGAAAAGCAGAACCAGAGCGAGGAAAAGAAAGAGCTGACGGCGGCGGAAAAGCGCCGGGCGTTTGGCAAGCTGATGCAGGGCGAATATGCAGCCGAGTTTGAGGAGGCTTTGCAACGGGCGTCGCAGGCGACGGTGCAGAGCATCCAGAACTCTCCGCAGGTGAAGGCGCTGATGGATGCGCTGGGCGAAGCCTACGGTGTGGACACTGCCAGCCCGGACAGTCTTGCAGCACTGACCGAAGCGGTGAAGAACGGCAGAGTGAAGAACGATGAATACTACGAGACACTGGCGCAGGAAAAAGGCGTCAGCGTGAAAACTGCCCGGGAAATGGACAGGATGGAAGGCGAGCTGCAGCGTGCGGCAGCCGAGAAACAGCGCGCCGAACAGCTGCGGCAGGCGGCAGAGCACCAGCAGCGCGCCGCTGCGGTGCGCGCCCAGTGGGAGGCGGAAGCGCAGAAGCTGCAGCAGAAATACCCGACCTTTGAGCTGGATGAGGTGATGAACAACCCGGCGGTGAAGGACATGATCCTGCGGGGCGTGGGGCTGGAAGCGGCATACCGCGCAGCCTACTTTGACCAGCTGATGGAAAACCAGACGGCGCTGACCGCAAAGCAGGTGGAGCAGGGCGTGGAAGCACGTATCCGGCAGCGCGGCCAGAGACCGGCTGAAAACGGCACCCACCCCGGCGGCGCAGCGGAGACGAAGGTGGACGTTGCCCACATGACCAAGGCGCAGCGGCTGGAGCTGGCGAAAAGAGCGCGGCACGGGGAGAGAATCGTGCTGTGAAACTCCTTCTGTCGGCTGCGCCGACAGCTCCCTCACTGAGGGAGCCTTTTACGCGGCGCGGGCAGGCAGAGGAGAAGATGAGAAGATTTCCCGCACAGAGCGTGTGAGAGATAAAAAACACTTTCTTGAAGGAGGACAAACAAATGAGCAAGAAAAAGCTGGATCTGCAGATGTTTGCAGATGCAAGCGCACAGCTGCAGAACACCACTGCGGCCAGCGGCATGACCGCCGAGATGAAGACCTACTACGAGCAGACCCTGCTGGATCTGGCAGAGCCTGCACTGGTGCATGACCAGTTCGGCGACTCGTACCCCATCCCGGCGAACAACGGCAAGACCATTGAGTTCCGCCGGTACACGGCGCTGCCAAAGGCCACCGAGCCTCTGACCGAAGGCGTGACCCCGGCAGGCCAGACCCTGACCGTGACCACCGTGACCGCCGATGTGCACCAGTACGGCGGCTGGGTAGCCCTGACCGACATGCTGGATCTGACCGCCATCGACAACAATGTGGTGCAGGCCACGAACCTGCTGGCAAGCCAGGGCGGCCGCACCATGGACACCATTGTGCGCGATATCCTGAACAGCGGCACCAACGTGATCTATGCCCCGAAGGTGGCAGACGGTGCGGAGACTGCTGTGACAAGCCGTGCGACGCTGGACAAGACCGCACAGCTGACCGTGGACGTGATCAATCAGGCGGTGGCGCTGCTGCAGGCGCAGAACGCTGACCCCATCGGCGACAGCTATGTGGCCATTGTGCACCCCTACACCAGCTACGACATCCGCCGCGACCCGGCGTGGATCGACGCTCACCAGTACGCCGCGCCGGAGGAGATCTTCAACGGCGAGATCGGCAAGATCAACAACGTGCGCTTTGTGGT
>ERZ1034980.1427-NODE-1427-length-14260-cov-4.658712_pt1 | contig 14260 bp, 14 predicted proteins | sample MGYA00520622_ERZ1034980 | MGnify/ENA primary metagenome ERZ1034980 (study PRJEB33766, sample SAMN09781791) | gut metagenome | biome: gut microbiome | host: Homo sapiens | place: Madagascar | study: EMG produced TPA metagenomics assembly of the PRJNA485056 data... | reverse complement strand
GGCGCGAGAGCATGCCAATTTGGCACTAGGCCAAATTGGCACACGCCGCCTTATATCTTCAAGTGCCGCACCAATTGATACACATCCGTTACGCCAGGATCTGGTATTGCCCGCTTACAAGGCCTTCGCTTCGCTTCAGCACGATCACAAGCCTCATTAATCGCGCTTGCAGAATACTGAGATGGCGACAGCCTCTTCTTGTACTGTTTCAGATGTTTTTTCAACGCGGCGTCAACCGCATTTGGCGTTGTGCATCCAGACCCATCCTCGTAATGCATGACCAAAAACAACTCAAACTTTGGATTACTTATCGCAACGTGGTAGCTCGAGCGCTCCTTTTCCCAATCAAGCAGCAGTTGAAGCTCCGCCTCCGAATAGTTGTCGACATCCACCACAAGCCAGGCAAGATCTCCTTTCCGGAAATTCGATCCGCTCAGGGCTTTCTTAAAACGTTTAAGAACAGCTTCTGGATTTCTTCGATTTGGATGGATATCTTTCGGGAATTTAATCGCATAAGGCGACTGTTTAAAGACCGTCATTGAGAAATAATCACGTTCTGTTGTCCCCTCAGTCCCTTTCCAACACACACTCCTATACTCACGGCTTGCCGTCCGGCGGACAAGATCCTTTCGTTGCTTTTTCACCATCGTTAAGCACCCGCGCCAAACATAGGAATGCCTCCGAACCGACCATCCAGATAGGATTTCACAAGATCCTTATCAAAGCGAAGGTCCTTATAGTCTGACAATGCAATAAGCTGCGAATTTCCGTCGGACTCACGTTCTGCAACATACATTTCATCGCGGCGCATTATTGACTGATCCATCAAAAGCAAGTCATGCGTAGTAAATAGCAATTGTTTACGCGTTCCAGATCCGCAGGTCGCAACAATGTCACCAATTACCTTTTTTGTCAGCATAGTATGAAGGCATCGGTCCAGTTCGTCGACCACGCATACTTTTGTCTCTCCCGCTCTTTCCGTCGAAAGGTCAAATAGCATGGGAAGAAGACCCATGAGCCGCTTTGTGCCGGATGACTCCATTCCGAAGCTAAAGTGGCGCTCGTTACCGTCAGAGTCCGCATGAACGGTTCGAAGGCGCTCAATCTCTGGTCCGGAAGCGCCCTTCCGGACAGTCAACATTTCGAAACCGTAATCGCCAGCAGGTCCCTCAAGAACCACGGTTAGCAGCTCATCGTCTCCCAACGATGCCGCCCGTCTACGCAGCTCAGCATCTCTTGGCAGCGCATCTTCCCCAGCCGGCTCTCCAACAAGCCGAGTAATGCCTGTGTCGAGCTTCGCCAGCGCATTGGACGCAAAGTCAAGAAAGCCGTCACGTGACCCCAACGCAGTAGCAAAAGACCAGGCCTGAGAACCCACTCCGATGAGGTCGAGAGATTGAGAAAACCACTCATACGGCTCTAGGAGTTCGTCCACATTTTGTGCAACGGCGCTCTGAAGAAACAGTTGATTGCCGCGCGTACTTCTTGCGGCGTACTCAACATGTTCCACTTCCTTAAATACGCCTTCACCAAAAGAATAATCGTCATGCTCTTCATCACGCTCGAACACGACATAATCCCGCTTTGGAGTTCTGACCTCAAGCGACTCGTAGGCAACTCGGTCGCATGTGGCCTCGAGATAATACCGGTATACACATGTCCCCGCGAGAAACGTGATATCAAACGAGGACGGGCTCTTCGAACTCATGGAGTCAAGAAGGAAGGGTTCGATTGGAAGAACGCCCGACACACCATAATCGGTCGTCACCATCAACTTGAGCGAAGACAGAGCCCTAAAGATGTTGGTTTTTCCCGATGCGTTTCCACCATAAATGGCGGCAATAGGGAGCACATGTTTGTGTTTAAAGCCGGGGAGGTCTGTCAGCGTCTCCCCGTGCTGTCTCTCGAGAGAGCTCATAAGATTGAGCTCGGCATCATCCCGATATGACATCCAGTTGTTTACCGAGAAGTTCAATAACATATCTAGCCTCCTTATCCATGAAAGTGATTTTATCACTTTCATGGATAAGTCTTGACAAAACCACAAGCGATATATAGCGGCTTTCTGTGTTTCCGAAGAGCATAGGCCATACTCTCCTGCGCCAAAAATGACGGGCGGTCCAAGATCGATGTCGCCCGCCACAATGCTTAGCTCAACGACGACGCACAACGCCCACCGATGCCCCCACACACCGCCAAGACCCGACCGCGGCGCCGCACACCTGGTCCCGTAGCGCATTCGCGCCCAAACCACTGCTCGCACAAAAGAGGCCCTCCCTCGCAGCGAGAAGGGCCCAGATAGTCCTATGCGCACGCCACGCGCACACCGCTCACGCGCCTACTCCCCAGCCAGCCTTTCCGCCAGCTCCTTGCGCGCCGCCGCGAGAAGCTCCGGGTTGCGCAGCAGATCCAGGGCCGCGCACGCCATCGCCTTGCTCGTCGCGACCAGGCAGTGTCGCCCGTTCTCGGAAATCGCCAGCTCACGGAACTCGGGCGTATGCCCAGAGATCTTCTTCTCCGGCAGGATCGTCCCAAAGATGTTGCACGCCGGTATGACGCGGCTCACATCGCCCAGATCCTCGCCGCCCTTGTCGCCGGGCATTCCTTCCATGACCGGCTCGCCAAAGACCTCGAGCTCCACGCGCGCGGCATCGCCCAGCACGGAATTGGGAATGCGGCCCAAATACCCGCCGAGCTCCTCAATCTCAACCTCGCACCCCGTCGCCATGGCGATGCCACGCGCCGCGCGCCTCACCACGTCCATCGCTGGATCGACGTGGGAGCCGTTTGTGGAAGACACTTCTACCTCGAGCTTGGCCCTCGCCGGAATACGCCCGATGTCGTTCGAGATGTCAAGGATCACGTCACAGACGTGCACGTCATCCGGAAGCTGCTGCCTAGAGACGCCCAGCGCCTGATGGAACAGCGACGCGGCGTCGAAGGCGTTCACGCCCTCCTCCGGATGAGACTCCGCGTGCGCGGGCTTGCCCGCATAGGTGACGTACGCGCCCTTGAACGACGTGCACCCTCCGCCAATCCGCGTCATCGCACTCGTAGGATGCATGAGATAGACGGCATCCAGTCCATCGAACGCGCCCCTCTCGAGCATGATGATCTTGCCGCCGCCGTCTTCCTCCGCCGGCGTTCCAAAGACCTCGATCGAGCCGGCAACGCCAAACTGCGCCATCGCGCGCTTCGCGACAATGCCCGCAAGCATGGCACTCGTGGCGATGAGGTTGTGTCCACACGCGTGGCCGAGCTCCGGAAGTGCGTCGTACTCCGCAAAGAAGGCGATGCGAGGGCCCTCACCGTTGTTCCACGAAGCCCTGAAGGCCGTGGGTAGGTCTTCGCACGCGTCCTCGACGGCAAAGCCCTCCTTCGCGAGGACCTCGCGGCAGAGCGCGCTTGCGTAGGTCTCCTCGAAGCCAACCTGCGGATGCGCGTGGATATCCTTGGACACGGCCCACATGGCGTCGATATCCCCGTCAACGGCATCGCTAACGAAAGCCCTGATTTCGTCTTGCAGCATTGCGGATCAACCCCTCGCACCACAAACCGAACAATGGGAGCGGCGCCCGAGCGCACCGGCTCAAACGCCGCCCACCCAGCATTTCTCGTACTCGCGCCAGCGCCCCGGGTGAGCGCCGGCGGAGCCGCTCCCCCAGCCAGCCGGCGCCCCGGCCGCGCTGCGCGCCCCAACCAGCCAGCGTCCCGCCTGGATCTACACAATCCCGAAGAAGCTCGCCACAATCGAAAGGCCAATAATCCCAACAATCAGCAAGCCATACTTATTGTTGTGCTTCTTAAGGTAGAGATAGACCAGGCCGATCACCGCAAGCGGCAGAAGGCCGGGCGCCACCGCATCAATCATCCCCTGGATCGAGATGGGGTCAGCCGCATTCTCAAGCGTGAACTCCGTCGCAATCTCAAGCGCCACGTTCTCGGCGGAAAGGGCTCCCATGACCATAAGGCCCAGCATGCCGCACGCCATGATGATCTTGTCCATGATGCCGCTCTTGAGCATGTTCATAACAGCGGTGCGACCAAGATCATAGCCAAGGCCATACAGCCAACGACCGATAAAGTACGTCACCAGGGGGAACATCAGCGCCACGGGAACAGCGAGCAGATTGCCCGAGAGGGCGAAAGTCGTCGCAATCGAAAGCGAGATGGTCTTGCAGGTTCCCCAGACAAGGCTGTCGCCGATGCCGGCCATAGGGCCCATGAGCGCCGTGCGCATGGAGTACATGACCTCGTCGGGCACGTTCTCACCCGTCGCGCGCTCCTCCTCCATCGAAAGCGTCATGCCGTTCACAACGGCGCCGATGGTGCCCTCCGTGTTATAGAACTGGCCGTTGCGTTTAAGCGCCTCGCGGTAGTCGTCGTCATCCGGGTAGAGCTTGCGAAGCGAGTCCATGAGCGACAGCATGTGAGAAAGTCCCTGGAACACAACGTTGTTGCTCTGGACCTCGGCATACAGCCACCACGTACGCCACGCGTTGTTAATGTCCTTCTTGGTGAGGATCTGTTGGCTCTTCTCTTCCTCCGTCATGGCTATTCGCCTCCCTTGCTCGTCATCGACTGCTTCTCGGGGGCATTACCCAGGAAGTAGTAGATAACCGCAACGCATGCGCCAAAGATAGCGATAGCAATGGCGCCAAGGCCAAGATACTGAACTGCGAAGTAACCGATAAAGAAGAACGGCATAATCTCCTTCCTGCCAATCATGGAGACCGCGATGGCAAAGCCAATGGCGGGAAGCAGAGAGCCGGCAACTTCAATACCGTTCATTGCCCACTCGGGGATCGCGTCGATCATCGCAGTCACTACCTCCGCGGCGAGGATGTTGCAGAGAAACACCGGCACAAAAAAGATGACGGCGGAGACGAGCAGCGGCAGGATTGTCGTGTTCATGCGAACGCCGCGGAAGTCGTTCTTCTCGAGGCAGGCATCGACCCTGACGGACCAGATGTTATTGGCAGCGCCCTTGAGCGTCCAAAGCGCGGAGCCGAGGATGCCAAACGGAACGGCGAGAACCGTCGCCGCGCCAGCGTCGAGCCCCGTGGAGATGGCGATGGGGATCGAAATGAGCGCCGCGGAGGACGCACACGCGGGCACAGTTCCGCCAGGATAGATAATGCCCAGGTAGAGCAGCTCGAGTGATCCGCCGAGAACGAGTCCGGTCTGGACGTCTCCCATGAGCAGACCCACGACGCCACCCACCACTACGGGCTGGCCAAGGGTGTCAGACAGGGTGTAGCCGAAGTCGGTTGTCGAGATCACCTGCCAGAGGCCACAGAACAGAGCGATAGCGATGCCAGACATCTTCGATACGCCTCCTAGAAGCCGAGCTTATTAATGAGGTCAGGGAGTTCAACATCCTGCTGCGCGGGAACGACGTGAACGTGGACGTGGACGCCTTCCTGGTCGAGCGCCTTCATGGCGTCAACGTCAGACGGCCTGAATGCGATACCAAACGCGGTCGTCGTCCCGGCGCCGCCACCGAGGCCGCCAATCTGGACGTCTGCGAGCTCAACGCCACCGCGGACCGCAGCGAGCGCGTCCTCGACGCGCTTGAAGAGGACGAGGAGCTTGCCGCCGCCAAAGGCATTAGCCTTGTACTCCTCACAGGCCTGGTCGACGGTCTTGACCTCGACAGACACTCCCGCGGGAGCGGACATGCGATAGATGTCCGTCATGAATTCGTCGTCCGCAAGCTCGTCGTTCACGATGATGATGCGGTCCGCCCCGCAAATCTTCACCCACTGCGTCACGACCTGCCCGTGGACCAGGCGATAGTCGACACGCGTCAGCTTGATCTCTGCCATTGGCTACTTCTCCTCCGTGCTCGCGTGGTTCTGCCCGTCAAGCCCCACGTACTCATGGCCACCAAAGCCGTTGCGCAGCGCACTCACGGCCTTGGCGCAGAAAGAGTCCTCGATCTGGGTGGCATTGCGCTCCATGAGCGAGAGGGCGATCACAGGGACGGGAACCTCGAGGTCAAGCGCCGTTTCCACGGTCCACTTGGCCTCACCGCTCGCAGCAACGACGCCGCGGATGTCGGCGAGGTCCGGATGCGAGGCAAGCTGGTCCTCCATGAGCTCCATGAGCCAGCCGCGGATTACGGAGCCGTGGTTCCAGTTGTGAGCCACCGCCTCTAGGTCATAGCCGAAGCCGCTCGCACGCATCACGGCAAGGCCTTCGCCAATCGCCTGCATCATTCCGTACTCAATGCCGTTATGGACCATCTTCATGAAGTGGCCGCTCCCGGCGGGGCCGGTGTAGAGCAGGCCGCCCTCGACCGTGAGGTCCTCGAGAGCGGGTTCGACGTGATCGAACGCCGAGCGGTCTCCGCCAACCATGATGCACGCGCCGTTGCGAGCGCCCGACTTTCCGCCGGAGGTTCCGGCGTCAAGAAAGCGAACGCCCTTCTCCGCGGCCATCGCCGCGTGGCGCTGCGAATTCTTGTAGAAGGAGTTGCCCGCGTCGATGAGGATGTCACCCTCGTCGAGAATCTCCAGGAGGCTTGTCACGCAGGATTCCGTCGGCTCGCCGCAGGGCACCATGACCCAAAGAACACGAGGCATGGGAAGTGCCTCGACAAGGGCCTTGAGCGTGGGGGCGACTTCGATACCTGATGCAGTGGCGGCAGCCACAGAAGCTTCTGAACAATCGAACCCGACCGCTTTGTGCCCGTGATCCGCCAGATTAAGGGCGATATTGGCCCCCATTTTTCCAAGTCCTACAATTCCGATCTCCAAATGCACCACCCTCTTCGTCGTGCTTAAGGCGGGCGTGCTGTCGGCTGGTTCGGTTTACTCTCGCCGCTCTTGCGCAGTCGCAGCCCGCCAAGCTTGTTGCCTTCTGGAAGCCAGCACCCGAAAAACTCCGTTCGGAAGCTGGCGTCATTATATGCGAAGTTTTTTCGGTCTGGTATTCTTGTCGAAGAAGTAATTTTTGTTGCGGTGAACGGCCGCGTTTTGGCCGCGAATGGCAAATTAAGATAGGCAGAGGTCTAGAAGACTCGATAGAATGGGCCAAAGACCAGGGATTTATCAGGATGGTGACCGAAATGGCACAGCAGTCGATTCAATTCGCGATCAGGTCGCTCTATCGTTCGCTCAGCACAAAGGAAGCGAGCATCGCTGACTTTATCCTTTCGGATCCGAAAAAAGTTTCGCGAATGACGATTAACGAGATCGCCGACTCGCTGGGAATCGCCCCGTCAACTGTCTTCCAGTTCGCGAGGAAGCTTGGTTTTAAGGGCTTCCGCGACTTTAGAAACGAGCTTCTCTCCGAGGAGTTCGACCCCGAGGTCTCCATTCACGAGAACATCAACGAGAAGGACGATGCCCTCGCCATTGCGCACAAGGTCTTCTCCTCCAGCGTCAAGTCACTTCAAGACACCAACGCGCTCCTAAGCGCGAGCAACGTCGAACGTGCGAGCCAGCTTCTACTCGAAGCTGGCACCGTATCCTTCTTTGGCGTTGGCGGCTCCAACGTTGTCGCGTACGACGCCTTCCACAAGTTCATGCGCTCGCCGCTTCACGTGCAGTACGGTATGGACGTCCACGTCCAGCGCATGCAGGCGGCCCTGCTCAAGCCTGGCGACTGCGCCGTCGTCACAACGCACACGGGTCTCACGCGCGACACGCTTGATATCGCGAACATCGCCCACGATGCAGGCGCGAGCGTCATCGCGATCACGAGATACTCGTCGCCGCGTCTTGCCGAGCTCGCCGACGTCATCCTCCTCTCTTCTTCCGAGGAGACCGGCTATCGCTCTGAGTCGCTCTCGAGCAGGATCGCGCAACTCGCCATCGTTGATTCGCTATTCACGATCGTGATGTTCGCCAGTCAGGACAGGGCCAAGGAACCGCTCCGCCGCATCCGCAACGCCATTTCTCCCACAAAGGAGGAGTAACGGCGACTCTGCGACCGCTTTAGCAGCAGCTATCTGCCTTCAGCCAGCCGAACGGCTGCGCCATTCTTGAGACCGAGGGTGGGGATTTCGACTCGGACGTCGCCTTCGGATGCTCGGCTTCGGTTTTACTGGCAGCAGGCTTCGGTTTTTACCTTGCGCGCGGCGTGCGGAATTACGTTTGCGCAGCTAAACAGTTTGGCAATTCGACAACCTCGAGCGTGCGAAATCATATCGGCAGGATTGCTTTATGGCGCCACCACACAAACTTTTGCGCACGCTTCGCGTCTCCGACTGTTAATAACGGACAATTTAATGGGTGAGTGGTCAAAAATACCATCTTGGCGTACGCCCAAAGGCCACCCATGGGCGCAGCCGGACCGTTTCAGGCTAGCAGGGGCCCGAGATCAAGTGCTCAGGCGCTCACTGATGCGGGTTAATGGCCGGTTATTTGACCGCAGTCAAGCAACTGGCCCCATTTCAGCAGCGTTCCGTACGCCAAGATGGTATTTTTGACCACCGGCACGGATATTTACTATTTACGGACGCCCTAGAAGCACTTGATATGGCGCCTGACAACCATATGCAGCGTCCTATCAACGACGACACCGCGATGGCCATCGACCCCACACGCCGCACCGCCCGCACCCTACGCACGCACGCGGCGGCAGTACTCGGAGACAGCGCTAACGAGCGCAGCCGGGCTCGCGGCAGCCTCAAGCGCGGGAATGAACCCCGGATACTCGTCTACGATGCTGAACAGCTCATCGAGCGCCGCAGAATGCGCGACCGGCGTCTGTAGGCACAGCACCATGACGACGCTCAGCGGCACATCCTCCCCACCCATCCTCACACGCACGGGTTCCGCCAGAGTCACCACGGATATCGCGGGGCGGTTCCTCTCGTCCGGCTCCGTATGCGGGGCGCAGAGCGGCGCGAGAATCACGCCAAACTGCTCGTAGCGCTTGGCAAAGTCGAGAATCCCGCGATAGTAGTCCTCCGTCATCCATCCAACGTCGAGCAGTGGCCTCGACGCCCTGGCAACGGCATCCTCCCACGTCTCCGCCACAACGCCGACCTCGACGAACTCCTCGCTCACGAGCTCGTCGAGCCCCAGGAATCCGGGAAGCACGAGCTTGCCACGTTCCTCGCCGCCACCCATGCCAAGAAGCTCGCGGACGCCCCGCTCCAGCGCCTCCTCATCGCGCACGTCGCAATTCGCGCGCACCACGTCAAGCAGACGCGAGACGAATACGCCCTCGTCGCCGTTCGCGGGCGAGTGAAGAAACGCCTCGATTCTGCGCACGTCGACGCGCGTCAGCATCGGCGTAACGCGAATGACAGGCCGCGGCAGCGCCTGCGGCAGCTCGACCGTCGTCAACACGACGTCAACACCGGAATAGTCGAACGCGTAGCAGTCGCGAGTCGAGAGTTTCGCGACTATCTCGAGATGCGAGAACTCCTTCGCGAGCGATCTCGACAGAAACGCGACCGTCCCGATACCCGCCCCACAGACGAGAACTGCGCGAACGGAGCGGTCGATCGTCGGCCCCTGGCGCAGCCTCTCGAGCGCGGCACCCACGTACAGGACCACGAACGCGACCTCATCGTCGATCGCGCTCAGCCCATACTCCCCCTGCGCGGCGAGCATCGCCCGGGCGCACGTCTCGAAAAGCTCGGGGAAACGCTTGCGTATATCCGGCAAGAGCTCGCACTTCGCCTGGAGGCCCAGCCTCTCCCTCGCGAGCAGCGCGCGAACGTGCACGCGGAGACCATCGACGAGCTCCGTATCGAGATAAAGGTCGCAGCCCGTCTCCTCCGAGGCAACGGAGAGCAGCGTGTTCAGGATGCTCTCCGCCGTACCCGTACGAATCACGCCGGAAGAATCCGCGCGCATGCGAGGCGAAGCGGCGAGCATGGCAGCCAAGGCTTCGACCTCGCGCGAGAGGCTCTCGCCCTCCGCCTCGGCCCCGATGGCAGCAAGCAGCGCCTCGAGAGCGCGGCGCTCATCCGTCGGCACCTCGTCGAGGACGCCGGGAAGCTCGGAGACGTAGTGCCCCCAGCACGTCCTGTGGCGCACGGCGTTGAGATAGCACGTCATCTCGATGAAGGCGGCATCCGTCAGGTCGTCGTTCGTCTCATCGAGGTAGCGATCGAGCGCCGTGGCCATCCGTTCGAGCTGCTCTTCGCAGACGAAGCCCTTCTTGCGAATCTCCTCGTCATAGTCCGCGGCAGACGCCGCGAGAAGGCCGGCGTATCCGCCAAGCCCCTCCCTGACGAACTCCGCCATCACCTGGCGTCGGCGGTACTCACTCGCCTCGAGGGACCAGCCGCCGTGCGGCGTCGCGGCGAGTGGCGCGCCGTGCGAGGCGAGCCACTCCCCCGCGCGCTTCAGGTCGCGCGCGGCAGTGGCGCGGCTCACGCCAAGCGCCTCGGCCATGCCCGCCATGGTCTTGGGGCACGTCTCGTCAAGCAACGCGGCAACGATGGCGTTCGCGCGCTGCTCGGCGGAAAGGTACACGCTCTCCGCATCCGGCGCGCCCTCGCCTTCGAACGCAATCTCGGCGGCACGGGCGACGTCCCGTGAGGCCACGAAGAACCCTTTGCGCGGAACCCGCTCGAGCGTAATGCCGCGCTCCCCGAGCCAATCGGAGAGCGCGGCGATCTCATACCTTACGGTCCGCTCGGAGACGCCGAGCTTGCGCGCGAGCTGCTGCGCCGTCATGGCAGTGAACGGATCCTTCATGAGACACTGCAGGATGTCCCACGAGCGAGCGCTCATCTGTCGCATTCGCACGCTCCTCGTCTAGTCCAGCGCCGCCCTTAGCGACGAGATGTACTCACGGGAGTCACCCGCGATAACCGCATCGATGATGCTGCTTCCCACGATAACGCCGTCGGCGCCAATAGCCGTCAAGTCTTTGACCTGCTGCGGCTTCGAGATGCCAAACCCCGCGCAAAGCGCAGCCGTGGCGCCAGCCTCCCGCAGACGCCTGACGTTGTCCTCGACGCGCGGAGACACGCCGTCACGAGGCCCGGTCTTGCCCTCCTGCGCCTGCAGGAACATGTACCCGCGGCCCGCCTCGGCAAAGGCGGCGACATCGGCATCTGCCAGATCGACGGGAACGAACAGCGGCTGGAGGAGGCCCGCGCGGTCGAGTGCCTCCGCCAGGGCCGGCTTTGCCTCGTCAGGCACGTTGGGCGCCAGCACGCCATCCGCTCCAATGGCGGCAGCATGCTCGCAGAACGCCTCGATGCCCATGGCCTCAATCGTCTCGTAGTAGCACATGATCTGGAGGCACGCGTCAGGATATGCCGTCCTGAGCTCGGCAATCGAGTCCATCGCCGCAGCGGGCGTCGTCACCTCGAGAGCGCGGGCCATCGACGCGGAGACGACCGCCCCGTCAAGCGCGGGACTCTCGTACGGAATGCCAAGCTCAAGGACGTCGACGCCATCGGCGATGAACTCGCCAACGCGCTCGACCTGGTCGCCCATCGCGGGGTCGCCCAGGGGGAAGTATCCCACGAAGATCTTGCGTCCGGCAGCCTTCTTCTCGCCAAGGACCTGTTCCATGTGGTTCATGGTCACTCTCCTCCGTTAATTGCGTCGTCGACAATCTTCGCGATCGCCACCGGGTCATCGCTGGACAGAAGCGCCGCGCACGTCTCTTCGTCAGAGAAGGCGGCGATCAGCTTGCCAAGGACGTCAAGATGCCCGGCCGGGTCCGCCACCGCCAGCATCGCGACAAGCCGGACGTCCACCTCCTGGGAGAAGTCCTCCATCCGCTTGAAGGGAACCGGATTGGCGCAGCGGCCAATCGCGATAGCAGCGTCAAGCACGTCGTCCGGCTCGCCGTGGGGCATCGCCACGCCGCAAAGCGGGAACTCGATGCCAGTGGGATAGCTCTTCTCGCGCTCAAGCACGACGTCGACGTAGGAGCCCTTCGCATAGCCGGCGGACACGAGAGCCTCGCCGAGCTGCCTGATCGCGTCCTGCGAATCGGCGGCCACGAGATCCGGAATCACCAGCTCGGGTTTTATCGCAATCTTCTCGCTCACGTTAGTCCCTCCCGAACGCTTGGGACGACGCTCTCGCGCCGTCCCAAGCGTCCGTTACTTCACGATGTCGTAAATCTGCTCGAAGACCTTGTCCGCACCGACGCCCGTTAGGATGGCGGTCGCCTTGATCGTGGGTACGTCGAGCGGCGGCAACTGCGTCGCCGAGCAGACGACGTCCGGGTGAATCTGGGAGACCAGGGCGGCCACCTCGCTCACACGACAGGTCGAGGTCTTGGCGTCGATGCCCTTGCCCTTGAGGTACTTCTCGATCTTCATTGCGATGTTCTTCGAGGTCACGCCACCGGTTCCGCAGGCGACGACAATCTTCTTGGTGTCCATAAGTGCCTCCGTTCGATTTGTGGATGAGGGATTTCGCTCGGGTTCCGCCGTTACGCGCCGGTGACCCAAGCGGAAAGCGGGCGGCGCCGCGTAGGCGCAAGCAACAGACCCGCGGAAATACGAGATGGACGGCGACGCTGCGAGGAGGGACTCCGCGCCGCCGTCCGGAGAAGGGAGCCGTTAGGCGAAGAGCGCGAACACCTGGCCGATTGCCCACGCGACCCAGCTCGAGCCAATGCCCAGCGTCGTGGAAATCGACTCGAAGGGCAGGCCGTTCATCGCTGCGCACTGCGTGTACCAGCCAGCCGTCGCGGTGCAGACGTAGAGCGTGATGATCATGACGATGACGCCCGCGATGAAGCCACGGAAGATGTTCTTCTTGCAGTAGGGCATGCAGCAGCTGATCAGGAACGGGGCTGCGATGGCGAGATCGGCCATGGGCAGGACGCGGTTGCCTGGGAGGATGAACGCGAGCAGGAGAACGACCGGGGTGACCAGGATGCCCGTTGCCATGACGTCGGGCATGCCGATGAGGATGGCGGCGTCGAGGCCGATGTTGAGCTCACGGTTGAACTTCTTGGCGCAAATCTCGCGCATGCCGTCGGCGACCGGAGTGATGCCCTCGACCAGGACGTTCTCAACGCGCGGGAAAACGATCATGAAGGCGGCGATGGTGACACCAAGGAGAATGGTCTGACCCACGTTCTGACCGCCGGCGATGCCGAGAACGATACCCATGACAAAGCCGATCATGGACGGGGAGATAAGGCCGCCGAAGCGCTCCTCGATCTTGTCAGTGCTCCAGTCGATCTTGGCGAGGGCGGGGATCTTCTCGATGACCCAGTTCACGGCCATGCCAACCGGGGCGAAGATGACGGCGTTGCCGTGAGGGATCGAGACGCCGTCGAGGCCGTAGGCGTCCTGGATGGCGGGCGCGGTGATGTCGGCGAGCTTGAGGACGACGACCTCGTTGATGATGTAAGCGACGATGGCGAGGGGCACGCTGCCGGTGATGGCCCAGACGTAGGACGAGGCCAGGGCCCACACGGAGTAGTTGAAGACGTCGACGTCGAAGGTGTCCGTGAGCTTGAGAACGATCATCAGGGCGTTAACGGCAAGGCCTACGACGAGGAGGATCGCGTAGAAGCTCAGTGGGAAGAGGACGGAGGAGTACGCCGAGCCAAGGCCGAGATCGATGATGTCGAGCTTGAGGCCGGTCGCCTCGACGACCTGCATGAGGATCGGGGTCGCCGCGCCGGAGAACATGCCGACCATCGTGCTCATCGCAACGAGCGCGCCGGCAACGTAGATGGAACAGCGCAGGGCTTCGCCCACCTTCAGCCTGGCGAGGAGCAAACCAACCAGGAAGATTCCGATCATGACCATGACGGATGACGGCAGTGCCGCATACCAGTTCAAGGCGCCCATAATGACGTCCATTAGTGCCTCCCTTTCTGAGAGTTCCCTTGGGACAAAGTTTATGGGCGGCCATGCCTGCCAAAATGACCAGTTGTTTCACTGCGAAATCCTGCAACTTTGAACAGGCAAACGGCGCGCGGCTCGGGTGCGCGACGCGATCGGGCAACGACGCTTGATTGGCTAGCCGTTTTCTGGGGCGGGTGGTCAAAAAGACCATCTTGGCGTACGCACGGGAGCCGCTCAGACGCGCGGACAGGCCAACAGCCGCCCCGAAAGGACCCAAATGGAAGCGCTCGATCACTCGCAAGCGCTAAAACACGCGATTCACGACCCACTTGTTTGACCGTGGTCAAGTAAGTTGGCCACTACAAGCAGCGGACCGTACGCCAAGATGGTGTTTTTGACCATCAGCGCGGAAATAACTATTAAGGGATAGTCTCATAACAGACCGGAAGACAACCTCAACGCAAATAGGCCGCCACCTCCATGAGCGCGGCGCGCCCGTCGCCCCAGTATCGCCGT
>ERZ1034980.1423-NODE-1423-length-14279-cov-4.669151_pt1 | contig 14279 bp, 10 predicted proteins | sample MGYA00520622_ERZ1034980 | MGnify/ENA primary metagenome ERZ1034980 (study PRJEB33766, sample SAMN09781791) | gut metagenome | biome: gut microbiome | host: Homo sapiens | place: Madagascar | study: EMG produced TPA metagenomics assembly of the PRJNA485056 data... | reverse complement strand
CAACAAGGCCCTGCTCGGCCGCCACGTCGAAGCCCTCGCCGCCGCAGCTGGCCTCGCACTTGAGCTGAACGCCGTTCTCGCGTGCCTTGGCGGCGAGGGCTTCGACGTGGCGGCCGAGCAGGGCCTTGTTGGCGGTGACGACGTGCTTGCCGGCGGCGAAGGCGGCCTCGTAAATCTCGGTTGCGGGGTGCTCGCCGCCGATGAGCTCGACGACGACGTCTACGGACGGGTCGCTTACGACGTCGTGCCAATCCGTGGTGAAGGCGTCGTCGGGAACGCCGCAGGCGCGCGCGGCCTCAGGATCGAGAGCGCAAGCGCGGGCAATGCCCAGGTCGATGCCGTAGTTGGCAACGTAGTCATCGTGGTGGGAGAGAATGAGGCGGGCGACGCCGCCACCCACGGTGCCCAGGCCGATGATGCCGACGTTCACAGTGCGCATGGGTTACTCCTTCGTGCCGCTAGCGGCGTCGCGTGCGTGTTGGATGATGCAGATTGTAGCGGAGGCAGCGCTCTCGCAGGTTGCCGGCGTGTGTCCTTGCCGCCCCTATGCCTTCTGGGCGATGGCGTCGAGAAAGGCCTGTCCGTAGCGCTCTGCCTTCTTTTCGCCCACGCCGGAGACCTCGAGAAGGTCCTCTGCGCTGGCAGGACGCTTGCGGCACATGTCCTCGAGCGTGGCGTTGTTGAAGATGAGGTAGGGCGGCACCTGCTGCTCGCGCGCGATGGAGAGGCGAAGCTCGCGCAGGCGCTCGAAGAGCTCTGCCTGCTCGGGTGTGAGGCCGGGCGTCTCCTCGCCGGCGTTGCGCGCCTTGCGCGCGCGGCGTTCGTCGCGCTTGGGTGCGCGGGGCTTGCCCTTGGCGACGCGCATGATGAAGGGCTTGTCCCCCTTCATGAACACCACGCCGCGGCCGGCCAGCTCGATGGTGGGAAAGTCACCAGACGAGCGCGTGAGATATTCGCGATAGACGAGCTCGTCGATGATGGCGCGGATACGCGGCACGGGCACCTCCGACATAATGCCGTAGGTGGAGAGCGAATCCCAGCCGCGCTCGAGCACCTTCGCGGCGCGGGACCCCCGCAGGATGTCGACGAGCGAACCCGCGCCCACGCTCGTGGCGGGGCTGTTGGTTGCGATCGCGTGCTGGCGGACGCGCGCGACGCAGCTCAGGATCTTGAGGGCATTCGTGCGCTCGTCAACCTCCTCGAAGTCTGCCAGGCAGTTACCGCAATTGCCGCAGTAGGCGGGTGCCTCCTCGCCAAAGTAGCGGAGGATGAAGGAGCGCAGGCAGTCCGTCGTGGTGGCGTAGAAGACCATCTGGCGTAGGCGTGCCTCGTCTGCCTCGCGCATCGTCTGGAGCTGCTCCGGCGTGAGGTCGTCGCGCTGGGTGCGTGAGAGGAGGAACTCCGCGGTGTGGACGTCCCCGGGGCTGTAGAGCAGCAGGCACTCTGCGCGCGTGCCGTCGCGGCCGGCGCGGCCCGCCTCCTGGTAGTAGTTCTCAAGGGAGAGCGGCAGGTTGTAGTGGACGACGTAGCTCACGTTGCTCTTGTCGATGCCCATGCCAAAAGCATTCGTCGCCACCATGACAGTCTTGCGGTCGAAGAGGAAATCCTCCTGGTTGCGTTCCCGCTCCTCGGGCGAAAGGCCAGCGTGGTAGCGCGTCGCCGCAAGGCCTGCCTCGCAGAGGGAATCACACACCTCCTCGACGGCGCGACGGCTCATGCAGTAGACGATGCCGGAGCGATCATCGCGGGCGCGTGCGAACTCGAGCAGCGCGGCGTTCTTATCCGCGCGGCTCGACGGGCGCTCGACGGAGAAGGAGAGATTTGGGCGGTCGAAGCTCGCCACGACGCGAAGCGGATCGCGAAGGGCAAGCGATGCCTCGATGTCCTCGCGGACCTGCTGCGTTGCCGTGGCGGTGAGCGCCATCACGGGCGGACGCGTGGGCAGGGCGTCAATGAAGCTGCGGATGCGCTGGTAGCTGGGGCGGAAGTCATTGCCCCACTGCGATATGCAGTGCGCCTCGTCGATGGCGAGCAGCGCCACGCCGTGCCCGCTTGCCATATCGAGAAACGCAGGGTCATCGAGGCGCTCTGGCGCGACGTAGAGCAGTGTGAGCTCTCCGCGAGACGCCTGGGAGAGGACCTCGCGGCGCTCCTCTGCGCCAAGCGCGCTATTGAGGCATGCGGCGGCCACGCCGGCCTGGCGAAGCGCTGTCACCTGGTCTGACATGAGGGAGATGAGTGGGGATACCACGAGGGCGAGGCCGCCGAGCGCGAGGGCGGGGACCTGATAGCAGATGGATTTGCCTGCCGAGGTGGGCATTACCGCCAAGACGTCGCGACCGGCGAGCGCGGCGTCGACAATCTCTGCCTGGTGCGGGCGGAAGGCCTCATAGCCAAAGGTGGAGCGCAGAATGGCGAGCGCGGCGCCCTCGCCATGGCGGGACCTGGCGAATCCCGATGTGCCGCCCCTGCCCATGCCGCTGTGGCTCGTGTCGATTTCTCCCATGCGCCCTCCCTCGTAAGTCTTGGTTACGACATTGTACGAGTCATTGCGGACATGTTTTAGCTATCCGGTCACGCTGCTATGCTAGGCAATGAAACCAAGACACAGAAAGGAACTCGTTTGATCAAGGCTGCATTCTTCGATATCGACGGTACGCTTCTCTCGGACAAGACTAACCATCTCATCCCCGCAAGCACCAAGGACGCGCTTGTCCAGCTCAGGCAGCGCGGAGTCAAGTGCTGCATTTGCTCCGGCCGCCCGACGGCCCAGCTCCCCTGGTGCATCAAGGACGGCTTCCCGGGCTTTGACGACGCCTTCGATGCCTATATCACCATGACCGGTTCGATGTGCTATGACGAGAGCGGCGTCTACGCGGACGTGCCCATCGACCACGAGATCGCCTGTCGCTTCGTGAAGTGCGTTGAGGACGGCATGTTCGATGCCCTGTTGCTCAACCGCAATGGCGTCTTCTGCAACCGTCGCTCGGAGAAGGTTCGCGAGCTTGAGCGCATGGTTGCCTTTGAGTACCCCGTGCTCGATTTCTCCGAGGTGCTCAATGAGCCTGTCTACCAGTTCTGCGCGTTTGTTGGCCCGGACGAGGAGCATGAGGTCTCCGATGTCATGAGCGACTGCATCATCACTCGTTGGTGCGACCTGTTCTGCGACGTCGTTCCGTCCACGAGCAGCAAGCCCAAGGGCATCGAGGCCACCCTCAAGCACCTGGGCCTCTCTCGCGAGGAGACGATCGCCTTTGGTGACGGCGGAAACGATGCCACGATGCTCGCATATTGCGAGATTGGCGTGGCGATGGGCAATGCGACTGATGACGCCAAGGCGTCTGCGGACTATGTGACGACGGACGTGGACAAGGACGGCATCGCTCTGGCTCTGCGTCACTATGGCCTGATTGACTAAGTGCTAAACCTGCGTGCGGCGAAAGGGGAACCATGAGCGAGATTGATGAGTTGGCACGTCTTGCCGAGGAAGACTTTGACCTTGGTGATTTCGCGCGGACGGTACGAGCGTGCCGTAGCTATCGACGCTTCGATGAGGGCGACCCCATTCCCAGGACCCTTCTCGTCGAGCTTGCGAACCTCGCGCGTCTCACGGCGAGCGGCGCCAACCGCATGCCGCTGCGTTTTCGCCTTGTGAGCTCGGCAAACGAGCGTGATATGGTGTTTTCCCAGCTCAAGTGGGCTGGTGCTCTCAAGGATTGGGACGGCCTCGAGGAGGGCGAGCGTCCTACCGGCTATATCGTGATCTGCGACGCGGGTCATGGTGCGACGACTTCGGTCGATGAGGGAATTACCGCTCAGACCATAATGCTCGCCGCAGTCATGGCCGGTTTTGGCGGTTGCATGCTGCATGCCTTCAACAAGGCCGGCGTGTCCCAAGCTCTTGGCCTTGAGGGCGAGGGCGTCGAGCCCCTCATGGTGCTCGCGTTGGGGCGTCCCGCTGAGAAGGTCGTGCTTGAGCCCCTTTCCGCCAGTCCAGACGGGTCCACCAACTATTGGCGTGATGCCGAGAGCGTTCACCATGTGCCCAAGCGCTCACTCGAGGATGTCCTGATCGGGCGCTAGGTGGGGTTGGCTGTCGAGCGGGTGCTAACCGGCGGGCGGGCCGGGTCGAAGGGCGATGGCTGCCCGGCGGGCCGGGTCGATGAGCGATGGCTGCTTGCTGAACGTGAGCCTGCTTAGGAAAGACGGCCATTCTTTGACTTTGATTGGGGGCGGTCGGCATGCGCCGATCGCCCCCTTCTGTTACGGGACCGCCACAGTTGGTCGCCACTGGACCATCAAACGACGGTTTGCTTCGAAAATGCATGGAGTATTCTGTCATCTGTATATTATTTTGGCTGCAGGCGCGGAGGGGTCGTATTTGGCAATCTCAATGGCAACCTCGAAAGGCTAATTTCCTCCAGGGTGGTCAAAAACCATTGCGCGGCGGACGGAATTTCTAGGTTTTCAGCACCACAAGATGACGGTTCAAATGAGCAAAAGACGAAATCGCAGGTAAGCGCGTTGGGGCTATGTGACGTCGATCGTGGTGGCCGCAAGAAGAGCCTTATGCATACGATTTTGCCCTCCGGATTGTCTTGAAACGGGCAATGAGCGTCCGCCGAGATGGTGTTTTTGACCACCTCAGCGGAATTTCGTTTTCGTTGTTGTCGCTCGCGCGAGACACAGCTGACATACAGGCGCGATCCGCACGAGACATAGCTGGTGTGCGGGGCGCCCACGCGTTTGACGGCGGACACGCCCTCGCTATGCGCTGAAGAGCTCGCGAATGTCGAGGTCAAGTGCGCTGGCAGCGATCTGCTCCTTGCCACCGAAGACGCAGATGCCACGGCTTTCGGGAAGCTCGGCCAGAGGACGCGCGAGGTCTCGCAGCTCGTCGGCCGTGGTGGCGAGCACCTCGGAGCGACGGCGCTCGCGCCAGTCCTCGCCTCGACCGGAGAGGCGCTGGGCGTCAAGCCTGCGTCCGAGCTGGCGCGGCTTCACGGGCGCGTCGAGACCGGCGACACTCGCGACGATGAAGCCCTCGAGCTCCTCGTCCGTGGGTTCCCAGTTAGCGAGCCATTCGGCGGCAGCCTCGAAGCGGCGAATCGTGGGGTCGACGGCGGGGTCGCGGAAGGAGTACATCTCAAGCAACGCGTCGGTCGTGCAGCGGAAACCGCAGCCATAGGCTCCACCCAGCACGCGCACCTCGTTCCAGAGGTACTCATAGGAGAGCGCCTGCGACGCGACGCGCCAAGTGCCACTCGACTTGGTGCCGTGCTTGAGACCGGGCATGCCCTCGGCTACGAAGCAGACGTTGGCGGGAACGATGAAGGCCTCGGCGCGGACCTGCGGCGCGGGAACGACAAGCGTTTGGGCGCTGTCGTCGGCGCTCGCGAGGGCGAGTCCGTCGGCTGCTTCCCAGAAGCGCTCGGCGTCCTCGCTGGGGCCCGTGATGCTCATCTCGCAGTTGCTGGTGGAGAAGATGCGGCGGCAGAGGTCGCCAAGCTTCGACTCGAGCTCCTCGGCGCGCTCGTCGAAGTGGTCGACCAAATCGCGTAGGAACAGGTAGAAGTCAACGCCGCCAAGTTTTTCCGCGACGACGGAGCTTGCCATGAACTGCGAGTTTACGCGCGAGAGCGCCGCGGCGTGACCCGAGTTCACGAAGGACTGCTCCATCCCCAGACGGCGCTGTGTGAGGATGTCGGCGATGCGCTTGCGATCGGTGAACTTGGTAGTAGACCAAACCTCGGCGGGCAGCTTCGCGAGCCATTCGACTTTCGAGGAGAGCGCGCTCGCGCCCACGACGAGCTTCGGACGGGCGCTCGTCTCGTCTCCATCGGTGTTGTAGGTCTCGGTGAAGAAGGAGAGGAAGCCGAGCTTGGACTCGCAGATCGTGTCGAGGTCGTAGGCGCTGCGCGTCTCCGTGTCGAGCCTGCCGAGAAGTCCCGCGAGCACGCTTACGTAGGGGAGCTCCTCGAAGCTCACCTTGTCGAGGCCGAAGTAGAAGTAGGCGTAGTCGATGCCGCGCGTGTCGATGTCGTGGCGGAAGCACGGGACGGGAGCCTCAACGGCAACGGTCTCGGGCTCGGCGGGGCCGTCTCCGATGTCAGAGAGCTCGAGGCGCGGCAGCGTGGCCAGGGCCTCGGGGGTGTCCGGCGCGGCCTGCTCCGCATGGAGCTCCTCCGCCTCGCGGGCGATGCCAGCAAGCTCGGCGTCAGAAAGCTCGGCGCGCTTGGCGGCGAGACGCTGGGCCTCGTCGGAGCGCTCCTCCTCGGTGGGAACGACCTCGACCAGGCACTTGTGGTCGCACCCGCAGATGGCCTCGGAGAGCAGCTGCTCGAAGTAGCCCTGTGCGAGGCCCTCATGCATGTGGGCGAGGACGTCCTCGTAGCGGAGGTAGAGGGTCGCGTCCGCGTCATCGTAAAGCCAGCCGCTCATCGCCTGGATGGCGAGGCCGATGCCATCGGGGTAGCCCCAGTCACCCTCGCGCAGGTTGAACTCTGCCTGAGCGAGCGAGGCCTCGAGGTTGTCCTGCCCAAGCCCCTCGCGGGCGAGCGTAGCGCAGGTGTCCTCAACGAGCTTCTGGAACTCCTCGGCAACGCCCGGCTTGGCGCCCTTGAGCTCGAAGATGAGGATGGGCTGGAGGAGGCCGTCGTACAGGAATCCGCTCACGTCCTGGCCAAGGCCGCTTTCGAGGACGGTGCGCTTGAGCGGCGCCTCGTTCGAACCGACGAGTGCGTCGACCAGGATGTCGGCGGCGAGGACGCGCTCGCGCTGGGAGGAGCGGGCGAACACGTAGGCGACGCCCACGCAGGCGTTGTCGGGCGTCGTCTGCATGGGAATCTGGACGAGGCCGTTCACGCGCGCAGGGCACGTGGGCAGGGGATTGGGGTCGCCTGCGTGACGGTCCTCGGCACCCATGAAGCGCTCGTCGAGGAACGCGAGCTTCTCGTCTATGTCGAGGTCTCCGTAGAGGATCGAGTAGGAGTTCGAGAGCTGATAGTGGCGCGCGTGGGTGTCGAGAAACTCCTCGTAGGTGAGGGAGGGGATCGCCGCGGGATCGCCACCGGAGACCCAGCCGTAGGGCGTCTCGCCGAAGAGCTGGCGGTTGATGCCCATGATGAGGATCTCGTCAGGGTCCGACAAGGCACCCTTCATCTCGTTGTAGACGACGCCGTTGCAGGTAAGCGGACGGGAAGTGAGGCCCGCGGCGCTGGCATCCGCGCCCTCAGCGTCGCTGCCGGTGCCCGCATCCTCGGCGGTCTCGCCGCTGCCTGCGACCTGCGCCTCGTCCGCGGCCTCTCCACCATCTGCGACTCGCGCCTCGTCCGTGGCCTCGCCCAGCTCGTAATGCCAGCCCTCCTGCTCGAAGATGCGTGGGCGGCTATAGATGTTGGGATGGAGAACCGCGTCGAGATAGACCTCCATGAGGTTCTCGAGGTCGTGGTCGTTCGTCGAGGCGACGGGGTACATCGTCTTGTCGGAGAAAGTGAGCGCGTTCAGGAAGGTCTGCATCGAGCTCTTGAGCAGGTGGACGAACGGCTCCTTCACGGGGAACTTGCTGGAGCCGCACAGCACCGAGTGCTCGAGGATGTGGAAGACGCCCGTGTCGTTCGCGGGCGGTGTCTTGAAGGCAATTGAGAAGGCCTTGTTGCCATCCGGGCAGGCGAGCCACATGACGCGCGCTCCGGTCGCGTTGTGACGCATCACGTATGCGGTGCCTGAAATCTCGGGCAAATCCTCGGCGGTCTCGACGGTGAAGCCATGATAGATGCCACCGACAGAAAGCTTTAAATTAAGGGTGGAATATGCGGAAGACATGATGGTACCTTTCACAGGTTGCTGATGGCACTGACTGTATCACGCGAGGGAAGCGAATGACGAAGGCAAACAACGTGAGGCGCGGCGTTCTCCTCACGCTTTTGGGCGGCACATGCTGGGGCTTTTCCGGCACATGCGCAAAGTTCCTGATGGATGGCTATGGGGTGACTCCGCTGTGGCTTCTCTGCGTGCGCCAGCTCACGGCATCGCTCCTGTTCTTCGTCTATGTCTTCGCCGCTCCGCGCGAGAGGGAGCGCTTCGCCGAGCTTGGTGAGGCGGTCAGGACTAGTCCCAGGTCCTCCGGCATTGGCCTGTTCTTTGCGACTGCTTTCTGCATGATGGTTAACTCTCTCAGCTACATCATGACGATCAAGATCACGAACTCTGCGACGGCTACGGTTCTCCAGGCGCTCTCGCTTGTCCTGCTCATGATCTTCTCCTGCGTGGTTGCCAAGCGTCTGCCGCGCCGCCGCGAATCCTTGGGTCTCGCGCTTGCCCTTGGCGGCACGTTCCTGCTTGCTACGGGAGGGGATCCCAGCAAGCTCGCCATGCCGCTCAATGGCTTGCTCTGGGGCTTTGCGACCGCCACGACCTATGCCATTTACTCTGCCGTTCCGGCGAAGATTCTCGAGAAATGGGGCAGTCCCGTCGTCAACGCCATCTCGATGCTCATCTCGGGCGGTGGCCTTGCCATCCTGATTCACCCGTGGGAGAACGTGCCGGTATTCGATTTTGCGGGCATTGTGGCGCTCGTTGCCATTTCCGTCGTAGGCAGTTTCCTGGCATACGCGTTCTACATGCAGGGCGTGAAAGATCTGGGCCCGCTCCGTGCGAATATGCTCGGCACGTCTGAGCCCATCTCCGCGACGATCTTCTCCGTCCTGTGGCTCGGCACGACCTTCTCGCCGACGGACCTCATCGGCTTCGCAATGATCATCACGATGGTGTATCTCACCGCGTAAGGGCTCTGGCTGCGGGTCGGGTGCCTGCCCTGTCTGCTGTTGCGGATGAACCTTGGCGCCTTGTTTTGGTTGCGATGGGATCGTGCCAGGCTTTCGCGGGCGATGCTACAGGAAGCGATACTGAACGGCGCGAACGCCCCACTCATAGGGCGACGAGCAGCCGAAGGCCTTCCAGCAACCGCCCGCAAGGTCGAGAGCGCGGCCGTGCTGGGCGAAACCACCCACGTCGTTCACGGTTGCGGTGATGGTCCTGCCGCCGTAACGGATCTGAACGGTACGGCCAAGCAGATAGCGCTGGCTCAGCGGAACGGCGACGGTCATGGAGTCGTCCGTGAGGATGTCGCCCGAGGCGGTGGCATTGCCGCCGGTGTTGTCAGCGACGGAGTAGGCGGATGCATAGCCGATCATCCACTCGCCGTCAGTCTCGACCTCGGAGCCGTCGGTCGCGCCCGGATCGGACTTGCCGGTGTCGGTGCCTGCGTTGGAATTGCCGTTCGAGGTGTTGCTGGAGCCAGTCTCGGGCGTCTGATTCTGTTGGGTGTTCGCGTTCTCGCGAGCGGCTGCCTCGGCGGCTGCCTGCGCGGAAATCTGGGCGTTGAGCTGATCGAGCGCGGCCTGGGCCTGGTTCATGGCTTCCTGCGCCTGGCGCTGCTGGTTGTCAGCCTCTTCCTTGGCGGCGGCAAGCGTCTGCTGGGCGCTCGTGAGCTCGTTCTCCATGTTGACGAGCTCGTTGAGGTCATCGGAGTTGGAACGCTGGATAGCACTGATGTACTGGTAGGTCGTGAGGAAATCCGAGAAATCCTTGGCAGAAAGGAGCAGGCTCACGAGACCCGGGGTGTCCTGCTGCATCTTGTAGATGGAGCTCATCGACACCGCGGCGCGGTCGCGCTGCTCGGGGAGGAGGGCGGTGACCTCGTCGATCTTGGCCTGTGATTCGTCGATCTTGGCCTGGAGATCGTTGACCTTGGCCGTCGCCTCGTCATAGGCCATGGCCGCCTCGTCGACCTTGGCCTGGAGCTCATCGACTGAAGTGGCGTGGGCGATGTGGGCGGGGAGTGCCAGAACGCAGCACGTGGATAGGACGACGCTGGCCACTACGGTCAGAACCGCCTTTGCCTTCACGCTGCGCTTCTTCATGCTGCTCCCGAGGTCAGTCTTAGGACCGCACGCGCTCCGGCCCCTTTTTTACCATTGGACAAGGCGGCGAGTCACGCCGGATGGCCCGTGTCCGCGAGACGAGGTTGTACTCGAATCGAAGGACATACGGATAGTAGTCTACCTTTTACCGGCCCACTTCACACATTCCCCAGCTAAATAGGGCTAAGCGCCGCCGATGGGATGTCCATCGACGGCGCTTGTGTGATTTTTGCCAGTTGACGTTCCGCGAGGCGAGCGTTTGCGTGGAGCGGGTGAAAAGCTCTGCCATTACATGCTTTTACCTGCGGCGGCGCTGCTTGGTACGGGCACGGGCCACGATGTGCGGCGGGGCTGCCCGTGTGGGCACGAGCCACGATGTGCGACAGGGTGCCAGAGCGGGTGCTACTTCACGACGAGGATGTCGCAGTCGGTGTTGCGAAGCAGGAACGTCGAGATGGAGCCGAGCAGCGCGTACTTGATGCTCGAGAGGCCGCGCGCTCCGCAAAGTACGAGGTCAGGCTTAATGACGTCGAGCAGCTCCTCCTTGAGGGTCTCGCGAATGCGACCGGTCTTTACCTGAATCTCGACCTTCGGGATGTGGTCGTTTGCCTTCGCCTCGGCAACGAGGGGCTCGATGGACTCGCGGAATGCCTTGTCCATGCCGGGAATGAGGTCTGACGGGAAGGCGCCAGCGGTCTCGAGGACCGTGGAGTCGATGACGTGGCCGATGTATAGCTCTGCGCCGTTGTTTGCCGCCACGACGATGGCGCGGCTGAGCACCTTGTCCTGCTGTTCAGAACCATCGAGTGAGACGAATACCTTCTTGTAACCAATGTCGTTGAGGGTTGCCATGACGTACCTCGTTTCTCTGGATGGGGTCCCCTGTGAGCCCCGGCCGGGCATAGGATGGGTGCTCCGCGCCCGGTCATGCCTTAGGTATACCCCTGCTGCGGAATCTCGAGCGGTTCGTGGACGTGCGGGCGAATGCGTCGGTGGACGGCGACCGTATGCAATTCTGCCTCGCTTGGTTTCGCGGGCGAAACGGCTGCGTCTGGTTCTGTGGGGTTTGTCACATCGGGTGTCCGATGGACGCCTCGCTCGTTCGGCGCATCATAATCAGTGACTGTGCTAACCGCAGCCACGCAATCAATCGCAGCATCCCGCCGCGCTCAAATCGAAAGGTCCTGAATGATCCCCATGAACCCCGTCGACCTGCTCAAATCCGCCTTCCTTGGTCTGGTCGAGGGCATCACCGAGTGGCTACCCATCTCTTCGACCGGCCACATGATCCTGGTCGACGAGTTCGTGAAGCTGAACGTCACTGAAGAGTTCTGGAACATGTTCCTCGTCGTTATTCAGCTGGGTGCGATTCTCTCCGTCTGCGTGCTGTATTTCCATCAGCTCAACCCCTTTAGCCCAAGCAAGGGCAAGGAGGGTCGTCGCGCCACTTGGAGCCTCTGGGGCAAGATCGTCGTGGGTTGCATCCCTGCCGCAGTCATCGGGCTGCCACTCGATGACTTCATGGACGAGCACTTCCACAACTCCTATGTGGTTGCCGGTGCCCTCATCGTCTACGGCATCGCGTTCGTCCTGATCGAGAACTGGCGCGCGCGTCGTCGTTCCGAGATGGTTGCCGAGCGCCCCCACGGTGCGCACTTCGCCCCCGGCGTGGCCGATGACTTTGCCGAGAAGGACTCCGACTTCGGTGTCATTACGAGTGTCGATGAGGTTACGTACAAGACGGCGATCGGCATCGGCTGCTTCCAGGTCCTCTCGCTTGTGCCGGGCACGTCGCGCTCGGGATCCACGATCATCGGTGGCCTGCTGCTTGGCTGCACGCGTGCCGTGGCGGCGGAGTTCACGTTCTTCCTCGCCATTCCCGTCATGTTCGGCGCGAGCTTGCTCAAGATCGTCAAGTTCGCGCTCAAGGGCGCCGCGATGAGCGCCAACGAGTGGGGGATCATGCTGGTGGGCCTTGCCGTGGCGTTCGTGGTGTCGCTCGTTGCGATCAAGTGGCTTACGGGCTTTGTGCGCAAGCATGACTTCAAGGTCTTCGGCTGGTACCGCATCGTCCTTGGCGTGGTCGTGCTCGCGTTCTTCCTCGTGATTGTTCCGGCGTTTGGCATTGCATAGGGGCCGCGTGTTCGCGGGCGGCAATTTGTCGGAGTGTATACTGGGGCCAATACTCCGATGACCAAGGAGGGTCCCATGTTTTGTCCCAAGTGCGGAACTCAGCTCCCTGACGGCTCTAGGTTCTGCGCGAGCTGCGGCTCCCAGCTCGGCGGTGCTCCCGCTTCCGCCGCCGCTCCTCAGGCTGGCTATGTTCCGCCCGTCCAGCCCATCAAGCCCGGCATTGCCGTTTCGGGCCTTGCGACGAACGACCTCGGCATGCTTGTGTCCGTCGTCGCTGCCTTCGTGGGCATCGTGGCGTTCTTCATGCCCATCATCTCGCTGAGCGTCTTTGGCTCCACTACCACGCTGAGTGCCATGCAGATGACCTTCGGCACCAAGGTCTATGGTATGAGCATGGACGGCGAGTTCGCAAACATCCTGTTCCTCGTTATTCCGGTCATCGCACTTGTTGTCTCCCTTCTTGTGAAGGGCAAGCCTGGCGCGATCGCTCGCATCGTCGTCGCCGTGGTCCTTCTTGGCTTCGTCTTCGCCTGGAAGGGTCAGGTCGATGACCAGGGCTATGGCTTCTTTGCCATGGAGATCGCCTTTAACCTCTTCGTTCTGTCTGGTGCCGCCGTCGCCGTTGGCGGAGTCTTGTCGATGCTGAAGAAGTAACAGGCGCTGTTCGCAAGTAGCTCTAAATAGGCCGGCCCGGGCGACAAGTCCCGGGCCGGCCTTTGTTTTGAAGTCTGGCTGAGTCACACGTAAAGCTCGGCAATTGTTCCCGTCACGACGTGGGAGCGGAGCGGTTGGCCGTAGGAGCGCAACGAAAAAGTGCGCGATTCTGCGCCGGGTTCTAGTTCACGGCGTTGGTGGGCGTGCGGCCCTCGATCAAAATCTCGGCGCAGGAGTCGAGCGACATGCTCGCGAGCGTGAGCGTGCTCTCGCGCGAGAGGTAGGCCGAGTGCGGCGTCGTCACGCAGCGTGGGTGCTCGATGAGCCGGCGGTTGAGGTTGTCCGTGCCGTCGTTCTCGCCTGCGAGGGTGTCGAGCCCCGCTGCCGTGATGCCGCGCTCTCCGTCGCTGGCGATGCTCTCATCCAATGCCGCCACGAGTGCGTCTTCGTCCACGATCTCCCCTCGGGCGGTGTTGATGAGATACGCGCTCGGCTTCATGAGGGCGAGCGCGCGCTTGCCGATAAGCCCCTCCGTCTCGGAGATGAGCGGGCAGTGGAGGCTCACGACGTCGGACTGGATGAGGAGGTCGTCGAGCGTCTCGGCCTTTTCGACGCCAAACTCCGCGAGGGTCTCGGCGCTCTTCGTGGGCGCCCACGCGATGACGCGCATGCCCAGACCGCGGGCCATGGGAACGAACGCCTGTGCGATGTGTCCAAAGAATACGAGGCCCAGGGTTTTCCCCGAGACGCGCGTGGTGGGGTAGCCCTCAACGGGGTCCCAGCCACCCTCGAGCATGGAGCGGTTCTGGAACGTGATCTTACGGAAGAGGTCGAGCATGAGGCCGAGGGCGTGCGTCGCCACGTCTTCGGCGCAGTAGCCGGGGCAGTTCGTGACCGTGACACCGTGTTCGCGAAGGGCGGCGAGGTCCATGTGATTGGTGCCGATGGACATGCTCGCGACGAGCTTCACGCCGGCGGCTTCCATGCGCGCCGCGCACTCGGCGTCGACGGGCATGAACTCGCCGATGACGGCCTCGATGCCGTCAAGCTCTTCGGCGGTGGGGGAACAGTAGGGCGCGTGAACGCAATCGACGAGGTCGATGGCATCGGCGTAGGGCTTCTGGGAAAGGACCTTGTGTCCAAAGTCGAGGTATTCGGGGAGGGCGTAGTAGAGGACTCGGTGCTTGGGCATGGCGTTCCTTTCGTCGCAAAAAATGCGGGACTAGTCAGCATCTGTCCATTCTAGGCGCTTTGCATTTCTGTCCGTGGTCGCGGTTAGACTAGGAACGATTAATCTCGCGCGTGGTTTGTTCTGGCTTTGCGGCCGGGGCCTTCGCCCCAGTCTCGCCATCGGGCTTTCGCGCGCATGACCAGGGAGACTACGTATGACGCAAGGACCAGCCAAGAGAAGCGCCCGTGACCTGACGTTGCCCAACTTTGTCACGGGAGCGCAGGGCGCCGGCGCGCAGCCCGCGGCCACGAAACCCGTTGCGCCCGTGACCGAGCAGCTCTTCTCGATCCCCGCTGCGGCTCCGGCGGTGGCTGCGACGACGGTCCCGGCGCCCGCTC
>ERZ1034980.1420-NODE-1420-length-14293-cov-9.594185_pt1 | contig 14293 bp, 18 predicted proteins | sample MGYA00520622_ERZ1034980 | MGnify/ENA primary metagenome ERZ1034980 (study PRJEB33766, sample SAMN09781791) | gut metagenome | biome: gut microbiome | host: Homo sapiens | place: Madagascar | study: EMG produced TPA metagenomics assembly of the PRJNA485056 data... | reverse complement strand
GTATTTTATTAACATCATCTGCTAATTTTTCAATAGGATCTTTAGTGAACCATCCTATGATTGTGTCTATTGTCGCGGCTATTCCAGCCACAACATCAGAGCCTGTGTATCTCACGACTTCGTTTGCAAAACCTGTCATAAAATCTACAAACAATCCCATGTCGTTTGTTAAGCTCGGTAATCGTTTATTTAAGTCCGAAAGAGCAGGTGCTAATTGGTAATTTAACTCATTCGCAACCGACACAAGACTTTCACAAAACGCAATCATGGCAGCGGAAAGTTCTACAAGTAATCCGGTTCCTAAAGCTATAGCAACAGGTAGTAATCCTGCTGTAGCAACTGTAGCAACACCTAATGCCGCCGTAGCCGCACCAATTCCTATAAGTAACCCCGTTCCGATTGTAATCGCAAGAGCAACGGTTCCGCCATTTTGTAAAACAGGAGACCATGCGTCATTTATTTTATTTAACAAATCTCCGATGATAATAATTTCACCAAGAAAAAGATCCGTAGCAGCAGATACTTCAGTAAGTATGAGTACACCCATGCCTATTTGAGTACCAACTGTTGAACCTATAGTACCGAGACCGTAAGTAGCAAGACCTATAGCACCGAGCATAATTGAACCGGTAATCAAAGCGATTATGACAGTTTCTTTATTATCAATCACTGGTTGCCATGCTTCAGCTATTTTTTTCAATTCTTCGCCTAAAATCCAAATGGCGCCTACAATTAGGATAGCGGCAGTGGCTACCTCTGCTATAATAACAATACCTAAACCTAGGTTTTTAGCCAGAGACTTTAATGTGCCATTCAGACCAGTCTTAGAGTCACCGCCAATAGATTCACCTACTGATTTCATAGTAGTAGAAGTATCGGTGATACCTTTGCTACCGCCTAAATCATTGGTAACGTCTTTAATTTTTTTAAATGCAATTAACGCACCTCCTATCGTTAATGCAATTCCTGCGGCTAATTCTACTTTATCGACGCCACTCCAATCACCGGTTCTAAATGCTTCTACTAAATCACCAAAGTTACGAATAATTAATGTTACTCCGGTTAATATTAAACCTGAACTTGTTAATTTCGTATTTTTGGTTATCACACCAATTCCGGCAATAAATAAACCAACGCCTCTGATTAGATTGGTTATGTTATCAAAATTGAACCCTTCTTTGCTCATATCGGCGATTGACGAAACTATTTCAGCCACACCTGATACTACCAAAAGAGCACCGGCTAATTTCATTTTACCTAATGCGGCGAACGCTACCGCAAGAGCTTCAGTAAAACCGCTGATCAATTCAGCACAGTTATCCAAATCCGGACCGTTTTTAATAATATCTTTGATGGCTTCTTTAATCTTATCCCATGCGTCTAAAAACAACCCTAACCCGGTGATAACAAAAGCTATAGAATAGGATAAACTCTTACCTTTAAAACCTTTTAATTTATCCATGAACTTGACAACGGACTGTGCTATTTTCCAGGTTGCAAAAGCAACACCGATTGCTGACACAAGTTCTAAGATTTCAGAAAGATGAGCTTTCATCTTCTCAAATATTTCATTGGCTTTACTGTTGACAAGATCATCTAAGAAATTATAGGTAGGTAAATCAATACCTAAACCGCTACTTCCTGTGCTTGAACCACTTCCGATCGAACTGCTTCCGCTCGAAGAATCAGTCTGTGGTGACAAGATATTTAATTCGTCAATACCGAGGGTCGCATTTTTCAGCTTCTTTGCCGCCTTGGTTGCGTCATTCAAACCATTTGTCACATCGTCTGCACCGTCTGATATTCCACCAATTGCAGAAGAAACGTCATCCATTGAGCCTGTGAAATCAGCTAGTTTGAAACCAAACAAGCTCGCCAAGCTGTCTGCAAGATAACGAATTACTTTAGCAAATGCGATTACATACGGTAATACAGCACTCAACAATGGTAAGAAGATATTACCGAGAGCTTTTGAACACTGCTTAAGCTGTGCTTGCAAAATACGAAGCTGGTTCGCCGGAGAACTTAATGTACGAGCCATATCTCCTTGAGCATCCGTTACCTGTGTTAAAATTGCATAATATCGAAGCTCCGATTTCTCTGCTTGTGTCATAGCCGATACCTTTTTTTCGATACCGAGAGCAAGAGCTTCCTCTTGAAGTCTTGCAACAGACAGGTCGTAACCAAGCCTACGAAGTGGCTCAAGCTCACCGGAAATACCGGACTGCAATTTCTCCATGGCATTCTCAAACGAAATATTGTAGAACGAAGAAATATCGTAACCAAGTTGTGTCAAATTCTCGGACATGGTGTAAGCTTTATCTTCTGCAACACCGAATCCCTTTATGATAGTGTTAAATATACCTTCATTTCTCATAAATTCGCCCGGGTTAATACCTAGAGCTTCACCTACAGCGTCGGCATATTTTTGAGCTTTTTCCGCATATTGTCCCATGGAAACATTGAAGAGGTTCAAATCTTCTATGTACTGGTTGGAAGAATTTATCCAAGACCCTACAACTCTTGCACCCTGTCGAACAGCAGTCATAGCGATTTTACACTTCGCCCACAAATTCATATAACTCGTGGAAGCCTTCTGATTTGCAACAGTAAGACTAATGGTAGCGGTAACGGTTCTTTGAATGTTTGCTGGAAGTCTCGAATACGCATTTGAAATGGTATTGAGCTGATTTGCCAGCGGAGACAACGCACTCGATAACTGCTGAATCTGATCGGCGAACTTGGGTATATCCATATTGTCAACTGTCTCCGCAACCTTCGGAAGATTCTTGAGACCGTTGACCGCAGACGTAAACCCTCTTGCATTAAAAGAAGCAAGAGGTTGCAATGCCTGTGTCATTTCAGAAATACCACTAAAGTCCACATCTGATATAACTTCTGCGGCATAACCAATATTGACGAGCTGATTTCCAATGGAGCTTGAAATTTTGATATTACCAAGTTCTTTCAACTTAGACAGGCTATTTGCCAGTGTGTCAATCTTGTTAGCACTGGAAGCGTCCACGCTTTTAAGGGCGGTGTCGAGATTGCGTACAGAATTCGCAACACTTGTTAATCCGACACCGCCCTTAGTAGCTGTTTTGAGCTTTGACAAAGAAGCGGAAAGAGCGTCTATACCAGCAACAGCCGAGGTTGAACTTGACTGTACTTCCAATTCAAGTTGTTCGATTGTTGTAGGCATAATACTCACTTCCTTCCTTCAAAATAAATTTCACTTTGCGTCATAAGCTGTTGCATATAACGCAATCCCTTTTCGGAATTTGATTTCTCTTTCTTAACGGTTTCTTCTTCCTGTGTCTGTTTCGTAATCGGATAAGGTTCATCAAGATACGGTTTCGCCTTAGTACCTTTTTTAGCAAAAGCATGAAGTATAGGAGACAAATTGGAAATCGCGTCATAAACATATCTGCCCTGTAACCACAGTTCTTGATTTATTCGCTCTTTACGAATTTCTTCTGCTTCACGATAATACTTAACCAGCAAAGGGTCTTTATCCCAGTATTGTTCTTCGTTCATACCGATTGACAGGTAATACGGAAACTGTTTGTAAAAGATTTCTGAATAAGAAAGAGGAGCAGAGCGATTCTCACGCTCGCTCCTCGTCTTAGCGGAATCATTTGCTGACAGCGAATCACTTACCAACTCGCTGTCCAGCTTACGTTTCCCTCATTTTCTTCGGGTTCTTCGACCAGTGCCATAATCGGCTCACTGTACATTTCCGCCAGTTTACCGATAAGCTCCTCTTTATTCGTCATGTGAGAGTAGATTTTATCGATCGTCTCTTTCTTTTCAAAACGATGGTGAGCAAGGAAAGCACCTTCAAAAAGTGTCGGGAGAGTGGACATAGGTTTCTGTTCGACTTCTGCCGCAACAAATCCCTTTTTCTCCATTTCCGTAACTGTTCTGCGAGTGAACTCGAGGACATATTCTTTACCCTCGAAAGTGAATTTCAACTGTTTTGCCATAATGATTTATCCTCCTTAAATTTTGCTTACTCCGTGTCCATACTGATTACAGTAGACGGAGCAATAGTGATAGTCATTCCAACGACTTCATTAGTACCGCCACCATTTGCATAAACGGAAAGCTGACCATTGAATTTGAATTTACCGTCAGTACCAGTAGGAGTGACAGTATCACCGGATTCTGTACCACCGAACCAAACAGCAAATTCTTTATCAGAACCTTCCATCTGTTTCAGCTTTTTGTAGTCCTCAAGAGTATAATTCGCAGTGAACTCAAGAGAATCGAGGGACTGAATACCCGGAATGTAAGTCTGCATTTTGTCAGATAGGGTAGTAGTTTCCAACATTTCCGGTGCACCACCGAGGTCAGGAAACTCTTTAATGTCAATGACTTTACTCCATGTAGAAGTTTCTTTCTGCATGAGGAAAATCTTGTATGTACTAACAGCCATAATCGTTTACCTCCTGTAAATTACTTTTTTCTTTGATACGATTGCTCTATATCGAGCGACCATTCTATAAACCGTTGCGTCCTCCTCATTGGGGACAGGGTTCATAAGGGTTCGTGTGAAACCGAGTGCTTCCATTTTTTTATCAATGAAAGCGATAATTGCTTTACATTCAGTTTTCTTTCCGCTCGATTTATTAGAGTAGACATTCGCTTCGTAAAGCACCTGTGCGTGATTTTCGATTGTGCCGGAATCTCGGGTGTTTCGATAAATCTGATTATCAGTCTCAATAAGAGACACGCAAGGGAAGGACGGTGGAGACTTGACATACTCACCGGTCATATAGATTTTGGGATATTTTTCTCGTGTGGCTTTTGACACGATACTGAATATCTCTGATTCAATATCAATCACCCGAACACCTCCTTTGCGATTTCTTGGATTTCGTTACAAACGGTGGTGACGGCTCGAGCCATCGGCATACGAGCCGGAGTACCACGAGATAGCTTCAATTCACCATTTTCGTAGAATCCCCAAACCTCTTTCTTGCCGTTACCCTTACCGAATCCACCGATTGTCATTCCCAGTTCCGCACCGTGAGGGTGAGGGGACGAACCGGGCGAGCCATTATGATAGACGCCAGCACCAAACTCAACCCACACAGCATCTTCACCGCTTGCGACAACGACAGTAACCGACCCTCGATTGTCAACCGACACATCGACTTGTGCGTATCGTGGAGAAGTTTGCCCTCCTTTGAGAATCAGCTCGTCAACGATTGCGCCGCTGAATCCGCTTTTCGCTTCGTCAGCCAGCCGTTCGGCTACTTTCTCTCGGAGGAATTCTGTTTTTCTAAGGATTTCTTGTTTGTAATCAGCCAGCTCTTTCATAGCTCGATTGATTTCACTCGTTGACAATCCGAATGAGATAACTTTTCTACCCACTGACAGTCACCTTGCTTATCGCAATCGACACGCTATTCAAGCTCTTGGCTACTTTCTTAACGATATAATCGTGAGGAGTAATGACCTCACCATCATCGTTCGTAACCAAAGCCCCGGTTTCATCAACCTGTGGCGTTTTATCGACCCATAGCACTGTGTACTCGTCAATAGGGGGAGCGTCCGTTCCCATGACAATTACCTTGTCATAGCTTTCGCTTTCTCCGAACTGTCGGGTGCTTGTTTCACCCTTGGCGGCAGAGATATTAGCGAAGAACTCTACCGGGTTGTCTCGAATGATTTCATATTCCCCTGTAACATTTCCGTATTCGTCCGTCTTAGGGACTTTCTCTTTGTACAGAGCGTAGAAGAATTTGCTCTTGTTTCGTTCCATCATTCTCATTTAATCACCCCCACATGAGGAGTAACGACCTTGAGCATGGAAGACGGAATATCTGCATTTTCATAACTTCGTGTGATACCGTTTTCGGAGTGAGAGGTCTGACCCTCTGCACCTCGCTTGTTCAACATATAGGCGGCGATCTCACATTGGAGAGTGTCGTACTGTGCCGGAACTTCGGTCACACTCGAATCATACGGATATGCTCTGTTAATGATTTTTCGACCAGCCAGTTTAAGGTAGGTGGATAACACTTCGTCAGTGTCAGAACCACCGACCATAGCTCGTAGAGCAATCAGTTTTTCTTCCTCGGTCATGCTATCCACCTCCTTTAATTACGCAAAAGTAATTTCGTAGAAACCTTCAGTCTTCGGGTCAGACTTAGGAGTACCAACGATATAACCGTTGTCAGTCTTAGCGTAGTAAACCTTGCCCTTAGTTACGGAAGTGTCCGCAGTAGCCTTTGCAGTACCCTTACAAATCTTGACAGCCTTAGTAGCGTCAGTAAGAGCGGGAAGATAATACTTACGAGAGTAAATATCATTCTTACGATGGTCTGCGTCACGCTCCTGTTCGATTTCAATACCCTTCTTATTGAAAATCGTTACTGCCTGTCGAGTAGCAACTACGACAGTACCCTTAGTTGCGTCCTTCTTGGTGTAAATGTTCACACCAGCAACAGTGCCGACATAACCGGAACGAGCGTATGCTTCCACATACTTGAGGTCTTCTGCGAGGTTCTTACGAAGCTCGGCAGTGTCAGAACCGTTGATAAATGCGAAAGTCTGCGGTGCAACCGTAGCCGGGTCATTATCAGTGCTTTCAATATTAAGACTTGCAACAGCGTCTACGAAAGCGGCGAAGTTATACTTGTCGGCAAGAACAACCATCGTAGCCTTCTTGTACTCTCCGTAAATGTCACCATTTACAGTGTTGAAAAGGTCAGTACCCATGTGCTTAGTACCAACCGGAACAAGCATAGGGTCAGTCATTTCCTGTTCGTCATAATACTCGAACTTGTTCTGTGCCATGAGGATTTTGTACTCCTCTGGTGTATAGCTAACCTCGATAGACTTAGTATTACCCTGTCCCATAGTAAGCTTTTCAGTACCGCTCGTTGCTCGGTACACGTTGATTTTGCGAATCATACCAGCAGTACCCACAAGGGAATTATCAACAGTACAGAACTGCTGTAAATCGAGGTGGGAATTGAACTGGTCTTCTACCTCATTGGAGAGATAGAAATTGTCATAAATCTTATGAGCCATTACTCATTACCTCCTGTTTCTGTATAAAGTGCTTTGTATTCTTCGGGATTCTTAACCGAAAAATCATATTTCTCCTGTGGAGAAAGTTTACGGAACTTCTCAAGCGTCATGATCTTGGAATCTCCGTCCGGGGTCGGTTTAGGTGTATCTTTAAGAGCGTCCGCACGAACCTTCTTCTCGACATTATCAAGATGTTTCTTCTGATTAGCGAAAACCTTCTCGGTATCACCGCTCGTCATAGCTTCGGCGGTTTCATCAGCCAGCTTTTCGTCATAACCCATACCGAGCAACTTTGCCTTGAACTTGGAAACTTCGCTCTCGTGAAGCAGTTTGTCATACTTGGACTGCAACTCGTCTCGTTCCTCCTGTTCCTTCTGCTTTTTCTGCTCGTCCTCGGTCATTTTCTCTGTCAGCTCTTTTTTCTTAGCCGCCAGCTCCGAAGCTGTCTTATCGAAAACGTCTTTCTTTACATAACCGCTGTAATCCGGGTCGGGCATATCGTACCCTTCAAGTGCGGCGAGCTTTTGCTCCGGGGTCATTTTGTCGTAACCTTCAATCTTGGTAACATCAATCTTTGCCATGCTAAAATCCTCCTTGCGTTTTTATTTCGACTTCTCTGTCTTTAATTTGCGAATTTTGTTGTGCGATTTCTCTACCGCATTGTGTTTGATTAAGGTGTTGTCTCTGACACCGTTATATATCAAGCGACATATTGCCACTTATAACCGTAAGCGGAATTGCTGACTTCATAAAAATCTTCAAAATCTTTAACTGATTTCCATTCCTCCGTCATTGTTTCCACCACCTGTCTGATTCTGATTGTTCAATTGCTGAATTTGTCTCTGCTGTTCGAGCTGTTTAGACTGTTGTTCCTCGTGGTATTCCATACTCATTGTGTAAGCAGATTCTGCGTCAGAGAAAAGTCCGCTGTGCTGGAACGCCAACTGTGGGTGAATCTTAGGCTCTTGAAGCATAGAGATAAGAACCTGTGATTTACTCTGAATAGCTTCGTAGTTTCTACGAGTGAACTTCATATCAATGTCCTTGAGACGGAGAGTGCTTTCTCCGAGGTCACGACAGATACGAAGAACCAGCTTGAGCATTTTCTTCTCGGAACGCTTAAAGACATTCTCACTGTCCTTTGCTCGAGCTTCTGCGTCAGACCAACCATCACGAAGCAACACTGCGGAACCAGTGTCACTTGTGGAAGAACCACCGTTACGGTTTGGCATACCGCAGATAGTTAGCATTGAGAGGTAATAATCATCTTTTAAGGTTTGTGACTGTGTTTGATTTAACTCAGTGGTAATTACACCAACGTCTGCATTTTGACCGTCAACAGATTTAACCTTGATTGCTCCTAGCTCAAGGAACTCTTGATATTCCTCCTTGGTAATGTCGCAGTTAATGAACTTGATAAATGCTTGTACCAACTGTTCAACACCGTCCATACGGTTACTTGCAACATTATTCATTGCGTCAAGTAGAGGAAGAACGATTTCAAAAGAACCGAGCCTTGCATTGTTCGCTGGGTACTCGATAATCGGAATCATGTCGAGAGCATGAGGTTTCGATTCAATCAACAGGTCTCCTTCCATGAGATAGTATCTGTTCTCGGTATAGATGGAGAAGTGAGTAATATTGTTATCATCAACCGCATACTTGACCGCCATCAGCGGTTTATTTCCGATTTCGTTCGAGTAGACAATGAATGTATCTCTCGGGTCGAGAGTATACATTTCAAAAGGAGCTTCGTCTTCTTCACCCGGTTCATCGGGAAGGACAAGACGGAAAGCAGTGCCACAAATCATTTGCCACTCAACAAGTTCTTGGTCTTGTGCAGCTTTATTCTCTGCAAACATATACTCATTGAGAAGATTGACCTGTTTCACAACATCTTCATCACCGTGACGGCTTATATACTGAATTGGTTCACCACACAGGTATCCAACTTTAAATGAGACGATTTCGTTCGCTCGGTTTTCCACGATCTTGTTACAGATTTCGGGACGAACATCTTTAACCCTATGTCTGACTGGCTGGTCTCCTTTGTAATACTTATAGAGATAGTCAATCTCACTGCGGTTAAGCTCGTGAGTGCCGAGAGCCTTTTGAAGAACCTCTGTCACGTTTGCGTCAGTGATTTCCCTCACGCTGGTTTTGATTATTCGTCTACCGTTCATAATTCGGGTCTGACTTAGAGATTTACTCTCGTCAATCTGATTTGCCACGTTCGTTCCTCCTTCCTCGAAAAATAAAAAAATGGGCACATGACTGCTTGAGGTCTAAATTACCTCGTGCAATCATGCACCCATAAAAATTCCTTACACATCTTTTATCATATCATTTTAACACAAGGTATAGTGCAAATCAATACAGTAATAGACAATATGTTGATAATTATGTGGAAAACTCACACGACTTGCATTACCAAGGTCTTTGAAAAACTTCGACCCTTGCGGCAGTCAAACTCTGTGCGTATTCAGCCAGCATAGCCATACCATCGGGAACATCATCGTGTTTGTTCTTACCAGCCATGGTGTAGGAGCAGAGCATATCCATCATTTTTCCGTAGTCCGATTTCTTCGTGTACAGAGAACTATCTTTGAATAGGCAGTGTTCCTTGACCCAAGCACTGTTGACGATGATTTTTGTCTCCTTATTGGCAGTAGTGAACTTGGTAGTGATGTTCGTAATGCCGCCACGTTTCTTGACCTCACCTTGAATCTTCTCTGCGACACGCCTACCAGCAGAATTACTCTCAAAGCGACACATTTTGACTTTATCCCGGACAAGAATCTCGGTCAGCCTTGCATCTACAATATTCGGAAGACCGTTATCACAGATGCAATCATCAATGTAGTAGTCCTGTCCGTAAACATACGCAACCGGAAGGAAAGCGTAGTCAGTACCTTTGTCCTTCGTATCACATACGCCGATAATTGCGTCCGGGTCTTCCGATGGAAGCTCAAAGAAGCGGCGAAGCTCGTCTTGAGAGTAGACAAGACCCTCACGCTCGATAGGTTCACACATAAACAATGCTCGCCAGCTCACCTCGTCCATGATTTCTCTCTGCTTGTGAAGTGTCTCGGTGGAATACCCAACACCATAATCGTAATCGAAGTTCGATTCATCGTTCTCGTCCAGTGCCGGAATGATAATAAACTTCGCCTTATCCCAGTCAGCATACTGTCTCTGCAACCTTGCAATAACATCATGTACAGACCAAGGGGTAGCGATATGAAGCTCTCCGCAATGGTCTCCCTGTTTACGCTGTCTCAAGTCAGTAGTGTAGGTTTCCCACAGCTTATCAAGACGCTCCTTCGAGAGAGCCACCTCAATACCGGACACCAAATCGTCACAGTAGAGGAGGTCAACCGCACGATACAGACCAGCGTTACCAGTACCGATAGAAGTAAACTCCAAGGTTTCAAAACGCTGTCTGCGGTCAATGTCGATACGACAATCCTTTGCGTTGGTATTCGATACGGTGATAGAAGGGAAAACATCGTGCCACAGATACTCACCGTTCTTATCCAAGATACGGAGACATTCGTCATACACACCTCGGATAAAGGCGTTGCTGTGGCTACCAGATAGCTTCGGTTCATTCGGATTTCTCCCAGCGATCCATGTCAGATAGAAAATAGCAAGAGTGGTTTTACCAGTTCCGGGAGGAAGGGAGATTGTCAGCAATTCAATCTTCCTGTCAGCAAGCTCCTGTAATGCGTCCACGACCTGTTTCAGCACCTTCCTACGAGGAGGGTAAAACTTCTTGTCTGGGTCTCTATTCCATTCGACATAGAGCAAGTAGGAATCGAAATCGTGAGGAGCAGCAGCGAGCAACACTCGCTTATGTAGTGCGAACAGGGTTCGTAGCGTCTCCTCATTCTGACAGCTTCCCATGTAGGTAGAAATATCTTCGGAGAGAATTTTCAACCACTTCACGCTGAGAGGTACGTCCGTCTTCATAGCTTCTCGGCACATATAGTAGAGGTCTTCACCAGCTTTCAAATCGCCCCCCTTAAACCTCTGATAGATAATCTCAAGTAATTGTTCCATAGTTACCTCCAAACAAAAAGAAGGTACGTTACCGTTCAGAGAACTTAATCTCTGTGCGATAACGCACCTCATATGGTTATTTCGAAATCATTTTGAGAAGATACCCCAATACCACAAAAGGAAATGCCAGTATCATTAAAAGGATTTCAAAGAAAGAGTAGTAAGATTTCATAATAATTACTTCTCCTTTGGTACATACGTTAATTGAATATCGTAACCGAGAGCTTCCATCATTTTCACGAAGGTAGCGTTTACGAGATTATCACTATTTTTCATAACTCGGTTGACGTATTGACCTGTTGTGCCGATTTCATCAGCCAACTGTTGTTGTGTCTTTCCAGCTTCGAGAAGTTTTATTTTTACATCGACTTCAATGTTATTTTTTAACACAACTTTGAACCTCCTTGCATTATATTTTATTGTATCACTGCTGGTCAATTATCATTTGTATTCGACTGACAAGTTGTGACCATTCTTTCGGTATTTTGTTGGAAAACAAACCGCTTCCTTCAAACTTGCACCGATAACCTTTACCGTCCTTCAAGTAAAGATTAAAATGGAAACCATTTTGACTTTGATAAGAATGTGTTTGAGAAATCGAACTTGCGGTACAGCCGCCAATTACAGCACCTACACCACCAGCTAATACACCGCCTATAATGCTTCTCGAAACAACTCCCTTTTTCTCGGTGGAAGTGCAGTAGATCGTTTCATTGTTTGCCGTTATTGAACAAGAAGCCAGTTCACTATATGGTATAATAACGTTGGTAAATCGCATTACTTGTTTATCATCACTAAACAACATAATAGCTACACTCATGGTGCCAGTTTTCAGTTCCATTTTTTGACAGCTTGAAAATAGTAGTTCATTGTCTAATTCCTTTTTAGCCAAATCTATTTGAAACTTATCTTGCTTACGCAAAACCTTATTCAAATGCTTTTGAGCTTTTTTAATATTCGCTTTATTGTCGTAATTATCGTATTTCCCCATACAAACCCTCCTTACATTGCCGAATATTTGTACCATGTCGAGCGACTTATTTCAAGTTTTTCACAACACTGACCGACAGTGAGAGAACCCTCTTTTTGTAAATTTCGGAATTTTTGAAATTCTTCGGGAGATATGTCTACTTTTGGTCTGCCGTCAACTCGAATTCCTTTAGCTCGGGCGATTTCTTTACCTTCTTGTGTTCTCTGAACTATCATATCTCTTTCAAATTCAGCGAAACCAAGCATGATTGTACGAATTAGCTTTCCTGTTGGGGTATTATCCATGATTCCCATATTCAGAATGTGAACGGTGACACCTTGACTTATCAGAGATTCAATCAACTCACTCCCTTGCGAAGCACTCCGAGCGAATCTGTCTAATTTGGTGACAATCAGTTTATCTCCACAAGAAAGACGGTTTTTCAGCTTGTCAAATTCCGGGCGATCAATTTTAGTACCAGTGAAAGAATCAGAGAAAATCATTTCTACACCAGCTTAATTCAATGCTTTTGTCTGTGCTTCAAGGCTGTTTCCGTCTCGAGCTTGACCTTTTGTTGAAACACGAGCATATCCGTAAATCATAGTGATACCCTCCTAATTCAATTTAATTCTCTTTCCTGTTTTCTCCGGTTCGAGTGGAGTAGAAGCGGTTGATTCATCGGTGAGTTCGGTTAAATCGTCTTGCTGGTCAATTATAATTTGGTCTGTTCGTCTGCAACCTTGCTTTTTTTCTTGTATTACGATTTCATAACCGAGTACCGTTAGCATTTCAAGAGCTTTATCAAACGAAAGATTATCGTTGTTTAATCTTGCACTTACATCATTACCTATGAGTGGTTTGATTTCTCCTGTTTTTCTATCAACTTTGCGTAATGCTTTCCCCATGACACTAAGTGACATTCCTTTCTGCTTCATAATAGTGCGAATTGCTTTGTTGATTTTCATTTCTTTCATCACCTCCAATCATATTATATACTAAAAATACTTAGTCGTCGATAAAAATATTTAGTTACTAATGAAATTTAGAGGGTCTTTTTATTTTTTCGGGGTATTTAAGCAACTCCCTACCGGCTCGGTGACTGTCGTACATCCCCCCTGGGGGGTATACCCACAAGCCCCGAAAACGTCGCCACAACGCCGCCGGATACGATGCACCCACGCCTACGAACAACACAAGCCCGGGACACGTTCACCCCGGGTGGCTATTCTTGATTATATTTTGCGTTTACCGGGCAGCGGTACACGCACGAAAAAGCCCCGGCATATAACCGGGGCTGTAGATCATTTATTCATTTTCAACAATTCAGCTAACACAACAAACGGATAAATTAAAATACAAAGTAAAATCAAATCTTTCACCCCCTCACTGAACCGTAAAACGGCGGTATGTTGTCGGGGTGCTGTACTCGGTGAACAAATCCGGGTATACTTTTTTAAATCCGGTTGAATCAAAACGACTTGACACAACGGTTTTATTAGTGGCTTTTGCTGCCCCTTCGACATGCATTTCATCGTTTCCCATGATTGCAAGAATGTCTAACTTTATAGAATCGTTCATAACTTGCAATTCCTCAATCATGCGCTTATTTTCCCGGTATTCATTGCATAAACTTTCGAATCTTTTCATAGCTTTAACCCTCCATATAACTATTGTCGTATGTTTCAACCGTGTTTATTGTTTCGTTGGTAACGTCTTCACCTGTAAAAGCATCTATTATTTTATTCGGGATATAGAACGCCGTATAACGCCCGGTCTCGTTGTTGGTGCAATTATAATATTCAAAAGCATTTATGGCACTTTCAAACGGCGTTTTACTGTCTTCCTTGCGTAAATCATAGAACCCCACAAAAATATTATTCGGGTTTAGATTGCAAGGAACTAATAAAACCGCTTTACCCATGTTATAAAGGGCTTTTGCTTTTGTACGTGTAATGCGCTTAAATTCCCGACCGCCTTTATAAATATAAATGTTTCTCATAATATAACCCCCTTAAAAATCAATTTTTGCAAATCGTTCCGGGCTGTAAACCGTTTCATAATGATAACCGCCATCATATAAATTAGATACACGCTGTCTTTTGCTTTTTCTGTGAATTTGTGACGGTTTCGCCTGTACTAACATATTAAAAATAAAATTAGCAGCTTCGACCACATCAGCATAACTACAATCATAACTAAAAAAACAATTTAATAACC
>ERZ1034980.1419-NODE-1419-length-14301-cov-12.626070_pt1 | contig 14301 bp, 25 predicted proteins | sample MGYA00520622_ERZ1034980 | MGnify/ENA primary metagenome ERZ1034980 (study PRJEB33766, sample SAMN09781791) | gut metagenome | biome: gut microbiome | host: Homo sapiens | place: Madagascar | study: EMG produced TPA metagenomics assembly of the PRJNA485056 data... | reverse complement strand
CTAATCTTTCTTTTGAAAACTGTTCGCTTTTTAGATACCATTCATAAAAATCAGTATTATGTTTTGAAGAATTACAAGTTCTACATACAGGTAGTATATTTTCTTTTGTATATGCTCCACCTTTAGAAAGTGGTATAAAGTGGTCTTGAGTTAAACTTGATAGTTTTTTACCACAATATGCACATGAATTATTAAAATATTCTTTGCAAGCTTTCCACTCTTTTCTAGTAAAATCACTTTTTACTTCTTTAGCTTGTATTCTTCTTCTTTGTTCTGTTATCACTTTATTTTGTCTAATTATATCAGGATTATTTTTAGCATATTGGCGATTTTTTTCGTTTTCACATTTTCTGCATTTTCCATAATAACCGCCATTAGCTCTTTTTCTAAATTCAGAAATGTCTTTTTCTTTTCCACATTCAGAGCAAATTTTTCTTTTAGGAGCATTATTGTCTCTTTCTTCTTTTCTTTTTTTAGTATCGTTATACCATTCTTTTTTCTTTCTTAATATTTCTTCTCTATTTTTAGCTCTATACTCTTTAGTTTCTATTTTTCGACATTCTTTACATACATTTCTTAATCCATCTTTATTTCTAGAATGTTTATGAAATTCACTTTCGTCTTTTAACTTTTTACATTTTGAACATATTTTCATTATGTACCACCCCGCCATATATTGTATATAAACATAGTAGCACATACTTATCATTTTGTAAACTTAGCTTTCCTATTTTAACCCACTATTTTTTACTATAAATTTCTTTATAGCCGACCATGTATGTTTAGCCATATATTGCATTGCTTGGCCCACTTGACTAGCACTAAATGTAGTTGCAGCTCCTAATTCTCTAGCTTTTGCAACTAGCTGGTCAAATTCAGTTCCTACACTTCCGGCTATTGTAGCAACTGTTTTCATTTGTGATTCAAAGTTTGCTCCAGTTGTTATAAGTGAACTTAAATTAAAATCAAATCCTGTTAACTCACTAAAAGCATCTTTAACTGCATTTATCGAGGTGAGCATACCTTGAAACACAGGGGAGACTGTATCTTTTATATTATTCAGTCCATCAAAAAACCTCTGTTTTCCAGCATCATATAACTTTTTAGTAACTGTTAATACTGCAGTTACAACAACAAGTGCTTTAGCTGGTCCAGGTAATGCTTTAAACACTTGACCTAAATTAGATGCTTTAGTTTTAACTTCTTCTAGCTTTTTGCCAAAGTCAGAAGCTCCTAATGCATCACTCAATTTACTATTGCCAGTTGCTTTTTTAATGCTTTCTGACATATCCTGGATTGATTTTCTAGCATCTTGCATTTTTGTTTTGAAGGAAGCTATATCAGCATTAATCTTTACATTTAAAACTTTAGTTGCTATTTTCACCACCTCCAAATTTTTCAAATAAATTATTTATATATGCCAAGTTTTCTTCTCTTTGTTTCTTACTTACTTTATGAGCTTCTTTTTTACTCTTAGCACTCTCAAAAGGATTGATAGGCTTGAATTTATCCCCTCCAAATGCCATTCCTAAAGCATTTTGTAAGCAACATAGACTTAAGCTATATTGCTCTTGTTGTTCTTTTTTATAACCTTCTAGTGCTAAATTAGCTTCATGTATAGTTAGATGCCAAAAAGAAGAAGGTGGCATTTTCATACCACCTACTAACTTTTTATATAGATTCTCAATTAGCTCTTTGAGTTCTACTTTCCCTCTTCACTTTCTTCTGTATTATTTTCAGTTTCAGCATTTGTGTCTATTCCCAGTGACTCAAATATAGCGTCTTGTATTATATTCATTACATCTGATATTGCATTTCCTTCTGCTATATAAGCATCCATTAATTTACCAGCTGTTACCTCTGTTATTTTACTATTTTCTTCTACTAATCCATAGTAAAATGCCTTTCTTGTATTAGCTATAGTTCCTGTTACATTCTCAGCATTTCTTATTGGATCTAAACCATTAGCAGACATTTTACTAAGTATATTTATTGTATATTTTAATTCATAATCTTTATCGTTTATATTTAGTACCATATATTCCTCCTAAACAGCACTAGCTTTTTCTAATTTTCCATTTCCATCGAAACTTAAATCATATGTAAGGGCATCATCATAAGGTGCATCTAAATCCAAGCCTACTATATAAGCTTTACCCTTAAATCCTACTGTATTTGTTTTATTAGCTAGCACTACATCAACTGCAGTAGAACTTAATACCGCATCAACTGCAGCATCGTAACCTTCATCTCCAGTATAATAAAATCCGTCGCAAGTAGCTGACCATTCTTTAGCTCCAGATATTTTTCTTTTCCAATCTCCTGATGTTTTTGTAGATGTATCTATGGAATCAGCTTTAATAGATAATTTGCAGTTCTTTTGCCCGCCTATAGCCTTGCCACCAGCAGATACAATTATATCAAGACCTCTTATAACTTCTCCGCTATCGCCATTATCAGCTAATAATTGTAAGTTATCTAGTTCCATACTATCGCTCCTTTCATTTTGGTTTCTATTCTATAAATTAAAATGCCATGATAATATTTACCCTCGGCATCTTTTTGCTCTAATATTTCACTTGAATTTAAATACAAGAAAGCTTGCTCATTTTCAAGTGTAATTGTTTTGTTTTGAAGCAAGTCATTAACTTGTTTCATAATTTGCATTACTTCTTTTTTGCCTCTGTATTCTGAAAAAACATCTATGTATTGATAATCCTTGTAAGCTAGATTAGTCTTGTTAGAATTATCATTACCTCTATTTGTACCAAGCTTAATATAAGGACATTTAGCATTCTTAGGTACATCATCATGCACAGGATAAGACAATGTACTTAATAATGCATATAACTTTTCTTGCAACTCTACAGAAATCATTATTCTAATAACCTTTCTATGATTTCATCAAGCACATCATTAAATTTGTCCTCATTCTTTTCAACTGCTGAATCAAAATAAGGCTGTGCTTCTTGATATCTAGTTCCGCTGTTTACATAATCAGCATATTCAACGCTAGTTCCTACTTCACCACTATAAGTAGAAATTATATTAGTAGTTATAGATCCACGTAATCGCCCTGTATCTACAGGGCAGTCTCTTTTTGCATCCTTTTCGATATTATACAAGGTATCTTTTACTAATTTACTTACATCTTTTTCAACTGTATCAGTGTTATTGAATTTTCTTAGTAATTTTTCAGCATCTGAGGTTATTTTAATTTCCAATTTCATCACACTCCATAACAATCATGTAGCATTTATTATAGTCAGCAACTGATTCTTTTTTATAATGTTTATTTCCATATAAAATATAAAAATCTTCATCAAGATCCAGTAATTTATCCAGCTTTTCTTGTGTAAACAATTTATTTTTAGAATAAGTCGCTAACCTTCCAGCCGAATCAATTTCACTAATAGTAAAAGGTGCTACCTTGCATTTAATAGATTTAATTCCTACATCTTTTGTAGTATAGCCACCTAAACCATCTTCAATTAATTCTTTTTTATATATAACTGCACTATCTCTATAATCCATTTATAACATCCTTAGCTTCTTTATTCTTGTATTGTTTGCCTTATATTGTTTTAGCAGTGGTTTATACTCATAAAAATCATCAGACTTGTAAGAAGTCGAAAGGACATCTATTTTTTCCGTAGATATCCCTTCACTCCCTAATCTTCTGTATCTTTTTATGGCTACTTCCTCAGCTATAAATTCAAGCTCAGTTGGTATTGTAGGACTTTCTATATACACACTCATGTAATTTATAGCATCTGACAATAAAATAGCCAACAATTCATCTTGTGAATTATCAGCTTGCAAACCTAATTTTATTTTTATCTTAGAAATATCCATTTAAATTACCTATTAAGCAGCTGATTTTTTAACACATATTTGTATCGCATCAACTCTTTTATTTAAGATAAATACATCTTCGAATGATTCTTCAAAGTATACATATTTACCTTGTGATAATGCACTTGGTGGTTGAAGTTGTGCGAATGAATAAGAAACTATAGGTAATATAGCACTTGGATGCAATAATATCATTGCCATATCTTTAGCAGTTGATTTAGCTACAAATCCTCCGTCAGTTTGCCCAGATGTTTTTCCATCATTAAATGTATATTCTGTTTTAAATAATGCTGTTGGTACAGAAACTATATCGACTTCCTCTAATCTAGATACATTTCTAGCTAACTTTTTATCTCCGTTATTTCTAACTATAGCTATAGCATTATCGATTAAAGTTTTTGTATATGTATCACAATATAAAACCCTTCCACTTACTGGTACTAATGCTTCATCCATAGCATCCATCATTGCATCAAACTTAGTCAATACCGTACTCGCTGTTAATTCAGCAGTTTCAGCAGTTATTGCTTTTTGTGCATTTCTTAATGAATATATAGTAGAGAACATCATTGCATCTAACTCAGGAAACTTTTTAGTTTCATTCATTACTTTTGTAATGTTGCTTATAGATGCTACCATATTAGTTTGATTTACATCTTGTGGATGTACTAATGTTTGCCAAATTCTATGGTTTTTAAGTGTTTTAGTCTCCCAGTCATTTGAGAAGTTTTGAGAGAAATCACCTATTTTAGTTCTATCTCCGTCAACTCTACCTCCAGTAGATAAAAGTGGTATTTTTACAGACTTTGCATCTACTACTTTGTATTTTCTTGTATTTTCGTTGCTCCATAATGCTCCCGAATATAGGACATATGGATAAGCATTTGCTAGCTCTCTGCTATAAGCTTCTGCGTAATTTACTGTCATTTACATCATCCTTTCTATTATTTTCTAGGTCTTACCCCTGTGAAGTTAAACCCGAATACATCGCCCCCAGTTTGTTCAGCTGGTTTTACTGGTTTACTTCCTCTTAATCTATCTTCAACTGCTTTTTTAACAGCATTTTGGAAGGCTTTTTCAACTGCTTCTATTGAAGCATTGCAAGTTTCTGCATCTGAAAAGTTAAGAGCATCAATTAACTCTTTCGGTAAATTCTTTTCTGCTAATGTTTCATAAGCTTGAGCTTTTAACTCTCTAGTAGTTATGTCTTTTTCCCTTTTGTCTAGCTCTTTTGACCTTTTATCTTGCTCGTATTTAGCTTTTTCATCAGCATTCATTTTTTTAAGTTTTTCAGCTTCTGTTATTTTTTCTTGTTGTTGTGTTTCCCACTCAGTTTGAGCAGTTTGTAAAGCTTCTTTTAATCTTTTATCAAACTCAGCCTTATAGTTATTTTGACTTAATACATCGTCAAATGAAGGCGTTTGATTCTCTGTTCCTCCTGTATTAGAGCCTTCACCACCTCCAGCATCGGTGTTATTTGTTCCACCATCTGTTTGACTTGGTGTTCCACCTCCAGCTCCAGCATCAGCCATTAACTGTAAATTCATTTTTAAACCTTTTGACATAGTTACCTCCTACAATTCTATATTTTCTATTTCTGCTCGTGCTTCTAATATATCTCTATAAAATTTCATATATATTAATTGTGCACATAATATTTCGTATGAACAATTTGGAGTAAATTCCAAAGTTCCTTCTTTATAACCTTTTAACATTCTTTGTAATCCAGCTATTCTATTATCTAGTTGATAATATTCAGCTTTAAATCTGTCTTTAAAATCTGCTCCTAACATTAAATCTACTGTATTTTTTAATTCCATTTATTTACCTCCTATATAACCTTAGTAAACTTTTGCATTATATTATCGTGAGTATTTTTATCTAGTTTGAAATTCGATTGTTTATTCTCATTAATAACAATATCAAAACCTATTTGTTCAGATAAATCAGATAGATATTCATCTCTTATGTTTTTATCTATTCTTTCATCTAGAGCAACTTGTTTTAACATTCGTATAATACTTTTAACTATATCTGTTTCCGTAAGCTTTACAGTAATTTTTAATCCTTTATTTTCAGCATGATATCCATTAGGTAAATTCATTAATAGTCACCTTCCTTATAATCAGTTACAGGAACTACCGTACAGCGAGGTTCGACAGAAACAATGAAATGGTGGAACATTACTACCATAACTTATTTCTTCGATTTTAACCACCTCCCTATCCATGCTTTCACAGTCAGCACATGTTCTTTCATCAAATGAAACACATATCTCTAGTGCTTTTACACCATTGTCTTTATATCCATCAACATGCCCTTTGGTCATAAAAAAATTAGTCTCAGTTCGTATTAGCCTTTCAGCTTGATACTTGCTAACACCTTCTAATTTCCTTAGCTCCTGTCCCATTTTCTGTACTGATTTTCCTTGTATTAATCCTTTTGTTAGTGTTTCCTTTATGTTGTTTATTGTAGCTGTCTTATTGCTCCATATACGGCTTGAAAACTGTCTACCACTCCAAGGATAACTTATTGCATCTTTGATAGCTCTTTTAGGTAATACTTTGTTTGTTACTCCAGCATCAGCTAAAGCTTCTTTGTATGACCTTTTATACATTCCTGTTAGATGCTCTGTCATATTCGTTTGTACATTATGACTATTTTTTATAAGTTCTATATCTATTCCATCAAGTAAACTTTGTAATCTTGTTACTTTACCTCTAGCACTCATTATTTGCCATTGTGCAAATATTTCTTCGCTTTTAGTAGCTTGATATAGTTGTTTTAATTCTTGGATTTTACGTCCATATTCTCGCATTTCTACTGGAGTTAATAGTTTAGTTGCTTCTGCATAAGTTAAATTATGCTCTATTGCATATTTATTATAGAAACTATCTAGCTCCTTTGATATTTGCATATAAGAATCGTGATAAGCATCAGCTAATTTCTTTACTGCCTTATCCTCAGATAACTTACTTTTCTTGTCTCTATCTAACATTCTTTGATGCCAGTAATCACGATTTTTCATTCCTAAGTAATACTTTGCTCTTCTAGCCATTGAGATTTATCTCCCTCTTTTGGATCACTAACTACATTACTATCAGCATACATATCAAACTTTTTCATTTGTTCCTCTTGCTCTTTATCTATCAATTCTATTTCTTGCTTAGGATTTTCAATAAAATCTAACTGAGCTAATAATGTTTCTCTTGAAACTATTCCAGATAACTGAGAAACCATTTGAGCCTGTTCTAATGTATTAGTTGGTAATGCTCTAGTAAATGTTATCTTGATAGTTCTGTAATCAATGCTTGTTCCTTTTATATTTAAAACAGTGCATATAAGCTCTAGCATTCTTTGGATTGACTTTTTCCATTTACTCTCTTTCTTGGCCATATCTTTTTCAAGTGCGAATAACTTAAATTTAAGCGATACTCCACTAACATTGCCAGCAAACTTTTCATCTGTTAAGTTAGGTGTTTTTGTGACTTTGTGATAGTCATTAACTAATCTATTAAGCAAGTTTTGAGTATAATCATCATCTACTGTTTTTGTAATAAACTCAGCGTCTCCATCATCTTCAACTAACATAACCCTATTTTCTTTCATCTTGTCGATATCTTTTTTTTCTGTCCCAGCTAAATTTTTTAATAGCAAATAAGCATTATCAAAGTACTCTATCTCATTAACTGAACTACTAATAACAGATTCTATTGCATCCACTAAGCTTATTGCATCCTCATAACAGCCTTTTCGGTTTTCATTTTCTACAAATTCAATAACAGGAATGCCATCAAAGTAGTTTTCTTCTATATCTACTAACTCTGGTGCTCCTACTTTGCCGTTATAGTATTCAATCATATCTTTGTTGTAGACTGTCATATAAACCTTTTGCTCATTATCAGATACATCAGTATAGTAATAATACCTTACAGCTCCTACAATATTCTTTTCTAAGCTATTGTCATAAACAATAATCATATTATCAGGAGTTTCTGTAGCAAATCTAACATTAGCTTCTTTATCCATGTATAAAATTAAAAAAGCATGGCCGTATATACTAGTTAGTCGGTCAAGCTCTGTGTTTACATCTTGAAAATCATTGTAATCAAGGATATTATTTATTGTTTCTGTTACATTATCATCTTCACTAGAAAAAGTAAGAGGCTCTCCACTAAAATAACCAGTTCTTATATCTGTTGTGAAGCTAGGAAGGTTTACAACTATTTTATTATTAGGTTTTTTAGGGTCTTCCATTGTCCTATTTAATATTTCGTGATAACCTTCATAATATTTCAAATTCCTATAGTATTTTTCAGATTTAAACCACTGATGCTCATTTAATATATTTTGCACATTATCAAGCTCCAGCCTTTCTTTATCTGTAATAAATATAGGTCTTTTTACTTCTTCAAATCCTGGTATTAATATCAATTTCTCACCTCCTATATTCCTAAATCAAGTTTCTTAGACTTAATTCTATTTTGTCTAATTTCATCTTCCATAGCATATCTTGCTGCATCTATCGTATGATTGTTTTTATCTGGATACTCACCTTTAAAGTTTCCATCTTTATCTTTTTCAGTTTCATATCCTAAAAACTCTCTAGCTGCGTTAGGGCATCTATCACTATCAATTATTATTTCTTCTATTTCTTCTGATAAAAATTTAATACCATAGTCTACACTATCAGGACCCTTCTTAGCTCCTCTTACTCTTAAGCCTAAGTCTTTTAAATCTTTTATAGATTTAGGTTCAGATGAGTCTGCAATAATAGTTTTAGAGTTTGGATCTAGTTGTTTTATTTTTTCAGCTGCTTTTGAGTTAGATAATCTAGTTTGATAAATTTCTTTAAATATATATAATCTTTTTCTTGTTTTATCGTAATGCATGACTAAATAAGCAAATGGGTCTTGAGCGTAACCCCAGTCAAGTCCTCTTTTTATTCTGTCAAAGTTGCTTATTTCTTCATCTGTTATTTTTCTTATTGTTACGTTTAAGAATACTTCTCCACCTGTACCAGTAACAGCACCTAAATAATCATGTTCATATTTAGTTATATTTACTTTTTTAAGGTGTTCAGCTTCTATTATGAATTGTTCTCCTAACCAATCTTTTGGAACACTCCTGTAATCGCTATGATGCACATATTTATCTGTTCTTTCGTCTAATACTTCCATGTTCGCCCAGTTTCTTTGAGATTCTGGAGGGTTAAAAGAATAAAATACAAAGAATTTAGGTCCACCACGCATAAGAGATTGATTTATATTTCTTATCTTATCGTAGTTCTCAAATTCGTCTACTTCTTCAAACCATATATATTTTATATATCCTTTTGATACCTTTATAGATTTAACTTTTTTAGGATTGTCAGCACCTCTAAAAAGTATTTCTTGGCCTGTAGGTATATAAGTAAGCTTTAACGGAGAGTAACTTATTTTCCACTTGCTTGTAACACCTAGTTTTTCTATGGACCATAATATTTGTTCAAATACTGAGCTTCTTAGAACATCTTTTACTCGCCTAAAAATAACAGCATTTGAATATATTCCTTTTTCAGCATCTTTCATCATATTAAGAGGTATTTCCGTACCTATAAATGATGACTTAGTACTACCACGGCCACCTTTAAACCAGTAATGAGTATGTTTACCTTGTTTTATATCGTGATGCACTTTATAGAAGCTTGGAGCGATTAATTCTGTCAGTTTCATTCTTCATCAGGGATATCATCAACTATTTTAACTCCCATATCTCCATTTACTTCTAGTTTTTCAGTTGGGTTATAACCTGATCTATCCAATAAATCCTTAGCAGCTTGGAATCGTACTAATTCACTCTTTGCTTTAAGGAGGTTTAACATCTCATTGTAAGCATTTTTAGCACTATAATTTATAGCTTCTTTCATAGCTTCATTGAATTCATATTTAAATTCTTTGTCCTTTTTCCAGTTACAAATTGTTTGTTCTGAAATTTTTAATTCATTTGCAATTTCTTTTTGTGTCATATCCGTTATAATCATTAATTCTAAGCACTTTCGTTGCTTCCTCTTTAACATATTATCACCTCCTTAAAATTAAAATAAATTAAGCTATTTTTTTACCTTAGATTTAATTAAATTCTCTACTTTTTCTCCACTATGTTCCTTTGAATGGCATTCAGCACATAATGTTATTCCATTATCAACATCAATTCTTCCTTTGTAATAATCTGACCATTTTAAAATATGATGAGCTTGTAAATTTTCTTCTTTTCCACAATTAACGCATTTATAAGAATCTCTTTCAAATACTAAATTCCTCCATTTAGTAACTCTAGAATCATTTCTGTCTATTGGATAAAAATTATTATCTTGCATTAAAAACTTATAAAAATCTTTCCTAAGAAGTGCTTTAAGTAATAAAATAGCTGCTTGTTTCCTATCACTATTATAATCTCCATTCAGAACTGCTAATGCATCTATAATAATATCCTTTGGATTTTCATTTAAATATTTATAATTCCATACTTTAAACGCCCTAGAATCATAAAAATCTACTTTATTCACTTAATACCACTCCTTTCTAATTCTAATAATTTATTTCTATATCTATTATCATTCGTTAATCTAATAAGACTTTCTATATCTCTTTTACTTAGCTTATCGTCTATCTCTCTTTTTATAGCCATAATAACCAGTATCTTAGCTTTATAAAAATTATTTACATGAGTATGGCCGTTTTCAAATTCCTTGTTCGTATTATGTACAACAAATCCGTCACTACATCTATAAATCGAATACTCTTTTCTTTGAAATATTTTTCTACTCATTTAGATCAACTCTTTCTTTACACAACAAAAAGAGCCCTTCATGGGCTCTCTTTACTTTAAACTAATAAATCAGGGTATGAGTTAAATAAAATTAAAATATGTTTCTGTTGTTGTATGATAGTAATTACATTTAACGATTAGCAAGTTGTAGGATTCGAACCTACATCGTTGGGGGCGATTTCCATTACTTGCATGTTGCTGAGGTTTCACCCCCAGCCATTTCCTGTCATAACTAAGTTGTTAATAATTTATACATTATTAATCTTAAAGGAGGACACGTTCTGTGCCAAGAAAAAACCGTTAAAGAAAACAATTATATAGGTCAAATAGGTTACCAGGCTATCTGACATTCAATAAGAGTTCGTAAAGAAACAACCTTATATATTTTCTATAATACAAATATACTATAGCTTTACGGATAAAAAAGGAACTTTTACGGAAATTATGAGGTAACTTTACGGAACTTTTACGGAATTTATATGAGTGATTTTATTCTGTTTATAATATCGTTCCTCATAACTCTGCATTTTTTATCTGAGTAACCTATTTCTTCCCCTACATCTAACCAGCTTGGTGCTTTTTTTCTGTTAGAGAAATATCTAAAACTAACAAGTCTTTTCTCTTCTTCTTTTAGCAGCTCCAATGCATTTTCTATTTTTCTAATTTGTCTCTCTTTTTTATGTATCTTATTTTCTATATCTTTTATTTGTCTTTCTTTGGCTAATACTTCATTTTCGACTGTATTACTTATGTTGTTAGTTTGTCCTGTTCTTTCGTCAGCATAGCTAATAGCTTTGCATCCCTTGTAATCTATTTCTAGATATTCTAAATCTATCTTTAGACTGTTTAGCTCTATTTTCATAGAGTTGTAATTATATAATTTTCCTTCTGCATCTGAAAATGTTTTATCTTTTTCTATTGTTTTACTAGCCATGCTCCCACACTCCTGTTATAATAATATTAAGGTTTTTGTCGGAATGTGAAAGCATTCCTTTTTTTATGTCAATTATTTGTATCTTACATGCATAATCTACTCACTATCCATGCACCAATAACCACCATGATTATTGCATCTGCTATTGCTCTATTCATGTTCTTCTATCTCCCAATCTTCTGGCATATTATCTATTTCAAATGGGCAGTCATCTGTATTTAATATTTTTAATACTTTGCAGTTTGCACAGTTTAGAGTATCTAGTTTTACACATTCTTTTTTTATTATTAGCAATGCTTGTTTTATTTCTTCCATTATTCCACCTCCAGTAGTTCTTTATTTTCATATATGTTTCCAATTACACGATTGACATCCATTTCACTCCATAAATTTTTAGCTACTTTCTTTTTATCATTTACTACGCACCAGCAACCCTCTATCATTTCTACAACTCCTATAAGTTTTGAGTCGTCAAATATTGATTCCATAATTTCTACTTCTACTATGTCACCTTCATAGATTTCTTTACCTTCATAGTCTTTTATACCTGTATATTCTCCAGCACTTTTGTCATGAACCATAGATATATTTTTAATATCTGTTGTTAACCATGTAGCTTTTGTTTCCCCATTTTCATATCTGTAAATTACTTCATGTAATCCATAACCATACATCCATTTCTTTTCTGCTATCCCATATCCTCTGAACTTAATTTCTCTATTCATATCGTCCCTCCAATTCCTTTTCAGCTAGTTTAATAGCATCCAATGTGCTATATCCCTTTTCTATGTATTTCTTAGCCAGTTCGACTAATTCTTTGTATCTTGCTAATATCAATCAATCACCTCCTAAAAGAATGTCAGTTGTTCATAATCAACTTGTTTTATTTCTTCTTTTTCAAATTCTTCTGCTGGATCCTTCCAATAAATTCGACCACATGTATAGCAACATTGATTTGTATTGTCACAATCTTTACAACATTGATTTTTACAAATTCTATTTAAATCAAGTTCTTCGTTGCTTTCTATTTGTTCCAGCAGCATTAACTCTTTTACCGAATCCATTCTCTCACAGCCTAAAGTTGTAAGATTTTCACATTCAAATTCCATTTTACAACTCCGTTATTTCTACTATTATTTCAGACTTCTCAGCAAACTGTTTCTTTGCTATCACTTCATGAATATATCTATCGTCTCTCCACGCTATTCCATTTAATCCGTCTAGTACTGCCTTGATACAATTATCAATGTCCTTTTTAGTTGGTCCTATTTTGTCATCTAGAGCCTTATTTCGTTGTTTCTTGCTATAACTTTTCGGTACTTTGAAATTGAATAATATTTCAACTCTTAATTTCTCACCTTCTAATCTAGGTCTATTTCCATAAGCTAAACTACATGTTGTTTCAAAGTTATGTGTTTTTCTAGGTGTATATACTTTTCCATTCTTTCCAAGTCTAGGTCTTTCTTTTGCTATTGGTTCTCCTGGAATAATAAATCTAACTTTGTTTTTTTCTGTCATACTTACATTTCTTATAGCTTTATATGCTGTGTTATCTGTGTATCCTTCTCCATTTTTATTTAGCTGATATCTCTCCATTGTCTTCCCCCTTAAATTGTATTTTCCAAGTTTTGCGATAAGGTTTCTTTTGTTTTGCTAATCTACCTACATTCTTGCTAGAGCTTTCTATATCGTATAACTCTGTAAAGTATCTTGCTAATGCATATTGACTTTGAAACTCTAATACTTCACCTGTCTTTATATTTGTAGCTATTACAGGTTTTGCTTTATAATTTCTATTTAGCATTTGCTCCCCCCTATTTTGCTGTTCTGTATGGTGCTAACATTGTCACTAATTTATGTACTAATATTTCTTTGTCTTTTGTTATTTTCGCCTCACTGTTTATCGCTGGCCCTCTTTTTTCCCCTGTGTGATATTCTTCTCTACAAGTATCACTGCAAAATCTTTGATTTGCTCTATTGCTTGTAAATTCTTTGCCACAATAATCGCATATTTTTTTATTAGCATTTTTTATAAAATTTATTTCCCATTCCTTTTTATACGGAACGTCTTGTCTTATAGCTGATGCTACAGCTCCAGCGTATATTTTCTTGCCATATACACCTGTAAGATACTTCGCTACTGCATTTTGGCCTGTAAACTCTAATACTTCTCCAGTTTTTATATTTTTCACTTCGATTATATTTTTTCCCATTACTATTCACCCCTTTTCTTTACTTTTTTTGTTTCTAGTTCTTTTAGATAAGTAGCTAGTTCTTTAGGACTTAATTTGTATTCTTTTACTTTGCTGTATTTTTTCTCACTTTCGTAATTGCCCTTTAGGACTATCTCTCCTGGTTGAAAATAGTAAACTCCACCTTGATTATCTCTAGTTTTAACTTGCTTTACATTTAGATTTCTCACTGATGATTTTTCTTTTCTAGTGCATCCACATGATTTTGTGTTTCCAGATTTCAAGTTATATTCTCTGACGGATACTGTATTTCCGCAGCTACACTTACATATCCATTTTCTTCTACCACTTGATTCTTGATCTAATTCTATTACTGTAAGTTTGCCAAATACTTGTCCAATTAAGTCTGGATTTTCTCTAACAAGTCCCATTTCTTTTACATATTTTTTTATAGTATTTTTATTTCTATTTAACTCATAAGAGATGTTTAGTATGCTTAATCCTTTATTG
>ERZ1034980.1417-NODE-1417-length-14308-cov-43.918473_pt1 | contig 14308 bp, 7 predicted proteins | sample MGYA00520622_ERZ1034980 | MGnify/ENA primary metagenome ERZ1034980 (study PRJEB33766, sample SAMN09781791) | gut metagenome | biome: gut microbiome | host: Homo sapiens | place: Madagascar | study: EMG produced TPA metagenomics assembly of the PRJNA485056 data... | reverse complement strand
TCCTGAAGGGACTCGATGATGTCGATTATCCGGAGTCCATCAAGCAGCAGCAGGTGTCCTGGATCGGCCGCAGCACCGGTGCATTCGTAAACTTCGAGCTCGCTGATCAGGCAGGAAAGGCCGTTGATGACAAGCTCGAGATCTATACCACCCGTTGTGATACCCTCTATGGCGTCACCTTCATGGTCGTCGCTCCGGAGCATCCGACGCTCGATAAGTACAAGGATCAGATTACGAACTGGGACGCCGTTATGAACTACCGTAACGAGGCAGCGAAGAAGACGGAGTTCCAGCGTACACAGCTCGTGAAGGAGAAGACTGGTGTACGCATCGAGGGTCTGTCGGCAATCAACCCGATCACCGGTAAGCAGATCCCGATCTTCATCGCCGACTATGTCATGATGGGCTACGGCACCGGCGCGATCATGGCCGTACCGGCACACGATCAGCGTGACTACGACTTCGCAAAGAAGTTCGGTGTCGATATCGTCGAGGTCATCAAGGGTGGCGACATCTCGAAGGAGGCCTACACCGGCGACGGTGAGATGGTGAACTCCGGCTTCCTCGATGGCTTCACCAACAAGAAGGATTCCATCCACAAGATGCTCGAGGTCCTCACCGAGCGTGGCATCGGTCACGAGGGTGTACAGTATAAGATGAAGGACTGGGCGTTCAACCGTCAGCGCTACTGGGGTGAGCCGATTCCGCTCATTCACTGCCCGAACTGTGGTACCGTGGTCGTTCCAGAGGAGGAGCTTCCGCTGACCCTCCCAGATGTCGAGAACTTCGAGCCGGGTACCGATGGACAGTCCCCGCTGGCGAAGATCGACAGCTTCGTGAACTGCACCTGCCCGAAGTGCGGTGGTGCGGCGAAGCGTGAGACCGATACCATGCCGCAGTGGGCTGGTTCCTCCTGGTACTTCCTTCGTTTCTGTGATCCACACAACGATCATGCCTTCGCAGATCCGGATAAGCTTAAGTACTGGATGCCGGTCGACCACTACAACGGTGGTATGGAGCACGTAACGCGTCACCTTCTGTACTCCAGATTCTGGCATCAGTTCCTCTATGATATCAAGGAGGTGCCGACACCGGAGCCATACGCGAAGCGTACCTACCAGGGCCTCATCCTCGGACCGGATGGCGAGAAGATGTCGAAGTCAAAGGGCAATGTCATCGACCCACTGAACATCGTGGACCTTTACGGTGCGGATACTCTTCGTACCTATGTGCTCTTCATGAGTGACTACACCGCTTCCGCGCCATGGAGCGAGGAGGGTGTACGTGGCGTGAAGCGTTTCCTGGATCGTGTCGCCGGTCTCACCGACATCGCGACCCTCGAGAAGGAGGATTCGAGTCTCGAGTCGAAGACCCACAAGACCATCAAGAAGGTCTCCGAGGATATCGAGCGTATGAAGTTCAACACCGCGATTGCAGCGCTGATGACCCTCATCAACGACTACACGAAGGCCGGTGCGATCACCCGTGATGACCTCATCACCTTTATCAAGCTTCTCCATCCGTTTGCGCCGCATCTCACAGAGGAAATCTATGAGACCATCGGCGGCGAGGGCCTTCTGACCCTGAGCGCATGGCCGGAGTACGACGAGGCGAAGACGAAGGATGCCGTTATCAACATGGGTGTCCAGATCAACGGTAAGGTGCGTGGCAACATCGACATCCCGGCAGAGGCGACACAGGACGATGCCGTCGCAGCCGCAAAGGCGAACGAGCAGGTAAGCAAGTACTTCGAGGGCAAGAACATCGTGAAGGTGATCTTCGTTCCTGGAAAGATCCTGAACTTCGTCGTGAAGTAAATAGCAGTAACAGTTCAGCGATGGGGACCCGGATTGATTTCACACGGTCTCTACGTATGACCTCCGTCTCCGCCCCTCCGGGTCCCCTGTCTGAGCTGTAACAATAGTATAAGTATTCAGAGCCGGTGGGCGCGTAAAGCGCACCCACCGGCTATTTCATCACTATGAGAGATAATACGAAATTTAATATCGAGGAGGAGCTCCGGAAGCTGCCGGCGCTCCCGGGCGTCTATATCATGCACGGCCCGAAGGATGAGATCATCTATGTCGGCAAGGCGAAGGTGCTGAAAAACCGCGTCAAGCAGTACTTCCGGAAATCTTATAAGAAATCCGTGAAGATCCAGCAGATGGTGCATCTGGTGGAGCGCTTCGAGTACATCGTCGTCGATTCGGAACTCGAGGCGCTGATGCTCGAGAATAATCTCATCAAGGAGCATAAGCCACGCTACAACACCCTGCTGAAGGATGACAAGACCTATCCGTACATCAAGGTGACGAACGAGCTCTACCCGCGGATCCTGAAGGTGCGGAAGCAGTACCAGGACCGCGCCCGCTACTTCGGTCCATACGCGTCGAACGATCAGGTCAATGAGGTCATCGAGCTCATCCGGAAGACCTTCCATATCCGGAACTGCAACAAGTCGTTTACGGAAGATGCGCCGCTTGCGAACAAGTGCATGTACTATGATATCCACCAGTGTGACGGGCCGTGCATCGGGAAGCAGTCGCAGGCGGACTATAAGCTTCAGGTGGACCGGGCCATCGACTTTCTGAATGGAAAGTACGAGGATATCGTGAAGGAGCTGACGCGCCGCATGCAGCGCGCTTCCGATAACCTGGATTTCGAGACGGCACTCGAGATGCGGGATCTGATCCGGGCGATCGAGGCGATCCAGAACCGGCAGAAGATCGTGGCCTATGACACGGAGGATCGGGACATCATCGGTATGCGCCGCTCCTTTGCGGACTGTATCGTTCAGATCTTTTTCGTCCGTGATGGGAAGATCATCGGCCGTGACCATCAGTTCATTGACATTGACCCAGAGGAAAGTGACGAGAGCATCCTGACGAACTTCATCGAGCAGTACTACGACGGCACGCCGTTCGTGCCGCGGGAGATCTTCGTACAGACCGAGCTCGAGGAGAGGGCGGTGCTGGAGCAGTGGCTGAGCCGGGAGAAGGGGAAGCGTGTGTACATCGTGACACCGCAGATCGGGAAGAAGGAGAAGCTTGTCGAGCTCGCCATCACGAACGCCGGGATCCTCATGAACCGCTATCGTCAGCAGTACCGCGAGCAGGACGTGAAGAACGCCCGGGCACTCGAGGAGCTGCAGCAGCTGATCGGACTGCCGGCCCTGCCGCTTCGGATCGAGTCCTACGATATCTCGAACACGATGGGCGCGCTCAATGTCGGCTCGATGGTCGTCTACCAGAACGGCCGGCCGAAGAACAACGACTACCGAAAGTTCCGCATCCAGTCCGTCCAGGGGCCGGATGATGTCCGTTCGATGCGGGAAATGCTGACGCGCCGCTTCGAGCATGGCCTCTCGGAGATGCAGGCGAATGCGCGGGACGGCAAGGATGACAAGCTCGGCTCCTTCTCGAACTTCCCGGACCTCATCTGTATGGATGGTGGCAAGGGACAGGTGCATGTCTGCGAGGAGGTACTGCAGTCACTGGGCATCACGAGCATCACGGTCGTCGGTATGGTCAAGGATGATCATCACCGGACGCGGGCGCTGCTGTACCGGAACGAGGAGCTGCCGATCGCGGAGAACAGCGAGGCTTTTAAGCTCCTGACGCGCATCCAGGACGAGGTGCACCGCTTCGCCATCAGCTACCACCGCTCGCTCCGGGAGCAGAAGCAGATCCGCTCGCTGCTCGACGACATCAAGGGGATCGGTGAAGTACGGAAGAAGGCACTTATGCGGCGGTTCGGAGACATTGACCATATCCGCGTGGCCGGGCTCGAGGAGCTCCGGGACTGCCCGTCGATGGACGAGTACTCCGCGCGGCAGGTGTATGATTTCTTCCACCGGAACCCGGAAACGGCGGTCGGTACCTGGCGGGCCGGCATCGAAGAGAAGGCGTGATATCGTGGCCTCCGACATCGAAGAGAGGCGCAGGATCCGCGTCTGCGAAAAATCACAATAAAACCTTCACAAAACCGTAAAATATTCGTCATGTATTTCGCGGCTTCTCTCATGTACAAAGATTCGAAATCCTGTTAAGATTATATGCGTCGTCTTCGGGCGGCGCTTTTTTAGTGAACTTTTTTCAGGAGTTTATATATGAGAGACGATTTCGATTATTCAGACAGATCCAGAGGACAGTCCCGGGCACGGGGACAGTCCCATGCGCGGAGTACGGCGACGGGCAGCCACAGCAGGAGTGGTGTGGGCAGCCGCAGCAGTCGCTCCGGCTATACAGGCGCGCGTGCGTCATCTACGGGCGGTCGCGGCTATGCGGGCAGCACGCGGCGCAGTGGAAATCATGGACGGAAGCCGCAGGACGGCCCGAACATGAAGCTTGTGCTCGGCGCGGTGCTGGCATTTCTGATCGTGGGCGGTGGACTCGTGTTTGCCGTGCGGGGCGGATTTGTCGGCGGTACGCAGGAATCTTCGGCGGCTCAGGAAGAGACGACGCAGAATATTCTCTATACGGATACCGACACCATCCATAAGGATATCACCCTCGATCTCCGCGCGATTTCGCCGGACGCGCAGAGCCTGAATCTGAACGGGATGAACCGTGAGGCGGTGAAGCAGGCCATCCACGAGGCCTACAGCTGGAACCTCGTCGTGAAGAACGCGAATCCCTCCATCGACAGCTTCAAGATGCCGGATCTTTCGGTCTATGATGAGGTGAAGGAAACAGAGACGAGCAGCGGCTCCGGAGAGAGTGACAATGATGGCTCCGTACAGAAGGTGGCGGTGGATAATCCGTATGCCAGCGTGACGATCCGTCCGGAGGCGAAGAGCTTCACCATCCCGGATCTCATCGGCGAGCAGGTGGATGCGCAGGTCGATCAGATCTTCACGGATTATGCGGCGATGATCGCGGAGGAATCTGCATCGGCGTCGGCCGGCAGTGAGACCTCGGGCGAAGCAGAGGAGAGTACAGACGCTTCGGAAGCGGAAAGTGAGACCGAGAGCACGACGGGGGCAGGCAGCGATTATACGCTGACACTGCCGGATATGAGCGCGCAGATCTCGGACTACATGAAGCAGCTCGCCGTCGTATGGAAGATGAGCCCAAAGAACGGCGACATCACAAGCTACGATAAGGAGAGCGGAGAGTTCGTTTTCGGTGGCTCTGTGGCGGGCTATGCCGTCAATGCGGAGGCGACCGCACAGAAGGTGATGGCGTCCATCGGACAGCATGTCTACGACGCGACCATCGAGTGCGAGGGCGAGAAGATCTCCGCGTCGGATTCCTCCATCAAGGACCTGTATGGCACGATCGGCAGCTTCACGACGAAGACCACGAGCAACGCGACTCGTAATAAGAATGTAAAGCTGGCAGCGGCAGCCATCAATGGCACCGTACTTCAGCCGGGCGAGGAGTTCTCCTTTAATAAGACCGTCGGTCAACGCACCGAGGCGAAGGGCTATGGTGCGGCCGGTGCGTATAATAACGGTGAGGTCGTGCAGGAGATCGGCGGCGGTGTCTGCCAGGTTTCCTCGACCCTCTATAATGCCGTATTCCGTTCGGGTCTCACGACGACCTACCGTCGCTCCCATACCTTCGCACCGACCTATGTCACACCAGGTGCCGACGCGACGGTTTCCTACCCGGGCCCGGACTATCAGTTTATCAATAATTCGGATCACGCGATCGGTATCCGTGCATGGTATGAGGACCAGACCTGCACCGTTCAGATCTATGGTGTCCGTGTGCTTCCGAAGGGCGAGAGCTGGGAGCTCGTCTGCGAGAAGACCACAGACCTTCCGGTGCCGGCACCGAAGATCATCACCCCGGAGGAGGGGGCAGAGTCTGCGGGCTCTGCCGGCTCCGAGTGGCAGGCCTATAAGGTGATTCACAAGGCCGACGGAACGACCGAGAAGGTGAAGGATCATACGGCGCACTACAGTGGTCACACACCGAAGCAGTATGCACAGGGCACGACGGAGTCGACCGCGGAGTCCTCGATCGCGGAGAGCGGAGAGTCGACGGCGGAGAGTGGAAGCACGACAGAATCCACGGTAGCCGAGAATGTACCGAAGCCGTCCACCGAAACGAAGCCGTCACCGACTCCGGAGACGAGTCCGGCAGAGACCGCGAAGAAGCCAGAGGCACCGACCCCGGAGACGAGCGCCTCGAATCATGAGGTCATCGAAGCACCGGGGGCCCAGGATGCCCCGGATGACGATGAAATCATCCAGGATGGCCCGTAAGAATTTCGTAAGGGGGGTCTGACCCCATGAAGTTTTTCTTAAGAAGAGAGCAGTTGCAGCTGTATGCGACTGCTCTTTTCTGTTACGTGGAGCAGTGGCTGTACAATATATACTATAGTGATTTACTAGGATATCATCTTTTTGTGCATTTCCTTGTATTTTATTTTGTAACGCCCCGTTTTTGTTTTGCATTTCATAGCGGAAATGTTATAATTCTTATCGAGTATGATATCCCACCATGGGTGGGTACATATAACAACCGCATTCATGTGGTAGTTCATTTTTTCAGGAGGAATTCTTATGGCAAGAAAAATGAAAACCATGGATGGTAACCAGGCTGCTGCACATGCATCGTATGCATTTACAGAAGTTGCGGCTATCTATCCTATTACTCCTTCATCCGTCATGCCTGAGCATGTAGATGAGTGGGCCACTGAAGGCAGAAAGAACCTTCTCGGCGAGACCGTACAGGTAACCGAGATGCAGTCTGAGGCTGGTGCTGCTGGTGCAGTTCACGGTTCCCTCGCTGCGGGTGCTCTTACTACAACCTTCACCGCATCACAGGGTCTTCTGCTCATGATCCCGGACATCTACAAGGTAGCCGGCGAGCAGCTTCCGGGCGTATTTGATGTATCTGCACGTGCACTTGCATCTCACGCTCTTTCCATCTTCGGTGATCATTCCGACGTTATGGCATGCCGTCAGACCGGTGCTGCTATGCTCTGTGAGTCATCTGTACAGGAAGTTATGGACCTTACTCCGGTAGCTCACCTTGCAGCGCTGAAGGGTCACATTCCGTTCATCAACTTCTTTGATGGTTTCCGTACCTCTCACGAGATCCAGAAGATCGAGGAGTGGGATTACGAGGATCTCAGAGATATGGTTGACTGGGAGTATGTAGATGAGTTCAGAGCGAAGGCTCTTAACCCGAATCACCCGGTTGAGAGAGGATCAGCTCAGAACCCGGATATCTTCTTCCAGGCTCGTGAGGCTTCCAACCCTTACTACGATGCACTTCCTGCAATCGTTCAGGAGTACATGGATAAGGTGAATGCGAAGATCGGTACAGATTACAAGCTCTTCAACTACTACGGTGCAGCAGATGCTGATCACGTCATCGTTGCGATGGGTTCTGTAAACGATACCATCGAGGAGACCATCGACTACCTTGCTAAGCAGGGCGAGAAGGTCGGCGTTGTCAAGGTAAGACTTTACAGACCGTTCAGCAAGGACGCATTCGTAAAGGCTCTTCCTGCAACCACCAAGGTGATTTCTGTTCTCGACAGAACGAAGGAGCCGGGCTCCATCGGTGAGCCGCTGTACCTCGATGTCGTAGCAGCTCTTCAGGGCACAGAGTTCGCAAACTGCACCATCCTTTCCGGCCGTTATGGTCTCGGTTCCAAGGATACCACACCTTCTCAGATCGTTGCTGTTTACAACAACGTTGATAAGAAGAGATTCACCATCGGTATCGATGATGATGTTACACACCTTTCTCTGCCGGCTGGTCCAGCACTCGTTACGACTCCTGAGGGAACCGTTAACTGTAAGTTCTGGGGTCTCGGTGCAGATGGTACCGTAGGTGCTAACAAGAACTCCATCAAGATCATCGGTGATAACACAGACATGTACGCGCAGGCTTACTTCGATTATGATTCCAAGAAGTCCGGCGGTGTTACCATGTCTCACCTGAGATTCGGTAAGAAGCCGATCAAGTCTACTTACCTGATCCACAGAGCAAACTTCGTAGCCTGCCATAACCCGGCTTACATGACCAAGTTCAACATGGTTCAGGAGCTCGTTGATGGTGGTACCTTCCTCCTCAACTGCGTATGGAACAAGGATGAGATCGCAGAGCACATCCCTGGCCAGGTTAAGAAGTACATGTACGATCACAAGATCAACTTCTACATCATCAACGGTGTAAAGATCGGTATTGAGACCGGCATGGGCCCGACAAGAATCAACACCATCCTTCAGTCTGCATTCTTCACACTGACCGGTATCATCCCGAAGGAAGAAGCAAACAAGCTGATGAAGGACGCTGCACAGAAGACATACGGCCGTAAGGGTGAGGATGTCGTTAAGAAGAACTGGGCAGCAATCGACGCTGGTGCAAACGCATTCGAGAAGATCGAGATTCCTGCAGACTGGGCGAACGCACAGGATGAGGGCCTCGAGTTCAAGGATAAGACCGAGGGCGCTAAGGATGTTCTTGATTTCGTAAACAACATCCAGAATAAGGTTTCCGCTCAGGAGGGTAACTCACTTCCTGTTTCTGCGTTCAATGCTTATGTCGATGGTACAACTCCTTCCGGAACAGCTGCTTACGAGAAGAGAGGTATCGCTGTAAACGTTCCGCAGTGGAACCCGGATAACTGTATCCAGTGTAACTTCTGTTCTTATGTCTGCCCGCACGGCGCGATCCGTCCGTTCGCATTTACTGCTGACGAGGCTGCAAACGCTCCAGAGGGTATGCTCAGCAAGGCGATGACCGGTATGCCGGATTACAAGTTCGGTATCCAGGTATCTGTACTTGACTGTACCGGTTGCGGATCCTGCGCAAACGTATGTCCTGGCATGAAGGGCGAGAAGGCACTCGAGATGAAGCCGATCGCAGAGGAGCTCGACAGACAGAAGTTCTTCGACTACGCAGTAAAGCTTCCTGAGAAGGATGACGTCGTTGCGAAGTTCAAGGAGACCACCGTTAAGGGTTCACAGTTCAAGAAGCCGTTACTCGAGTACTCCGGTGCATGTCCTGGCTGTGGTGAGACACCATACGCTAAGCTCATCACTCAGCTCTTCGGTGAAAGAATGTACATCGCAAATGCGACAGGCTGCTCATCAATCTGGGGTAACTCTTCACCTTCTACACCGTACACTGTAAACGCGAAGGGTCAGGGCCCGGCATGGGACAACTCCCTCTTCGAGGATAACGCAGAGTTCGGTTATGGTATGTTACTTGCACAGAACGCAATCCGTACCAGACTGAAGAAGGAAGTAGAGGAGCTCGCTGAGAAGGATGCATCTGTGAAGGATGTTGCTCAGGAGTGGCTTGATACGTTCGCTGTCGGCGCTACCAACGGTGCAGCTACCGATAAGCTCGTTGCAGCACTTGCTGATAAGACCGATGATCTTTCTAAGGATCTCGTAAAGAATAAGGACTTCCTCGCTAAGAAGAGCCAGTGGATCTTCGGTGGTGATGGTTGGGCTTATGATATCGGTTTCGGCGGCCTCGATCATGTACTTGCTTCCGGCAAGGACATCAACGTAATGGTATTCGATACCGAGGTTTACTCCAACACAGGTGGACAGTCCTCCAAGTCGACTCCGACCGGTGCAGTCGCACAGTTCGCTGCAGGTGGTAAGGAGACCGGCAAGAAGGATCTTCCTGGTATCGCAATGTCCTATGGCTATGTATATGTAGCTCATATCAACATGGGTGGCGATATGCAGCAGACTGTAAAGGCTATTGCAGAGGCTGAGGCATATCCAGGACCATCTCTGATCATTGCATACGCACCTTGTATCAACCACGGCATCAAGAAGGGCATGGCGAAGGCTATGACTGAGGAGAAGCTTGCACTCCAGACTGGTTACTGGAACAACTTCAGATTCAACCCGCTTGGTGGCGATAAGAAGTTCACTCTTGATTCCAAGGAGCCGGATTTCACCGGTTACCAGGATTTCCTGAAGGGTGAGGTTCGTTACCTGTCCCTCGGCCTTAAGAACCCGGAGAGAGCAAAGGCTCTTGATGAGAAGAACCAGGCTGAGTCTCAGGCTAGATATGAGCACCTCAAGAAGCTCATCGACCTGTACAACAACTAATTCACCTGAACTTCGGTTCACGTGATGTGAGAAGGGAGCCGGCGCAAGCCGGCTCCCTTTGTCGTATAGCCCTCGTGGCCACGGGGTTGATGACTGATGAACTAAACTTGCCGATTTATCTATCTCATGCTAATATTATTTAGTTAAAAATGAGTGTTTTATGTGGGCCTTCGGGCACCACGTAGTAAGGTGAAGATATGAGAAAAGTGATGGTGGCGGTGGTAGGCCGTCCAAACGTAGGTAAGTCTACGCTGTTCAACCTGATTGCAGGGAAGCAGATCTCCATCGTAAAGGATACGCCGGGCGTAACCCGTGACCGTATCTATGCGGATGCGGAGTGGCTGAATAACAAGTTTACACTGATCGATACGGGTGGTATCGAGCCGGATTCCCAGGATATCATCCTGTCCCAGATGCGTGCGCAGGCACAGCTGGCGATCGACACGGCGGATGTCATCATTTTCGTCGTGGATGTGCGCACCGGTCTCGTCGATGCAGACTATGAGGTGGCGAATATCCTCCGGAAGTCTGGAAAGCCGGTCGTTCTCTGTGTCAATAAGGTCGACAGCTTCCAGAAGTTCGGAAATGATATCTATGAGTTCTATAATCTGGGACTCGGCGATCCGTTCGGTGTATCCTCAGTAAACCAGCTCGGTGTTGGTGACATGCTCGATGAGGTGATCCGGCACTTCCCGGTCGAGACGGCAGAAGAGGATGAGGATGATTCCGTGAAGGTCGCCCTCATCGGTAAGCCGAATGTCGGAAAGAGCTCCGTCATCAATAAGCTGCTGGGGCAGAACCGCGTGATCGTCTCCAACATTGCCGGCACGACCCGTGACGCGATCGATACGAAGATCGTGCATAACGGAAAGGAATATACCTTCATCGATACGGCGGGCCTTCGTCGGAAGGGAAAGATCGACGATGATATCGAGCGTTACTCTGTCATCCGTACCGTCGCGGCCGTGGACCGCGCGGATATCTGTCTCGTGCTGATCGACGCGACCCAGGGAATCACAGAGGGAGATGCACGCATCGCCGGGATCGCGCATGAGTCCGGAAAGGGCGTCATCATCTGTGTGAACAAGTGGGATGCGGTACCGGATAAGAATGATAAGACGATGAAGGAATTCCAGACGAAGCTGATGGAGAAGTTCGCCTACATGCCGTATGCGCAGTATCTCTTCATCTCGGCCGAGACCGGACAGCGTCTGAATAAGATCTTCGATGTCGTCAATCAGGTACGAGAGAGCCAGACGCTTCGAATCCGTACGGGTGTGCTCAACGACATCATGACGAGAGCGACGGCGATGAAGCAGCCGCCTAGTGATAAGGGCAAGCGTCTCAAGCTGTTCTACATGACGCAGACCGCGGTGGAGCCGCCTACCTTCGTTATTTTCGTGAATGACCAGCAGCTGATGCACTTCTCCTATACGAGATACATCGAGAATCAGATTCGTGAGGCCTTCGGCTTCCCTGGAACACCGCTGAAGTTCCTGATCCGTGAGCGCAAGGCCGGAGAGGATGAGTGATGAATATACAGCATATGATCATTTCCCTGATTGTAGGATATCTTTTCGGTAACATCCCGAATGGCTATCTGTATGCGAAGTCGCAGGGCGTCGATATCTATAAGCAGGGCTCCGGTAACCCGGGCTCGACGAACATCAGCCGGACGCTCGGTAAGAGAGCGGGCGCGACCGTGCTGCTGCTGGATATCGCGAAGACCATCGTTCCGATCCTCATGATGCATATGATCTTCAAGCCGGTCACGATCGATGAGGGCACCCTCATCACCGTATTTGCGGGCTTCGGTTCGATTCTCGGACACGATTTTCCGGCACTTCCGATGCTGCGCGGCGGAAAGGGCATCGCCTGCACCGGTGCGCTCATCATCGCCTTCGACTGGCGGATGGCCATCGTGCTGTTCGCACTTTTCCTCGTGATCGCGAAGACCACCGGCTATGTGAGCGTCGGCTCGATCTGCGGCGTATCCCTGCTGTTTGTTCTGACCGCCATCTTCGGATACTTCGGACTCCTTCCGATGTCCATGGCGATCTATCCGATCGTGCTCGTCGTGTTCTTCCTGATCGCAGCGCTCGGGGTATGGCAGCATCGCTCGAATATCGTGCGGCTGAAGAATGGTACGGAGACGAAGTTCCACTTTAAAAAGTAATCTGCTTTAAATGAGGAGATTTTATGAAAGCATCAATCATTGGCGCAGGTACCTGGGGTACGGCCCTCGGCATTCTGCTCGCCCATAACGGACATGAGGTGACCATCTGGTCGAAGTTTCAGCAGGAGGTGGATGCGCTTCAGGAGACCCACCGTCATAAGAATCTGCCGGGTGCCGTGATTCCGGAGAGCATGTGCTTCAGCTCCGATCTGGAGGCTGCACTGAAGGATCAGGAGCTCGTCGTGCTGGCGGTGCCGTCCATCTTCGTGCGTGCGACGGCGCATGAGATGAAGCCGTATGTCGGTGAGGGTCAGGTTATCGTATCCGTGGCGAAGGGCATCGAAGAGGGCACACTCTATACGATGTCGGATATCATCGAAGAGGAGATCCTGCAGGCAGATGTCGCGGTTCTGTCCGGACCGAGCCATGCCGAGGAGGTATCGCGTTTCATTCCGACGACGATCGTGACCGGTGCGCATACCGAGAAGACAGCGCTTTTCGTGCAGAACGCATTCATGTGCGACTGCTTCCGTGTTTACATCAACCCGGATATCAAGGGCATCGAGATCGGCGGCGCGACGAAGAACGTCATCGCGCTGGCGGCTGGTATGGCGGACGGTCTCGGCTATGGAGACAACACGAAGGCAGCGCTGATCACACGCGGTATCGCGGAGATCGAGCGACTCGGTGTGAAGATGGGCTGCCGCATGGAGACCTTCTACGGCCTAAGCGGTATCGGTGATCTGATCGTGACCTGTGCGTCCATGCACAGCCGGAACCGCCGCGCCGGAATCCTGATGGGCGAGGGCAGAAGCTACGAGGAGGCGATGCAGGAGGTCGGACAGACGGTCGAGGGTGTGTATGCGGCGAAGGCGGCACGTGCACTCGCGGCGAAGTATGAGGTATCGATGCCGATCATCGAGGGCATCAACCAGATTCTCTTCGAAGGCAAGTCGGCCAGGGAAGCGGTTCGTGATCTGATGCTCCGCGATCGGACCATCGAGAATGTGAACGTGCCGTTTGATAAGTGATTTTTATTTCGCACAGGGCCCCGGAGGGCGGTCGCAGAAGCGCAGTACTCCGAGTTCGGAAGATTTTGATTCTTCACGAACTCTCCGTATGGCTTCTTCGCCCGCCCTCCGGGGCCCTATGTGACTCTGAGAAAAATATATTATAATACATATTCTCTCACGTTATAATATAAGCTGTAAATGTGAAAAAATGTTATAAAAGCTGTTGACTTCCATAACTATGAACTTTATAATGATGAAAAGTTTTCAGAAAGCTTGTATTTTAGAAAACTGAGAGGAGAAAAATTATGAAAAAGGTATTAAGTGCAGTACTTGCAGCTTCGATGGTTGCTTCTTTAGCAGCCTGTGGTTCTTCATCTACTCCGGAGGCGACGACAGCCGCTGCCGCTGCAGGCGATACGACAACTGCTGCAGCAGCTGATGGCACAACCACAGCCGCTGGTTCTTCAGATCTTACATGGAAGATCGGTGCCCAGGGACCGCTGACCGGTGGTGCAGCGATCTATGGTAAGGCTGTCATCAATGGTGCTCAGGTTGCCATCGATGAGATCAACGCAGCCGGTGGTATCAATGGCTACCAGGTAGAGTATAAGACCGCAGATGATGAGCATGATCAGGAGAAGGCGATCAACGCATACAACTCCCTCAAGGACTGGGGCATGCAGATGCTGATCGGACCGACCACTTCCGCACCGACCATCGCGGTTGCCTCTGAGGCACAGAATGATAATATGTTCCTTCTGACTCCGTCAGGTTCTGCAGTTGACTGTACCGCAGCACCAAATGCATACCGTGTATGCTTCTCAGATCCTGCACAGGGTGCCAAGTCCGCAGAGTATATCGGAACACACAAGCTGGCAACCAAGATCGGTATCATCTATGATTCTTCTGATGTTTACTCCTCCGGTATTCACGATTCCTTCGTGACCGAGGCTGGCAACCAGGGACTCGAGATCGTAGCCGATGAGCAGTTCACGGCGGATTCGAAGACGGACTTCTCTACGCAGCTTCAGAAGATGCAGAGCGCAGGCGCAGAGCTCGTATTCCTTCCGTTCTACT
>ERZ1034980.1412-NODE-1412-length-14333-cov-25.235257_pt1 | contig 14333 bp, 11 predicted proteins | sample MGYA00520622_ERZ1034980 | MGnify/ENA primary metagenome ERZ1034980 (study PRJEB33766, sample SAMN09781791) | gut metagenome | biome: gut microbiome | host: Homo sapiens | place: Madagascar | study: EMG produced TPA metagenomics assembly of the PRJNA485056 data... | reverse complement strand
TTCAAATACTATGAATTTATATAAGTAAGTCTAAGTAAAAAAATATTCTAAAAATAAAAAAGTAAGGACCGTCCCAAAATTTGTATTGAAAATTATGTAAATTTATGGTATAATAATATTCGATTTCACTGAAAAGTGATGTCGGGTCATAAAAAGTTTCAAATATTGGAGGAAATGAAGCATGAAAAAAGTAATGGCTATAATCTTTTCCATTGTTGTTGCAATTAGCAGTGTAATGCTGACTACAACAACAACGGCAACAGCAGCAAGTAATACAACACTGCTGGGAGATGCAAATCAGGATGGTAAACTGGACACAACCGATGCGATATACATTTTGTATTATATTGCTCTTGTTTGTGCAGGATATCCCGAGGATGATGTATACAGTCGTTTTGATGTCGAAATTGATGAAAGAGTCTTTGATGTTGACCGGAGTGAAAAAGTAGATACTACCGATGTTTTGTATTTGTTGACATACATCGCGAAGTGTGGGGCTGGACAGGATGCAACATGGCCACCGGCACCGGAAAAGATCTATAGTGATGATATCTTGGTATTCAATCCTGTGAAGGGAGTTGAAACATGGAATCTCAGATCAGCTCCGTCGTTGGAGGCAGGCGTTGTAACTAAAATGTCTGCAGGTGAAAATTGCAAGGTAATTAAAATCTTGCAAGAATCCTGGTATGAAGTTGAATACTTTGGAATTGATTTATATTTGCAAATTACACCTGACTCGGAAAGTTTTTTCTATGTGGATCCGATTCCGCGAGAAACTGCAAGTACGACAACTGAGACAACAACTACAGAAACAACAACTCAATCAACTGAAACAAGCATTGAAACAACTAAGGCAACGACTTTGACAACAACTGAATTTTCAACAACAAAAGCTACAACAGAATCTACAACAATCACGGCAAGTACAACGGCTATGGAATCTAAAACAACAAGTACAACTACAGAAACAAAGCCTACAACAACAAAAGCGACAACAAAAACAACAACAAAATCTACAACGACTGTTACAACAAGTGATAGTTCCACTACAACATCTACAAAGCTGACAACAACATCTACTACTACAACTGAAGAGTTGCAGTTAGGTGATATTGTAACACCAACAGAAAAAGTCAAACTGACAAATTCAGATGGTGAAATTACTGTGGATGCTGGCGAATTCATTACAATAGTATCTGAAAAAAATGGAAACTATGTTGTAATATACCAGAAACAGCTTTATGAAATGAACACCACTGCTTACCTGAATAAGGTCGAGCATGAGTATCAGGAAAAGCAGATTTTGACAGTTGAAGAAATCGAGACCGGAGATATCTTGAAGTTTACAGGTGAAACCTGGTATATAAGAGATGAATCTGAGTCTGCGGTTGGTACTCTGAAGGAAAATGAACTTTTTGTGGTTATGGCAAGGAATGGAAACATACTTACCATAATCACATATGACGGAACCATTGGCAACATATTCTGCATTGCAGATAAGTATTGCATGATGGTAGATTAACAAATAAAAAATTGAAACTTTTTATGAGAAGAGAGCCCCTGTATGGGGCTCTTTTTGCGTAAAAAAAGAGGGACGGTCCTTGAAATAAAAGGGCAAGGACCGTCCCCGAAAATATTGAAATAAAAAGGTAAGGACCGTCCCAAAAATAAAAAACTACTTGAAATAAAAAATCCGTATGGTAAAATATAATAAATTTACTATGATATAAAAAAATATCATAAAATTGTATACAAGGGAGGAAGGATATGTTTGCATATTTAAAAGGTGTATTTGAGTCTAGAACATTGGATTATATTGTTGTAGATGTAAATGGAATTGGATATAAAATCTTTATGTCCGAGAATTCAATGAAAAGAATTGGAGAGCTTGGAAGCATAATTAAAGTACATACTTATGTTAAAGTACGAGAAGATGATATAAGCATATATGGATTTGCATCTAATGAGGAGCTTAGAATGTTTGAATTACTTGTTTCAGTAAGTGGAATAGGAGCAAAATCTGCAATTGTAATATTGTCTAATATAGAGCCATCTGCATTTGCAGCTGCAGTAATTTCAGATAATGTTGGAGCACTTAAAAAATTGCCAGGGATAGGTGCAAAAAGTGCACAAAGAATTATTTTAGAGCTTAAAGATAAATTAAAAACAATTGATGTTGAAGATGATTCGAGTGAAGAGTTAAAAGCTGTAATTAATCAAAATCAAAACATTGAAGAGCTAATTTCAGCATTACAAGTTTTGGGATATACTAAAAAAGAAGTAGAAAAAATAATACCAAAATTAGATAATAAAGATGATAATTTAGAGAATTTAATAAAAAAAGCACTATTATTATTGTCAAAGTAGTAAAATATATTGAAAAACTCTTTCATTTTTTCTCATTTTATAATATAATTTTAATGTGATTTTAAAAATAATTAATCATTAATAAATTAAGTATTTTTAAATGATTATAGAAGTTAAAATTTGGCAAAAAATAAATGCCAGAAAAGGAGTATAAATATGGAAAAAAAATCAAACAATAATTCCGTTAGACATGTTGGAAGTAATGTAAAAAGAAAAAACACTACTAACAAAAATGTAAAAGGGAAAAAGAAACATCCAAGACTAAAAAAAGTTATTATAATATTTGCATTATTAATAGTTTTATTAGTCTTGGTTGCAGTAGGAATATTCTGTGGAATATTTTTCAGTGACAAATTTGCTTTATCAAAAGATGATTTATTACTATCAAATGCAAATACAGTTATCTATGACAAAGATGGAAATGTAATTGCAGAATTATCTGGAGACGAAAACAGAGAAATAATTAGCATAGGAGACATGAGTGAGTATTTACCAAAAGCATTTGTTGCCATAGAAGATGAAAGATTTTATAGTCACAATGGAGTTGACTTAAAAAGAACAATGGCAGCAACAACAACCTACATATTAAAAGGTGATTCATCATTTGGTGGAAGTACAATCACACAACAGCTAGTAAAAAATATCACAAATGAAAGAGATAATTCAGGTAAGGCTGGTATTGAAAGAAAAATAAAAGAAATGTCAAGAGCTTATCAAGTTGAAAAAATGATTTCAAAAGATCAAATATTAGAGCTATATCTTAATATAATTCCATTAGGAGCAGATGGAGGAGATATTTGTGGAGTAGAAATGGCATCAACATACTATTTCAACAAATCTGCAAGTGAATTATCAGTAGAAGAATGTGCATTTTTAGCAGGTATAAATAATGCTCCAAATACATACAATCCTTTTAAAAATGAAGGAGATGCAACAAAACAAGAGCAAGTCAATAAAAAAATTAAAGACAGAACAAAAACTGTATTAACAAAAATGAAAGACTTAGGATATATAACAAATGAACAATATCAAACAGCATATGCAAATGTTGAAAATGGATTAGCATTTTCTAAAGGAACTTTACCAAGTTCAAATGTAAAATCTTATTTTATACAAGCAGCAATAAATGAGGTTGTAGAAGATTTAGTAGAAGAAAAACATTTCTCAGAAGAATACGCAAAAAGCCGTGTATTAGGTGGAGGATACAAAATTTATACAACTCAAGAAAAAGATGTTCAAGACAAAATAGAATCAGTTTATAAAAGCGATGAATTTATATTAAATTCATCAAATGCAAAAAATCACTCACAGTCGGCAATGGTAATAATGGACCATACAACAGGCCAAGTAGTTGCTTGTATGGGAGGATTAGGTAATGATGTTGATGCAACAGGTATAAATAGAGCAACAAGCAGTACAAGACAACCGGGTTCATCATTTAAACCAATAATATCATATGGATGTGGTGTTGAAAAAGGTATAATAAATGCAGGAACAGTTTATTATAATTCAGCGACAACTTTTGGAAAGAATTATGAACCAAAATCAACAAGTACATATGCAGGACCATGTACAGTAAGAAACGCAATAGAAGTTTCTTCAAATGTCGTATCATGTAAAATTATGTCTGAAATTGGACCTGATAATGCAATTGATTTTGCAAGAAAAGTTGGAATAACATCATTAGTAAAATCAAGTGAAAATAAACAAAAAAATGATTCAAGTTTATCATTAGCACTTGGAGGTTTAACACATGGTGTTACACCATTACAAATGGCAGCAGCATATTCAATGATAGCAAATAATGGGGTATATAATTCACCAGTATTCTATACAAAAGTAGAAGATTCATCAGGCGAATTAGTAATAGAATCTAAACAAACAACAGAAAGAGTAATGTCAGAGCAAAATGCATATGTAATGAAAAGCTTATTAAAACAACCAGTTGAAGGAGATCATGGTACAGCAACAAGTTGCAAAATATCTGGAATTGATGTAGGAGCAAAAACAGGTACAACAAATGATAATAAAGATAGATGGCTTTGTGGTATGACTCCATATTATACAGCTGCAACATGGTATGGATATGATGATAATGCTGTAGTAAACGGTAGTGGAAACTATGCTGCAAAAGTATGGAATGCTGTAATGAAAAAAGTTCACGAAGGTAAAGCAAGTGCAACATTTACAGAGCCAAGTGGAATAGTACATGTAACAATATGTAGAAAATCAGGATGTAAAGCTACAGAATCTTGCTCAGATACATATTCAGAAGTATTTGCAGAAAGTGCAGTTCCAAAGGATTGTGAAGGTCATTCATTAAAAGTTTGTACAGAATCAGGAAAATTAGCAACAGAATATTGTCCAAGTACTCAATATGTTGGATATGTTCCAGAAAAAGAAAGAAATCCATCTTGGAAAACAACAGGATATTCATCATCAGTTCCATCAGAAACATGTACAATACATACAGGTCCAACAAATAAAACATCACCAACAGATGGTGTGGATATAGATCTTTCAAATGATGTAGTCGTACCAAATGTTGTAGGTAAAACAGAAGCAGAAGCAAAATCGGCATTAAAAGCATTAAAAGTGACAGTAAAATATAAATCAGATTCTTCAAAAGAAAATGGAATAGTTTTAAGTCAAAGTTTATCATCAGGCGAAGTGGTTTCAAAAGATACCAAAATAACAATAACAGTAAATAAAGTTGAAAAGAAAAACGAAAATGATAATACAAACAAAAATAATCCAGACGGAGATAATAATACAACAAAACCAGATGACAATGTAAAACCTGATCCAAATCCTGATCCAGACAATGGTGACGGGGACGAAGAAGAAATACAATAATTATAGTCTTTGTAGTAAGCTATAATAAAGCTTACTACAAAGAATTTTTTAGAAGGTGAATATGTGAAAAACACAAAAAGACATTTTTTTATTATAGATTTTGCAAAAAGTATAAAATATTTTTTCAAATTGGTAATATTATATTCGGTTATACTTTCAGTATGTACAATAATAAATGTAAATAAAGGAATAAACGAATTTAAAAATCTAATCAATACAGAAATTTCAGATTTAAATTATTCAAATGGAATTTTACATGTGAATAATGATGAATCAAAAACTCTATTTAATAAATATGTAATAATAGATACAAGCAAAGACGAACTTTCAGAGCTAGAAAATAAGGCACAAGTAGTGATTGGAAAAGAATATTGTACAGTAAAAATGGACGAACATATTTTAAAAATTAAGTATAATGATTATTTTTATGAAGATATTAATAAAGATGATATAATTAATATGTTAAATAGTATAAATGCGAAATTTTATATACCAGCAATATTAATAATTATTATATGGGTATGTATTTTAATGACAATTTCAACAATTACAGATGTATTAGTAATTGCATTAATTGGATATATAATATCAAAAATTATAAATAAAAAATTCTCATTTACAAATACATTTAATATAGCAGTTCATGCAATTACACTACCAGTATTACTAGGTGCTATATATTATGTATTAAATACATTTACAGGATTTTATATGAAATATTTTTCAATAATGTATACATCAATTGCTACAATTTATATGATGACATCAATTTTATTAATAACAAGTGATAATAATGAAAATAATAATATACAAGATGATTAACAAATATACGAAGGGAGTTTAATAATGGATCCAAAGGAAAATAAAAAAAGCAATAAAAAGAAATATCTATTTACTGCTATTATAGTTATTTTAGCTATAGCTGGAATAGTTTTTGGAATATTTCAATATATGAACTACAGTAAAGAAAAAGAAGAAAAAACATTAGCATATACAGATTTAATTACTAAAATAAAAGAAGATTCTGTAGAAAAAATTGAAATGAAAGAAAAAAGTACTACAGTAAAAGTAAAACTAAAAGATCAAGATGAAGAAAAAGAAGTAAAAGTTCCAGAAAGTGAAGCTTTTATAGAATTTGTTCAAGATCAAGTAAAAGAAGGTAAAACAATAAATTTAAATCAAAAAGAAGAAAATTTATTAGCAGTAGTAGGAGAAAAATTACTATCATTCCTTCCAACAATAATGCTTATAGTTTTATTAGTAATGATAATGCAAATGCAAGGTTTAGGAGATAAAGGAAAAGTATATGATGCTACAACTCAAAAAACAAAAACAACATTCAAAGATATTGCAGGACTAGATGAAGAAAAACAAGAAATGATTGAAATTGTTGACTTCTTAAAAAAACCAAAAAAATTCCAAGAAATGGGAGCAAAAATACCAAGAGGTGTTCTATTATGTGGAAATCCAGGTACAGGTAAAACATTAATAGCAAAAGCAATAGCGGGAGAAGCAGATGTACCATTTATTTCAATGAGTGGATCAGAATTTATAGAAATGTTCGCAGGACTTGGAGCATCAAGAGTAAGAAAATTATTCGAAAAAGCAAGAAAAATAGCTCCATGTATAGTATTCATAGATGAAATAGATGCAATAGGATCAAGAAGAACATCATCAAGTGGATCTGAAAGTGAAAATAACCAAACCTTAAACCAATTATTGGTTGAAATGGATGGATTTGACACAGAAGAAGCAATAATAGTATTAGCAGCGACAAACAGACCAGAAATGCTAGATAAAGCATTATTAAGACCAGGAAGATTTGATAGACAAATAACAATTGGATTACCAGATTTAAATGGACGTGAAGCAATTTTAAATATACATGCTAAAGACAAAAAAATAGACGAAACAGTAAATTTAAGAAGTATTGCAGAAGACACAGCAGGATTTACAGGAGCAGAGCTTGCAAACATATTAAACGAAGCAGCAATAATAGCAACAATAAAAAGACACAAAGCAATAACAAACCAAGATATCGAAGATGCAGTAAAAAAGGTTACTGTAGGACTTGAAAAACACAGCAGAGTAATATCAGAAAAAGATAAAAAATTAACAGCATTCCACGAAGCAGGACATGCAATAGTTAGTAGATATTTAGAAACACAAAAAGAAATAAAAGAAGTGTCAATAATACCAAGAGGCGTTGCAGGTGGATACACAATGTATAAAACAAATGAAGATAAATTCTATGTATCAAAACAAGAAATGCAAGAAAAACTAATATCACTACTAGGAGGAAGAGCAGCAGAAAAATTAGCACTAGACGACATATCAACAGGAGCAAGTAATGATATAGAAGTAGCAACAAAAATAGCAACAGACATGGTAACAATATACGGAATGAGCGACATAGTAGGTCCAATATCAATAAACACAGAAAAAGATCCATATCAAATGGAATTACTAGGAGACAGATTCGAAGATTCAATAGGAGCCGAAATAAAACAACTAATAGACAACGCATACTACCAAGCACAAAAAATACTATCAGAACACATGGACAAACTAGAACAAGTAGCAACAACACTAATGAAACAAGAAATAATCTCAGCCGAAGAATTCGAATCATTCTTCCAAGACAATCAATAAAAAAACAAAGAAAAGGACTTAATTTGGAAGCAACAAAAAACTTCCAAAACAAGTTCCTTTTTCTTCATCCAAACTAATCAAAAAAAGGGGACGGTCCTGGAGAGAAGAAAAAGGGGACGGTCCTGAAGAGAAGAAAAGGGGGACGGTCCTGGAGAGAAGAAAAATGGGACGGTCCTGAGGAGAAGAAAAGAGGGACGGTCCTGAAGAGAAGAAAAGGGGGACGGTCCTGGAGAGAAGAAAAAGGGGACGGTCCTGAAAAAAAGAAAAGAGGGACGGTCCTGGAGAGAAGAAAAAGGGGACGGTCCTGAAAAGAAGAAAAGAGGGACGGTCCTGAAAAAAAGAAAAGAGGGACGGTCCTGAAAAAAGAAAAGAGGGACGGTCCTGGAAAGAAAAAAGAGGGGACGGCTCTTGAAGAAATCAAAATTTGAAAAAATTAACATGAAAATTTTGAAAAAAGATGTTGTATATTGTAGAAAAAAGATGTAAAATGGTTTGTGTTTAGGAGGAGTAAAAAAATGCGAGAGATGAATGAAAACAGTAGAATGATTATACACAGCAGTGAAAATAAAGGAAATAAAAAAATAAAAATAATCTTAATTGCGATTTTGGCAATTATTATATTAGTATTTGCTATAATGTATTTTTGCAAAATACCAATTATAAAATATCAAGGACAAAATGTCGAAACAGTAGAATATGGAACTACATATGAAGATAAAGGGATAAAAGTATATGCAAGATTTAAAAATATAAGTGACCAAGTAATAGTCGAAAACAATGTAAACTTAAATCAGTTAGGTGATTATAATATAACATATAAAGTACCATTTTTAGGTAAATACAAGACTTATACAAGAACTGTTAAAGTAGTAGATACCGAAGCTCCAAAAATAGAGCTAAAAGGTGATTCGAATTATAAATTACAATATGGAAAAAATTACGAAGAGCCAGGATTTACAGCAATAGATAATTATGATGGAGATGTTACAAACAATGTAACTGTAGCTAAAGTCGAAAAAGATAATAATAATTATGAAGAGCATTACACAGTCACAGATTCAGCTGGAAATAAGGGAGAGGCAGTGCGATATGTTTCAATAGTCGACACAACACCACCAGTAATAAAATTAAAAGGAACATCTGTAATCAGTGTAATAACTGGAAATAAATATACAGAGCAAGGAGCAACAGCTACAGACAACAAAGATGGTGATTTATCAAAAGACATAAAGATATCAGGAGATGTTGATACATCAAAGGACGGAACATATATTGTAAAATATACTGTAACAGACTCAAATGGAAATACAGCAACAGAAGAAAGAAAAATAATAGTAAGCGAAAAAGCAACAACTGGAATAATATATTTAACATTTGATGATGGTCCAAGTTCAACAATTACACCAAAAATATTAGATGTATTAAAGGAAAAAGGTGTTCATGCAACATTCTTCGTAATAAATTATAATGAATCAACAGAACATTTAGTAAAAAGAGAAGCCGAAGAAGGCCATGCAATAGGAATTCACGGATACTCACATGACTATGCAAAAATATATGCATCAGTAGATGTTTGCTATAACAACATAAAGACATTGCAAGAAAAAATATACAAAACAACAGGAATAAAAACAATGATTTTAAGATTCCCAGGAGGAAGTTCAAACACAGTAAGTAGAAAATATTGCCCAGGAATCATGACAAAAATTACCGAAAAAGTATTAAGCGAGGGCTTCAAATACTACGACTGGAATGTAATGTCAGGCGACTCAGGAGATGTAAAAACAAAAGAAGCAGTATATGCCAATGTAACAAAAGGACTAAAACCAGGAAGAGACAACATAGTATTAATGCACGACTTCAGTGGAAACAACAAAACATTAGAAGCACTACCAGGAATAATCGACTACGGACTAGCAAATGGATATAAATTCGAAGTAATAACAACAAACACAGAAATGGTAAGACAAAAAATACAAAATTAAATACAAATATTACGCAAACAAAAAGCGAAAAAGATGACTCTAGAAAAGTCATCCTTTTTGCTCTCAACAACCAACTAAAAAAAAGAGGGACGGTCCTGGAAGAAAAAAAGAGGGACGGTCCTGAAAAAAGAAAAAGAGGGACGGTCCTGAAAAAAGAAAAAGAGGGACGGTCCTGGAAGAAGAAAAAAGAGGGACGGTCCTGGAAGAAAGAAAGAGGGGGACGGTCCTGAGAAATGAAAAAGGGGACATTCATGAAAAAGTAATACGGATCTTCAGAGAAAGAAAAGACGAAAACTTTTAAGAGAAAAAATACCAAAATAAATTAAAAATAATTCAAGAAAACATAAAAAAATACATGTAAACCTATTTATTTTTGAAAAAAAATGAGTTATAATAAATTTGTAAGTATTTAGATTAAGGAGAACATATGAAGTGTACAAAATGCAACTACGAATCATTAAATCTAAATGCCAAATTCTGCATAAAATGTGGAAGTAAACTTATACAAGAAAAGCATTTTTGTAGTAATTGCGGAAATAAAATATCATATAAAAGTAATTTCTGCGGTAATTGTGGCAAAAAAATAAATTATGAATATATAGAAAATAGTGATTCAAAAATTAATAACATGTACACAAAGGATAAAGAGGAGGATACCACTAAAGAAACTAAAGATAATAGCAATATTCTCATAATAGAGAAAAAAAATAATAATGGGGGTGATTTTGTAAATATGGAAAATAATATTACACAAAAAAATTATTTAGAAATTTTACCAAATCAAAGTATTGTAGAAAAAAATAATACAAATTTATTACCTGTATTAAAAAGTGATAAAAGTTCATTATTACCTGTTATTATAAAAAGTAAGGAATTAGCATTAATTGAAATAAAAGAAGATTTTAATAAATTAAAAAAAGAAAGATCAGAAATAGGTCTATTAAAATTTGCAAAAAACCTTGCTATTTTGTTAGCAAAGTTTGTAAGATTTTGTTTTTTAACAACGGCAAGTGTTATAGGCTTTGTTGGAGTAGCAGTGCTAATAATTGCATCAACAGCAATTATTACAAAAAATATTGTAAATTCATATTATGGAATTACACCAGAGCCAGATACTACATATTCAATTTTTAAAATGAAAGACGATAAAATTAATGCACAAAGTCCACCAAAAAACTAGTAAGGTGAATAAATATAAAAATTGAGTAGAGCATAAATAATTATTTTATTTGTGCTCTACTCAATTTTCATGAAATACAAATAAGGAAAATTTTATAAAACAAAAGGAGGCAAAAATGAAAGCAGTCTTACAAAGAGTAAAATATGCAGAAGTAAAAGTTGATGGAAAGTCAGTAGGAAAGATACAGAAAGGATTATTAATATTTTTAGGAATTGGTAAAAATGATGATGAAAAAATAGCTGATAAAGTTATAAAAAAGGCATGTAATTTGCGAATTTTTGAAGATGAAAATCAAAAAATGAATAAATCCATAAAAGATATACATGGCGAAATTTTAATAATATCACAATTTACATTATATGCTAATTGTAAAAGTGGTAATAGACCAAGTTTTATCGAAGCATGTGAACCAAAAAAAGCAAATGAAATGTACGAATATTTCAAAAAGACATGTAGTAAAGAGCTAGAAAAAGATATTCAATCTGGAATATTCGGCGCTGATATGAAAGTAGAATTATTAAACGATGGTCCAGTAACGATAATATTGGATTCTGAAGAAATTTAAAAAGGCGGACCGTCCCAGTTTGAAAATAGCCAGGACCGTCCCGGTTTTGACGGTTTTGAAAAATTAGAAAGGATTTTATATAAGTATGATAAATATAATAAACATAGCAAATATAATTGATAAAAATGGTGGAAGATTGTATTTAGTTGGTGGAGCTGTGCGTGATAAATTAACAAATGTAACTCCTCATGATGAAGATTATTGTATAACTGGTATTTCATCAAAAAAATTTAAAGAGCTATTCCCTCAAGCATTTAAAAGAGGTAAAGCTTTTGAGGTTTTTGAGCTAGAAGGGAAGGAATTTGCTCTTGCAAGAACTGAAAAAAAGATTGGAATAGGACATAAGGATTTTGATGTAACATGTAATCCTAATATAACAATAGAAGAAGATTTAGGAAGAAGAGATATAACAATAAATTCAATTGCTCAAGATGTAATTTCAGGAGAGATAATAGATCCATATGGTGGTAGAGAAGATTTGCAAAATCATATAATAAGAGCTACAAAGAAAAGTTTTAAAGAAGATCCTTTGAGAGTATACAGAGCTGCAAGATTTTCGAGTAAATTTAATTTTACAATTGATTCGGAAACATTAAAATTAATGAATGAATTGAAGCCAGAGCTAAGTTCATTATCTGCTGAACGAGTATTTGAAGAGCTGAGAAAAGCAATAAATACAGACCATCCCGAAAATTTCTTCAATAATCTAAGAAAAGCAGATGTACTAGATGTACATTTTATTGAAATATATAAATTAATAGGAGCTCTTCAACCAGAAAAATATCATCCCGAAGGTGATGCATATAATCATTCAATGTTAGCATTACAAAAAGCAACAGAGCTTACTAAAGATGAAAAAATAAGATTTTCAGCATTAGTTCACGACTTAGGAAAAGGAGTAACTCCAAAAAGTGAGTATCCTCATCATATAAATCATGATAAAAATGGCGTAGCAGAGGTAGAAAAATTAGGAAAAAGATTGAAAATGCCTACATCATGGACAAAATGTGGAATGGTATCCGCTAGAGAGCACATGAAAGCAGGAATTTTTTATAAAATGACACCAAACAAACAAGTAGAGTTTATAGAGCGCATAGATAAAACATTACTTGGATTGGAAGGATTAGAAATAATAGTAGAGTCAGATAGGAACTGTAGAGGAACAAAAATAGACAAAGTGCAATTTGCTAATTTAGGAAAAAATATATTAAAAGAAGTAAATGGCGAAACCGTTATGAAAAAATACAACATACAATCGAATGAAAAATTAAAAGATCGAATACATCAAGAAAGAATTGCTTATTTGAAGCAATTTTATGATAATGAAAAAAATACAAATTTGAGATAATAAGTAATAATGGGGACGGTCCTGGCGTTTGAGAAAAGCAGGACCGTCCCAGTTTGAGAAAAAGCAGGACCGTCCCTATTTGAGAAAAAGCAGGACCGTCCCAGTTTGAGAAAAAGCAGGACCGTCCCAGTTTGAGAAAAAGCAGGACCGTTCTGTTTAAAAGAAAACAGAACGGTTTCGATAAAAAATATCCCACGGCAATTATATTTGCCGTGGGATTAAATATTTTAGTCTAAATTTTCTAATATTTTTGGTAGCATTTGTTTTTTTCTTGAAACAACATTTTCAAGCATTGCTGTATGGTCGTCTAATGTTACACCATAAGCTTTTTCAACTATTCCAGAATCATTTCCTAATGAAATAATTTTTGAATTTGAATTTAATATATCAGTAGCAGCAAAAACGTACAAGTCTAAGTTATCTTTTTTTATTTCGTTATTTATAGCTGCTTCGAAATATACTTTATTTTTGAAAACGCTATCTATATCAGCTGTGTTTATTTGAGCAATTTTGAATTTCTTTCCACCTTTTTCAAATAATTTACTATCAATATTAATTACTTGCTCTGGTGTATAATCACTTAAATCAGTACCAGCTTTTAATAAATTTGTTCCATAAACATTAACGTCAACCTCAGCTATTTTTCCTAATTTTTCAGCAATTGCTTTATCTTCAGCTGTACATGTTGGTGATTTGAATAATAAAGTATCTGAAATAATAGCGCTAAGCATCATTGTAGCGATTGTTTTTGTAATAGGAACATCGTATTCTTTATACATTTTATATAAGACAGTAGAGGTACATCCAACTGGCTCTGTTCTATAATATAATTGGTATGGAGCAACGAAGTTCATTGTATGATGGTCAACAACTTTTTTTATAATAGCATTAGAAATGTTATTAGCACTTTGTGTTGATTCATTATGATCTACTAATATAACATTTTGACCGTCATTTACATCTGAAATTAATTCAGGTGCTTCAATACCTAAGTAATTAATTGCATATTCTGTTTCTTTATTTATATTTCCAAGACGAACGGCCTTAGAAGTGTTTCCTAATTGATTTTCTAAATTTGCCATAACCATAGATGACATTATTGAGTCTGTATCTGGGTTTTTATGTCCAAATATAAGAGTTTGATTTATTTCCATTTTAATTCCTCCTTTATGTATAATCACAATAATTATTATACTACAAAATGGGAATAAAGTCAATAATTTACATAAAATAGACAAGCTGTTTTTGAAATTTCGGGGACGGTCCTTGAAACAATATTGCTCTTGCTTGAAGTAAAAAGAAAGAAGGCAGGATTGTCCCTGTTGGGAGCAAAAACGAAAAGACAGGACCGTCCCCGTTTGGAGCGAAAAGAAAAAGGCA
>ERZ1034980.1408-NODE-1408-length-14370-cov-8.670625_pt1 | contig 14370 bp, 13 predicted proteins | sample MGYA00520622_ERZ1034980 | MGnify/ENA primary metagenome ERZ1034980 (study PRJEB33766, sample SAMN09781791) | gut metagenome | biome: gut microbiome | host: Homo sapiens | place: Madagascar | study: EMG produced TPA metagenomics assembly of the PRJNA485056 data... | reverse complement strand
GCGCAAAGGTAGCACTTATTGTTCAAACCGCCAAAATAGGGGTTGGATGCTTACGCACGGAGTTCATTCACTACCTTGATGTCTTTGTAAACATTAAAAATACTTCCTCCAAAACTCTTTACCTGTATTAGATGAACACGTTCATCTAATACTTCTTTATAGTTTTTAGGAGTTTGTGGACGAAGTGAATATGCCAAATAAACATCAAATTCTAGACACATATCATTACACAACTGCGCCACATAGGCGAATACACCACCACCAAAGGCCTCACAGACCATAAGTATCTTCTTTTTCATGCTGCCACCCTCCTTTCTTCATGATGGAGAGTTGTATAATCGATAGATATAGTATCTAATGTATCAACTTTCCTGAGGAGGAAAAGATCTGCCCCCCCCATATTCTAGATTAATAACCATATTATATTGATTTTGTAAGTACATAATTCTATTTTCTATGAAGAAATCTTCCAGGAATAAAGCTCTGGATTTCTCCTCTATAGATATTCTTAATTCTTTATCATTTACGAGTTGGATAATCTTATCTGCGTAGGCATCTGCATCCAAAGGCAAGAGATAACCATTCTCACCATTTCTTACGCAATCCTTATTTCCAACTACATCACTGGCAATAATCGCCTTACCATTCGCCATAGCTTCAATGATAGCCAAAGGCAAACCTTCATAGAGAGCTGTAGATATATAGAACAGCGACTTACGCACAAACTCTTGACAGTCTGCATGATTTATCCAAGGTTCCAGACGAATGGAATCTTCCAATCCTAACTCATGCATTTTGGCATTCATTGCATCCAATTCTGGAGAATGATAGCCAACACCTAATAAGATAAATTTGAGATTACATCCTCTATCCTTCACCTTCTTGATGACATCAAGTAAAAACAAAGGATTTTTTTGGTAGCATGGACGCCCGATATAGCAAGCATAAGGCTCAGATATATCAACCATCTTTCCCCTTTCGAAAGATGGATCAGGCACGGCATTGTGCCAAACCAAGGCATGCTCTTTAGAATAACCCACCTCCTTGATTGCCATTTCCTGTTCGGACTCCGAACAAGCCAATACGTATGTCTTGAAACGAGTCAATCGCTCTATGTTCATAAACACCCATCGTTTCAGCCTCGAAGGAGTACAGAGATAAGAAAAAGCATGAGGCGTATAGAATGTCTTCACACCTGTAATCCATCCCGCAGTTCTTCCGATGATACCACCCTTTGCACTATGGCAATGAATCACATCCGGTTTCTCCTTCCTTATAATCTTGACAGCTTCTATCAAAGCCTTCAAATCATTCAAAGGATTGAGCGAGCGGAACAATGATATAGGGTATTCTTTCACCTCTATACCACTTCTGATAACAGGCTGATGCTTATCATCCTTACCACAGACAATGACATACTCATTATCTTCCACATTATTATATATAATAGAGTTTCGGATATAAATATCCAAGCCTCCTATCATCTGACCGATATGTAATATCTTCATGTTAAATATGCATTACTAGATTCTACATTTTAGGCAGCAAGTCCAACTAAACATCAGCTGACCAATATTCTTCCACTCTTCTTGTTGAGCCGGAGTCAAATCCTGGGAAGTAATACAATAAAGAGCATGATTCATTTTTGGCTTAAACTTCTTTTTAGCTGTTAAATAATCAATGTCACCTATTACAAGTGATAGAAGATTACTACCAAACCCTTTTTTCAAAGGCTCCTTTCCTTTAATTACTTTATCAAAATCCTTTTTGGTTTGACATTGTTGTCTTAGAGTATTCCTTTCTTGAAAAAGAGCAGTATCCCCCAACATATCTCTCCAATATCGGAAAATTTCTTGATGCCAGAGTTCACTAAGGCATAGCCCTACTTTCATGTCAAAAAATGAAAAATCTAAGTTAAAGATTCCGAAGTAACCATTATTATCCCCATACTGCTCAACAAACTTACGAGGTATCAAATTCTCGATTTCTCTCACTTTCTGCATCACATAGCTTCGACAATTGAAAGGGGTAAACTTTTCCATCACATCTATCACTTTTTTTGCAGTATCTCCATATCCAACATCTCCACTCCACTTCTTATCACTATCAGCAATCACCAGACAAAAGTGTTGTTTCCGATTAATTTCCATTTGCAACACCTTTCCTATTGTTGCGCCACCACCCATCAAAGGGTAAAAACAGAAAGCAAAATCTGATTCTTTAAATTTTCTTTGGAATACGAACGTTTGTGCATAATAATAAGCAAGATGAATATAAAATGAGGAATCAGCAAGATTTTCTGTTAAAACATGAGTTTCAGTCCAAGGTTCAAACTTCGAATATCCGTAAGGTGTAATCCATATTACCTTATCATCTACCTGCTCCTGTGGTTTGTTTGAAATTACGCACCTAATAGACAAGCGAGCAATAACATCCCCATACTTGTATCTAAATGTATTGAATTTATTTAGTGATCTGAAAGCGCCCATACCAATAAGGGACGCCATTTGCTTACACAAGTCTTTATTGGTCAACAGACAAGGAACAGACACAATATGCTTACCTTGTTTTACACACAAGCCCATCAACATTAACAAATCTAAGGAGTTATTGACTTCCTGTGTTCTTTTGTCAATAGCATCTCTAATGACATCCTCTTTGATTTCAATATACATTGTCTGAGAAAAAGCCAAACGGCCAATTAATTAAATATCCTTCATCGTTAAAAGACGAAGAAATTACATCTGTATCAAATCCTTCCTCCTTTGCATTGAAAAGCATAACATTTACATCATCAGTCTTTAAGTAAGAGTTGTCATCCATTATCTTGATACCAAGTCGATTAACAATCACTTCACTATGAGTTTCAACTATGATGCGTACATCCTTCTTTTCCTTATGACATATAGCAATAACCTTATCCAACATATCGACAAACAAGCCCTGAAAACGAGGATGAAGATGGAGTTCCGGTTGCTCTATAGCTATTATATGCGATTTGCAGAAATCATCCTTCTCATCAGTACCAACGCAATCCATCATAATAGCCTTCCAAAGTATCGTCAAGATAGGAAGGATTTGTGTATATCCAAATCCCACATCTATTAAGTTTCTCTCTTCCTTGTCTTTCTCCTTGACTAACAGCTCCACATGACCTTCACCTGATGATCTTAGCTTTAGCTCAAACTTAAATATTGGTATCAACCAATGCTCATTGAAATCTTTAAAAGCATCCGCAGAAAGACCATTAAAGAACATCGGCAAATTACCTCCATCGGCATCAATACTATCCACAGCATAATTATTATATCTATAATACCTTTGCACAATTGCTCGCAAAGGCATTACATACGTCATTTTCTTGCACAAATGGAGCATATAAAAATTAAGAGAATCCAAGAAAGTATTAATAGAAAAATACATTGCCATATTAGACATCGTTTCTATATCAGTTTCGCTTAATTTACCATTTGCTTGCCTACCTATATTTTTTTTCAGAAGAGACTTATCAAAGCTATAACGATATCTAGACATAAAGAATACGTGACGTTCCTCCTTTATTGAAGCATCTTTTATTACATCCTGCATTCTTTTAAATATTTTAAAAGAACGTTCGTCATCAAATCCTTCTTTGTTGGACATAAATGCTATTTTAGGAAAAAGAGAATTTGTTAGTCCCCATTTTATTACGTCACCAATTTCAATAGACCTTATACCATTAATAATAATGTAAGCTGACCTATCTGGATTAAAATTCAGTTCAAAAACATTGCCATCAAAGGAGATAATCATTTTTTGAAGAATATCATATTCCCGTTCTGGATTATCTTTACCGATTTCTAGGTGCAAATGAACATCAGAAACCTGACCTCTGAACATTTTGAAGTCTGTATAGATAGGAAGATTCTTAATATCAAAGTCAACCTCTATAGGTTTATCCCTGTCTTTTACTACATTATCAAAGTCATTGAAATCTATCAAAGGCCCCTGCCACAAAAAGAAACCTCTTACAAATTCAGACACACTTTGCTTAATTAAGCCAAAAAACTTCAAGAAAGAACTCTTTCCACTACTATTAGCACCAACTAACACCGTTATAGGTTTAATGTCAATTATGCCAGTATCATCAAAACAACGATAGTTTCTTATTCTTATATTATCCATAATAAATAATGAAAAAACATATAAACACAATAACTTCTAACATTTTAACCAATAAGCAAATCTAAGAAATTTTGCTGCATATTTCGCAATAGTCTTCTTATCTCAGATAAACTTTCTATCTTATTTTGTTGCCAACTATGAACTTTTTCATTTTGAACAAAATTATCTAGTTCATTATATTTTATCATACATATACCACCTTCAACCTCTATGTAGAATAAGTTTTGACCTTTTAGAACATAGTAATAAGGTGCTGCAAACTCTGCAATTTGCAAATCAGAAAAACCATATAGCATAGCTTCTAATATTTTGCTTAAGGGCTTATCTGGCATCAAAAAGCGATAGCATACTAGAACCTTCATCCATATAGTTTTAGTGGGAATATGAAATTCTTTTTTATACCATTCATCTCTGAATAACAAATTAATATCGATATCCAAAAACTCTTTACTACGCCTTACAGATAGTTGGTAAATCGCTAATGGAACAGAAATTCTATCATTAGTATCACTAGAAAGACTTTGGTCTAAACTTAAAACTTCTTCTGTCTTGCAGATATCAAGAATCTTTTGCCTAACTTGCCTATGCGCCTCTTCTTTTATAGAATACGAATAGGGCAAGGTATTCAGAAACTTATTCATATAGCCTTCATAGTTCGCCTCTTTACCATAGAAATGGTGGAAGAGATGACGGGCTATCTCGTAATCCATCACAAGGATTATCTTATCAAAGCCGAACTTGTTACCATTAGGAACCTCCGAATAATAGGGATTATCAACCTGAGAGGATAAGACATTCATGATGCGGAAGAGATGAGCAGGATCTATCCTGTCCAAATCTTCAATAATCAAAACGGACTTTGCAGACATCAGCTTTAAAGACTTTTGGATAAGATAAGTAAAAGCATCACATTCGCTGATACTACCCGACTTTCCATAAAATCCATTGAGGTAATCATCTACTACATGAAGAACATCTTGACCCTTATATTTTTCATAAATCGTAGAAGCAAGTCCTTTCAATGACTCATACCTTTCTTTCAAACCTTTTACAGGAATGATAGAAGCAGCAAAGTCTGCCAACTTTAACAAAGACTCTTTGTTGCATACCGCATCAAATATCTTATCATACCCTTCCTTAAAGTCATAGACTCGATCATCCTTTATGAGTTGAAACAGAATGTCACGCTTGATATACTCAATGACATCCCGATTCTCCTCAACCACGTAGTTTACAGGATGGAGAGTGATGAAATAGTAATCATTCTTCTTTTCATCATAGCTATTTATGAACTCATTCAGAAAGTAAGACTTACCATCTCCAAACTTAGCTGAGAATATGATTCTACTCTCATTTTCAAACACCTGCTTGAAGTCTTGAATGTTTTGAGAAATATCAATTGTATCCATAAACGATTGCTTCTTTCATTTTGAGTTTTAAACAATGGTTACATTAAACATACATAGCCTTTTCAATAGCCAACTTAACCATATCTACAGAGATTTCACTTATGCACATAGCGCATTTGCCTTGCTTGATTTCTGCCTTACAGTCCTTATTGCCATACCCTGCAAAATAGCCCTTTGTCCGACAATAAGCACATGACTTATCAACGATTACGGTAGTAGGAAGTGTTTCTCCTTCTCTCAGCTTCTCCACCTTATATGGGAAGAACATAAACTTATCATATATACCTGTGATGCAAACACATTTACGATGAGTAGCTGCCGCAATATGAAGAGTAGCACTATCATTTCCTACTACGAGGGAAGCATATTGCACAATAGAAGACCATTCTTTAAATGTAGTATTCCCTACATGATTGAATATCCTATCAGGATGATTGGACAATGAGATTAATTGTTCAGCATCCTCTTTTTCAGGAGTACCTCCACAAAGATGAACATCCATATCATAAGTTTTGATTATCCAATCAGCTAGTTGTTGGAAGCGCTCTATCGGCCATCGTTTTACAGGAGTAGATGCACCAGGACAGATGACACAATAATTGCCACTTATAAGCCTTTTTTGAGGAACCAAAGTTGATAGATGTCCTTTATAGTCCTCCAAACCTAAATGGCGTAGCATAATACCATGACGCTCTATCATCATAGAACCTACAGGGGGTATAACGGCATCAGTATATGCAAGACGTTGAAATAAAGCCATTTGTAATGGCCATTTGGTACGGAAGCATGAAATCAGTCCATGGCGTTCCTTGGCGCAAATAGTGGTAGAAAACAATTCTGCCGACAAACTGGACCCCATAACTATAGAAATCTCCGCATATTCACGATATTGCCCAACAATCTCTTTGAAGTATTTGTAATTATTCACAAATTTCTTGAAGTCAACAGTTTCTATGTTTAAGCTATCAGGAATGCTCGCCACATCCGTAAGAAACTTCTTAATACTTGGAAGACATATCATAGTTACACCATAGCCTCTTTGCTTATGATATAGCTCCATATATCCCTCCAGAGCTGGAAGCAATATGATAGAATCACCAAACACTTGCTGAAAGATAAGAAGCACTCGCTTGTTGCGAGGCTTCTTTCTTATCTTATTAGCTACGTGTATTCCTACAGCAGCCATTGCTATTTTGATTTTTTCTTGTACAGTTGACATTTCTGATTAATAAGTGAGGAAATTCTGAGCCAAATGACTTTGTACATAGTCACGCACTCCATTTTCGACATCTGCAAAGTCATAAGGGTAACCTGCATCATACAACTTTGACATTTCAGCCTTAGTATAATACTGATATTTGCCACGCAGTTTCTCTGGCATATCAATATACTCTATGTTTGGCTCAAAATCCAAAGCATGGAATGTAGCCTCTGCCAATTCAGCAAAACTCTGTGCTCGACCTGTTCCAACATTAAACAAGCCTGAAACATGTTTGTTAACCAAAAGCCACATGATAACTTTACAAATATCCTTTACATAGACAAAATCACGCAACTGTCCGCCATCTGCATAGTTTGGATTGCACGACTTGAAGAGCTTAACCTTACCTGTCTCCTTAATCTGATTGAAACCATGAAATACCATAGAAGCCATACTACCCTTGAAATACTCATTAGGTCCATACACATTGAAGAATTTCAAGCCACAATATTGGGCTGGAAAACTCTTTGCCTGGTGCTTTACCCACAAGTCAAAAAGTTGCTTGCTGTATCCATAACCATTCAATGGCAACAGCTTATCTATGTCCATACGGTCGTTAAAGCCTAAAGAGCCATCACCATAAGTAGCAGCAGAACTTGCATAGATAAAGCTAATATGCTTTTCTGCACAATAATTCCACAAAGCTTTGGTATATTCGAAATTATTCTCCCACAAGTAATCAAAGTCACGCTCTGTCGTAGAAGACTGAGCTCCCATGTGAACGATAGCCTCCACATTCTCATAAGTAGGCAACTCTTCCAAGAATCTTGATTTATGTACATACTTGATATACTTCTTGTTACGCATATTCATCCACTTATCAGTCTCTGAAATGTTATCGACTATAACAATATCACTACGTCCAGCCTCATTTAAGCTACGAACAACACAACTGCCGATAAAGCCGGCACCTCCTGTTACAATAATCATAATATAAATATTTTAAAGTTTTACAATTCGTTTAGCACACTCCAGTAAGTCTTTTGCATAACTCACATTTTTGTAATGTCCCTCAATTACATCTTTGATGACATCAGCCTTCTCATTGTCTGCAATAAGAAATCCCTTACAATTTGATCTTACACAAATAGCGCAGTCACGTATTTTATCACCTATTGCATACGATTCCCCAAAATCTATATCCAAGTCACGCATCGCCTGCAAATACATTCCGAGCTTAGGTTTGCGGCATTCGCAATCCACACGATATTTTTCGACTGTTGCATCTGGCAGGTGTGGACAATAATATACCTTGTTGATATTCACCCCTTTCGAGTGCAGTGTCTCCAGCATCCATCGATTTAGATTCAGAAAATCCTCCTCTGAGTAATACCCCCTACCAATGCCAGATTGATTAGTGACAATCACAAGTAAATAGCCAGCATCTTGAAACATTTTCAAGCCCTCAATAACACCTGGCAGAAAATCAAAATCCTCAATTTTATGAAGATAATGCTTTTCCACATTGATAGTTCCATCCCTATCTAAGAATACCGCTTTATTCATGTGCCTCTATTTCTGACAGTTTAGACTCAGCTATCTCACACAAGATATGGATGATACAGATATGGCACTCTTGCACTCTCGCTGTCACAGTGGCAGGTACCACGATAGGAAAATCCACCACCTTGGCAATTTTTCCACCATCTTTTCCTGCCAAACAAGCAGTACAGCCACCCAACTCTTTCGACTTTAAAGCAGCACGATACACATTCTCGCTATTACCGCTTGTACTGATACCAATAAAGATGTCACCTGCCTTCACATGCCCTTCCGCTTGTCGCACAAACACATCATCATAACTATAATCATTGGCAATAGCCGTCATAGTAGCTACATCTGCGTTGAGCACTACAGCAGGCCAAGCCTTACGCTCCTTTACAAAGCGACCAACAATTTCACCTGCGAAATGAAGAGCATCTGAAGCAGAACCTCCATTTCCACAAAGCACAAGCTTACCCCCATTCGATATACATTCCACTATCTTGTCTGCAAGTCTGGATACAACATCCATGAAAGAACTATCATCCAACAGCACTTGCTTAACAGAGATAGAATCATTCAATCTCTGTTTGATAATATCTATATTGCTCATTATTACTTATGATTTATTTTGTTGATGATATTTGTTGTAGATTTACCTTCTACAAACTTAATCAGTTCCAGTTTACCACCACGTGCCTCCACGATGTCTTTACCCACAACCTCTTCAGGCTTATAATCTCCACCCTTTACAAGGACATCAGGCTGAATCTTCTTTATAAGCTCATAAGGAGTATCTTCACCAAAGATTACAACATAATCAATAAAGCCAAGGGCACATAGCATTTCTGCTCTATCCTGCTCATTGTTCACAGGACGCTCAGGACCCTTCAAACGTCGTACAGATTCATCGCTATTAACGCCAACAACTAAAATATCCCCTAATGTAGCAGCTTGTTGTAAATATCGCTTATGCCCCACATGCAATATGTCGAAACAACCATTAGTGAATACTATCTTTTTGTCTGCATTATCTTGACGGAAGTTTTCCAAATCCTCGGCATGCAAAATTTTATGGAAAGAACCATTATCTTCATTCGACAAGAAATCTCTCACCTCTTGCATATATACAGAAGATGTACCTATCTTTCCAACCTGTATGCCTGCAGCATAGTTGGCGATAGTTACAGCATCATCCATTTCTACGCCATTTGCCATAGCTGCGGCCAAATAAGAGATAGTTGTATCTCCCGCACCAGAAACATCAAAGACTTCGCGAACTTCAGAATTGATGAAGAAAGGCTTGTGATTCTCACCAACAAGTACCATACCTCGTGCACCACATGTACACAACACGAATTTACACTCGCATCGTTTTCTCAATGCCTCAGCTGCCTCAACTATTTCCTCATCTGTCTGCGCTGGCATTCCAGTAAGATCTCTTATCTCCTTCAAGTTAGGTTTGAGAAGATATGCACCTTGATATTTCTCTATATGAGGATCCTTCACATCAATAATGGCAGGAATATTATGCTGTTTAGCAAGCTTCAAGACTCCCTGGGTGAATTCGTAAGTCAACAAGCCCTTCAAATAATCAGAAAGAAGTATCAGATGATAACAATCAATTTCTTCCTCCAAATTACTTAACATATCTTGACAAATCTTTTTAGAGATAGGGTCTGTATCCTCCACATCAAGGCGCAGCACCTGCTGATTATTGCTAGCCAAGAAGCGGGTCTTAATCGTCGTACTTCTATCCAATATCTGGATCAAATCTGTGTTAACACCTTTCTCCTTAAAGTAGCCAAGTAATTTCTTGCCAATCTCATCATTGCCAATGATGGACATCATCGACACTTTCTGATTAGCAGCAATCAAATTGGCGGCAACATTAGCTGCGCCACCCAACACACTACGTTCAGACGTTTTTCTGAATACTGGCACCGGAGCCTCTGGAGAGATACGCTTAATGTCTCCCATGAAGTAATTATCCAGCATCACATCGCCAATAACAAGAATAGACTTCTTCTTGATTTTACTTAATTCTATCATTTTTATACTTTATCTAATATTGACATTATACGATTAAAAACCATCTCAACAGTAATAGACTCCATACAACGCTTATGTTTACAAGTTACGGCAGTAATCGTACCAAAACACGGAGAACATTTCATACCGACATCTATATATTGACTATCTTTTCCAAAAGGAAGATATTCATTAGGATCAGTACATCCAAAAAGTGTTAGCGATTTCTTTCCAAGAGCACCAGCACAATGCATCAATCCCGTATCAGCACCTACAACTAAAGATGAAATACCAAGAATTGCAATACTCTCTTTTATATTAAGTTCTCCAACAAGTTCGTATATAAGAGTATTTTTCTTAAGTAATTTTAGAGAAAGCAACTCTTTTTTTTCTTTTTGACCACCAAGTAACAAAACATTACAGTTATTTGAAGCCAACATATCTGCCAACTCTATCCATTTTTCATAAGGCCATGCTTTAGCATTATTTGTTAGCATACCCTCTGAAGTCCTTAACGACACAGGAGCTGTACCTACAACTAAAGCAACGACAGGAAAATTATTGTTTATAGAAATTGCAGGAAGATACTTTTTAACCAAATCTTGATTCAAAAGATTATCGTTAACTCTTTCTACTTTCAAATTTAACAACCTTGCTGCTCTATGGAAATATTCATCTCGCCTAATTCCTACTTCGCGATTAACATAGCAATCATATTTAATCTTACTATTTCTGGTAATCATTGTACCACACGTTTTAGCACAACAAAGACGAACTATAAGAGAAGGAATTGAAGATGTAGACTCTGTATCATAATCTTGGATAACAATTCCATAATCATATCGTTTTAAAATGTTAGAGAATAAAAATCTTAAAGAATGCCACTTTTCTGTTTTTGAATAGTACTCTATATCATCAACATAATTTTGCAAATCCATAATACTTCTGTTAATCAGTATTTTATTCTTATCAGAACTAGTAAACACTTTAATATAAGCATTTTTATCAGCCATTTTTATGGCCTTAGCTATAGGCAGAATAAGAATACAATCGCCAATACCATGAGCTTCACACAATAAGTATTTCATATACCTAAATATTTTTTATAAAAATCTACATATTTCAATGCCGTGTTATGCCAATTAAAAGATGATGCATAAGCTATCAAATATCCATTATCTTCTTTCCCTTTTGAAAGGAAACTTTTCATGGAAGAAACAGTAGAATCAATATCACGTTCTTTTACAAATGTGGCATAAACAGAGCCTATTTCTGTCAAAGAGGTATTTCGACATGTCACACAAGGAGTACCACAAGCAAAAGACTCCAAAATAGGGAAACCAAATCCTTCTGCAGAAGAAATAAAATAGGTTGCAAGTGCACCACTATATAAACAAGCCAATTCTTCATCAGGTACACCATCAAGCAAAATCAATCTTTGGGATGTTATTTCTTGCTCAAACTCTTTCTTTAAATTTTCAGGACAACTTGCCCATGTAAGAACTAATGTGACATTTTCGTGTGACTTAACCAATTCACGTAAAGAACGCATCAAGATATCACTGTTTTTCCGATTAGTAGGATCATTACCTGAACACGAAAAGAAATAAGGTGTTTTTATATTATATTTCTTCAAAACTCTATTAATTTCAATAGATTTTCTGGGATAGAAGAGGTCATGATTTATCCCCCAATAAATAACATCAATTTTATTTGGATCTACACCCAAATCTTTTACAATTTGCGATTTCGTATATTCCGAGCAAGTGACAAACCCTTTAGCATACTTAGCACATTTTAGAAATCTTTTATTTTTATGGACATTACCTTGATGAAATTCTATCATATCATGAATGGTAACCACAGCATTCTCTTTAGGCTTGATATATGCAAAATTCTCAGTTATATGTAAAAGGTTATATCCATGAGCCATTCTGACAACAGGCTCCAACCATGTATCAAATAAATACTGGACTTTTCCAGGGATAGGATATGAGAATGTCTTAACTGGCCACCCATAATAGCTAAAGCCAAAAGAAGCTGCCCCATAACCATACACTGCTATATCAAATTCCAAATTAGACAACTTTAAAAGCGCATTTATAAGTTCTACAGTTGCTCTTCCCATACCAGGAATAAATCCAGAAGAATTAGGAACAATGGTTGCTGCTTTAATTAATATTTTCGGCTTCATATTTATATTCATACTTTCTTTAAAAGATGTTTAATACATTGTCGTACCTTTTTAGGAAACAACACTTCTTTAATTCTTCGCTTGTAGTAAGCTACAAAAATATGAAAAAATGAAGAATCTTTATATATATATTCGGCGCACAGATTCTGTTTGAAAATACTATACCCCGCTTTACACGAAGCACCACCTTCTGCATAATCAGCGATAACGACATCATGAATTTTCATTTTTTGTCTATCTGGTATAGACGCAAAAAATAATGTATCAGAAATTATCAGTTTATTCAAATGAACATAATATCCATACTCAGAATGCAATGAACGCTTATAGACAATAGACTGATGATTAAAACTATCGACTCTCTTTTCCAAATGATTTGAGACTAAAACTCTTCGACCATCAAGCAAAGACATATAGTTATCAGAATATAGAACTGTCTTGCTTTGAGGTATTGCTATCTGAAACACACGTTCAAGGACATCATTTGAAGTGTAAATATCGCCTGCGTTCATTATGCTTAACCATTCACCAGATGCCATCTTGATAGCTTTATTCATTGCATCATAAATGCCATCGTCAGGTTCACTCTTAAACACGATATTTCTCTGTGGGTAAGTTGATATTATTTTTTTAACAATATCAACAGTTGCATCATTAGACCCTCCATCTAAAACAACATATTCAATATTACCAAATGTTTGATTTAGAACAGAGAGCATTGTGCGCTCTATTACTTTTTCTGCATTATAACAGATTGTTATTACCGAAATTTTATACATTGCTACTATATTTTGTTGAATCCTTAAATCTAAATAAATATATAAAGATAATTGGCAAGAAATAACCAACTTCGTTCATTTGAGTTAACATAAGAGCTATAGATAAGCCTATTGCCAATTGTAAATTGTAAATTCTTCTTAATCCACGAAACAACATAACAAACCACATAAATACATATACAACACCTAATTCTGCAGCCGCCAAGAAAACACCGTTTGAATTAGTAACACTACCCCTATTAACTAATGTTTTTAATAAAGACAGAGAGTCAGAACCCCAACCTGTAATTGGTTTGTCTTTAATACTTTCTAAAAGTGCCACATTATCAGCAAATCTAATTGCAAATGACGAATGAGCATTCAAGTTTTGACTTTGTTCTATTTTCATTTGAATGGCATCACTACTATAGATTAAGATGAAAACAAGATAAGCGATGCCTATTATCACAGGAAATATTAACTTATTTTTTCCATCCAGCAAAACATTTGTTACCATTGTAAAAAACACAAGCCCCATAACCACATAGCCCATGGTTGATTTCGTCAAGATAAATGCAAGAATTATAATGCCAAATTTTTTAATATTAGGTTTAAACCATCTTTTTAAGTCTGACAATTCATCAGCAAACATACAAATTATGTAAGTTAAAACTATTTGATATTGTCCTGGTTCATGGTAAATAGAGGCCAATCTTCCTTCTCCAGCCCATGACCAATCAACATTAAAAAGGTATAAAGCACGAGGAGAGTTTGCAGTTTGTAGATGTGGGTCTGTAGCACCAACCAACCCTAAATTATAAGCGAATTGAACAACAATTGATGCAACGGCAATTATATTAGCTACTAGCAACATCACATTTTTAAATCTACCAAAATTGACAGAAGATGCTATAAGGCACATTGACAATAGATAAATGCAAGTGACTATTCCTTTGTATGTAGTTGTATCATGATTAAAGAAATAGTTAACTAATATAATCCATGTAACTACAGGTGCTAAGATTCTTAAATTTTCCATTATGATTCGTCGAGGACGACAACCTGATTGAT
>ERZ1034980.1405-NODE-1405-length-14381-cov-4.609521_pt1 | contig 14381 bp, 24 predicted proteins | sample MGYA00520622_ERZ1034980 | MGnify/ENA primary metagenome ERZ1034980 (study PRJEB33766, sample SAMN09781791) | gut metagenome | biome: gut microbiome | host: Homo sapiens | place: Madagascar | study: EMG produced TPA metagenomics assembly of the PRJNA485056 data... | reverse complement strand
ATGCAAGGTATATACTTTTTAGGATTAGTTTTATCTCTATTTACAATATCTATTTTAGCAGAAGCTTATTATAGCTATGAAAAAGCCGTGCAAGAAGAAAACGAATACTATATAAAGTTTTATACCAGTGAAGCTATGGCATATAAATTCTGTATAAGCTTTATTAAGAAATGGTGGATCGGTATTTTAGCTACACTAGCATTTTTCGCACCGTCTAAAGACACTGTATATATTGCCACAGGGCTTTATGTAGGCGAAAGTATGTATAATAGCTACAAAGACACTCCTCTTGCGAAAAAGGCATATAATTTAGCTGAAATGAAGCTGAATGAATTGCTAGACGAGAAATTAAGTGGTGCTGAAAATGGCAATAGTAAACACTAAAATCTTTGACGGCATAGTATTACAGCTTTCAGCAGAAGTAGTGGACGGTGTTGCAATATACACCGTTACGGTTGAAAGCTCGAACACTATGAATATACAGCCATTGGTTAAACGCACCCGATTGCCGAGTGAAGCCGAACACGTATTTAATCTTTGGCAAGACGGATTACATAACACCTGCGGAGGTTTTGTATGAATGTTTTTGATTTATACGGAACGTTGCAAATATGGTTTAATGATAACGAGGGTGCATTAGTATATAAGCGTTATCCTTTAAACGAAAAATATAAGCGAAAAAATTTAAAAAATATGTTGCAAGATCTTAAAAATGGCAATATAATTGAAATCGAATACAAACACGGGAACACAGCAAGATTTTTAGGTCGTATGTGGAGTGATTTCCGAGAGAGTATTCAAATGGTGCAATATCCGAAAGAGCAAAAGATTTATTTCTTTCAGAAAACCTGCGGTGTTGCGAAAGAAAACTTTAAATATCTAAGGAGTGCAAATGCCAGTAGATATTGTATTCAATCTGCTCCTTTCGTTCGTTTTGCTAACCTTTAGTGGTTACAGAGTAAAGCAGATTTTCCTCGAAGAAATCCTATTACCAGTTACACGACAATTAATGTGGGCTATGCTCTTTATTGTTAGCGGTGTGATGACTGGTGTAAATTTTATGATCTTTATTAAAACCTTATGGGGGTTATTATGATTTTAGACAAAGATTATTGGGCGACACCGCAGGCTGTGGTGAAAGGTATTAGCTCTTATTGTTATGCAAAAGGGTTAGTATCGTTGCCGAAGCCGACTATTGATGTATGTGCGACACCATTCAATACCAAAGTTCAAGATAATTACATCACAGAAGAAGAAAATGCCTTAGTTGCAGATTGGGGTAAATTCGGCTTGGCTTGGTGCAATCCCCCATATAGTCGGGGTAATGTAGGTTTATTCTTTAACCGTGCATTGGAGCAATACCGCAAAAATCAAACTGAAACAATTATGCTGTTGAACTGCGATAATGGTACAGCTTGGTTCGCTGATATTATTGCCCACGCTAAAGCGGTGATCTATGTAATGAACGGTCGGATTAAGTTTTTAGATCCTGAAACGGGTGCAGAAGCGAAAAATCCCCCTAAACCTAATATGGTAGTGGTAATCGGTGAACGCAGTAACGATCATATTGAAACACACTACTTATCCCTTGACGAAATCTTTAAATTGGGAGCTTAAAATGTTGTATGTAATTATTGTGTTAAATATTGTAGCGTATTTCACAAACAATCAAACACTTGTTGATGTATCTACATACACAGGTTGGTTTGTGTGTATTTTAAGTACGTTGTTCCAATTTACAGCGTTAGTAGCTATCGGTGCAGGATATGTTAGTCTTGATGATTGTAAACCTAGACGACTTCACGCTAACCCTTACTACGCATATCCACGAATTATCGCAATTTTAGTATCGTATGTTTTGATTAATGTAGGCTATCTTGGCGTATGGTTGGCGTGTTTATGCTTTATTGAATACCTTGTGCATTTATCATACTTTAATTATAAAGAGGGTAAATAAATGAGTATTCCTAAGTCGTTACAAGTGCAGGTCGGTGGTTCGCACTACAAGAAATACCACATTCAGCCATTAGAATACGCTGAAAAGATTGGATTAGGTGCTATGTGCTTCTGTGCGTTTAAATACGTTACACGCTACAAAGATAAGCACGGTGAAGAAGATTTAGCTAAAGCCTTACACTGCTTAGATATTTATGAGGAGTGCGGTGTAGCAAAAGATAGTATCAAAGTTGATACTGATTACTTAATCGACTTTTTAAGTCAGTTTGATGACGATCAAGCACAAGCCTTATTCTTCATCATTCAAGCACAATGCAATAAAGATCGCATTAAAGAAGCTAAATTTGCGATTGGTAAACTTCAAAAACTGTTAAAAGAGGAAACAAAAATGGAAACAGTTAGATGTATTTTCGAGGGTAAAAATCAAACTAAGCACGAATTATTTGTTACAATGCCTAGCGATTTCCACAAATGGACTGCTGATCGTAAACAATCACATTTTACATCAGTTGGTCGTAAAACTTACGGTAAACATACAATTTTATTAAGTGTGGTAAATGTTAATACAGGTGAGGTGTATTGTGGTGAATAAATTACGCAAATGGTTTCCATTTATCAAAAACGGTAACGAAACAATTTCAACTGATAAAGCGACTTGTAAAGAACAAAGCCGTAAAGTAAAGAATATTTACTTGAATGAAGCTAAAGATGATAAAACTTATTGGGTTTGCACAATGAACGGTGTATATCCGATACGAGGTTATAAATTAAAACATTCTTGCTCATTCATCACAAGCGTTTCAGCAAAAAAAGGCTTCCTTTATGCTACGAAAGAAGAAGCTATGTATGTGTATGATTGCATTATGGGGGTGCGTAATGGTAAATAAAGCAAAGAGTGAACACGTTGAGCAAGTCGAGTTCTTTCGTTGGTGTGCCGAAGTTGCCTATGCAGGATTTGATTTAGTTGTGGGCAACGCACCGAAGCCGTATGCCGAACATTTACGACACCCGATCAAATCCTTGAAGCTGATCCACGCTATCCCGAATGGCGGGGCGAGAGGTAATGACGGTCGCACCAATATGATACGTGGTGCTATGCTGAAAGCAGAGGGAGTGCGTAAAGGTGTGCCTGATATTTTCTTACCTTTCCCTTGTGGTGGCTATCACGGGCTTTATATCGAAATGAAAGTCGCTGACCGCACAAAAGGTCGAGTTAGTCAAGAGCAAACCGACTTTATGAATGAAGTAATGCAGTTGGGGTATCGTTGCGAAGTGTGCTACGGTGCAGAAGAAGCAAAACAAGCGGTGATGAAATACTATGGCTACAAAGTATAGTGTTGCGATTAGTGAGCGGTCAAAGGTTGTTATTACATACGACAACGAGTGGTACACGGCTCAACATTTCAAAAACGGGTGCAATCGTGGGCTTGAAATCAAGCAATCACGATCAAAAGATGAAATCAATCAATTCATAGAAAATTTAAAGGAAATTTTTAATGCGTAGTATTAGTGCAAATGATCTTAAAGAACGTGCGTTAGAAATTATGCGTATCAAGTTAGGTGAATTATGTGCAAAACTGAATGACGAATACGAAGATTATCGTTTTTATGTTAAAGATGATAGTGTTTGGTTGGATTGCTCGGATTATTCACCACGAGATATAAAAATTTACTAAAAATTTAAAATAACTATTGACAGGTGCAGTTTGGTGTATATAATTGCACTTGTTGATTAACAACAAACTAACTAACTTAATATAAAGGTGCAAATTATGATTAAATTAACTCAAAAAGAATTAGAAGTATTGGAAGCTATTGGTTCATATCAAGCAGTAGAGGGTAAACCAAACTTCACTACTTCAACAAGTAATAAAGCGATTGTTGCTCTTGAAGCACAACAATTAATTCAAACCCGTAAAAAAGGTATTCACATTGAAGCTGCATTGCTTGATTTAGGTGTGGCTGTTTTGAAAGCCGAAATTGAACACGAAATTGTAACTTCTCACGAAGCAGAAAAGTTTGAGCCTGAACAGCCTGAGCCAGTTGCGGAAGCTGAAAGCCAATTCGTATTAGAGGACAATGTGCCAATTCCTAATTTACGCAGTCGTGCAAAAAAACCAGTGCCATACCCATTAGACAAAATGGAAATCGGTCAATCTTTTTTCGTGCCAGTAGAAGATAAAACAGCCGACTTAGCAAAAGTTCGTGCTACATTCTCAACGAAAATTACACACGCTAAAAAAGCATTAGGTTTAACTGACCGAGTATTCCATACAGGTGTAGATCCTGAACAATTTGGTCTGCGTGTGTGGCGTAGAGGTTAATCAATAAATTTTAAAGGCTTGGATAAATTTTCAAGCCTTTTTTTATTGCATTAATGAAAATCCCTGATTATAATCCCATATAACAGTGATAATTAGGGAATTGTAGAATGTTGAGTAAAAATTCTGTTATTGATCGAACATTAAACGATAGTTCGACAATGTGGAGTATGTTTACAGGTGTTTTTGGTTCATTTACAGCAGGGGAGTGGTGTTTAATTATTACTGCTATCATTACCGTGCTTAATTTTGCTAAAAATTGGTACATTGATATGCGTAAATTAAAGATGTATGAAGAAGAACACAACGATAAAATGAAACATACTGATAAAATTAAACATAAGGACTATGACGATGAAAACTAATATTGCAAAAGCAGGACGAGTAGGTGGAGCAGGTGCAATTATTTGCTCGGTTGGTGTTGTTGTAGGCATTATGTATAACAATTTAGAGAAAGGTACATTGGATTATCCTTTACGTGTTACTCCTGAATTTGTGCAGGATATGACAGGCAAATTTGAGGGTTGCCGTTTCAAAAAATATAAAGACGGTGGTGGTATCGACACAATCGGAGTTGGTACGACTTCCGCTATTTGTGGGGAAATCACGAAAAACGAATTTACCTACGAAGAAATCGCTAAATGGCTCAATAAAGGTTTATGGGAAGCCGAGCAGTGCGTTAATAATAATTTCAAGGGTGCGTTGTTACCGCAACGTGTATTTGAAAGTCTTGTAGATATGGTTTACAACAACGGTTGCACGGCTGTTAGTAACAATAAAAACGGTCAAATGACTAAGATCCGCAGATACGCATTACAGCAAAATTATACCGCACTTTGCAACGGTTATATGGATTGGACGTATGGGCGTAATGCTAAAGGTCAAAAGGTGCAAATTAAAGGCTTATATCTACGCAGATTGGCTAATAAAGAATGGTGCTTACGAAATGACTAAATATATTGCTATGGCTCTTTTTGTAGTAGTATCGGTACTTACTATTATTGGATTGTGTATGCACGTTGGCGAACAGAACGCATTGATCAAAGAGCAGGCTAACGAAATCGAAACGCTAAAGGTTGAGCAAGAACGCACAATTAAGGCTTATGAAGAAGATATTGCTAAACGAGAAAAGAATACTCGAACTCGTAAAGCCGTAATTAAAGAGATTATTAAGGTGGTCGGTAATGAAAAATGTGTTAATGATCCTATTGACAGCACTATTATTGACAGGGTGCAACAGCACAACAAGAGTAAATAATGTTATTCCTAGTTGCCGTGTGCCTGATGATATTGAGCAAGGTGCGAAATGGATTGATCTACTTGACAAATATTTAGAAACCCGATCTGAATTAGTACAATGTGCCGAAAAAGTGGAGCGACATAATGGCAGTAAATAATTGGGATATTGTTGCTCAATTTTTTTCACCCGAAGAAATCAAAGGTCTTAAAGATTTATTCGCCCGTTTAATGGTGAAATACCACGAAAACACTGACAGCATTTTGCAGGATAAAGAGTTCGTTTATCAAGTGCGAGATGTTGCTTGTAGGCTATATATCATTAATGAATGGCGATTTGACAAAGAAGTAGAGCAACGAATTTTGCACTACCAGTCAGAGGGGCTTGAAACGATCTTGCCGAACAAAATGCAAGTAGCAGGAATGTATATGGAACTAGCTAAACGCTCTATCGGTACACGAGATAAAATTTTAGCCCTCGAAGCCTATTCTAAAATTATGGGATTTGATCGAGATGATAACCAACGACAAACAGGTGCAACGCAAAATGTTATCTTAGTAACGGATAATGGCACAGATATGACTTGGGAAGAAAAATTAGCAGGTAATCAGCTTACTTTACAGAAAAAGGCTGATAACGTATTAGGTTTAGATGATGACAAAGATTTTAAGCACTAATCATAAAGTAATTTGGCAACCTATCCCGAATAGCAGTCAAGAATTAGCCGTTGATACACGGTGCAACGAAACCTTATTGTGTGGTTCACGTGGTAGCGGAAAAACCGATTGCCAATTAGCGAGTTTTGCTAAATATGTTGGTGTGGGTTACGGGCGACACTGGCGAGGCATTATTTTCGATCAAAAGAACAAATCATTGAACGATATTATTTCTAAGTCCTTAGCTATGTTTAAGCCTATGGGTGGAAAATACAATATCGTTGAAAAGACTTGGACTTTCCCTGACGGTGAAACGTTGCGATTTGCCATTTTACGTTTGGACGAAGATTACTGGAACTTTCATGGTAACGAATTTTCCTATATCGGCTTCAATGAGCTTACAAAATACCCGACTTCATACTTATATGACGCTATCCAGTCCTGTAATCGTAGCGGTTTTATGCCTGAAAAGCATATCCAGTACACGGCTGACGGTAAACCATATTTATTACCGCCTATCCCTTTAATGGTGTTTTCAACGACTAACCCACACGGGGCAGGACATAATTGGGTGAAACGAAGATTTATAGATGTTGCTCCATACGGTACGGTTGTTAAGAAAACTGACAAAGTGTTTAATCCGAAAACACAAAAAGAAGAACTTATCACACGCTCACAGGTGGCTATTTTCAGTTCGTTTATGGAAAACCCATACCTTGACCCTGTGTATATTCAATCGCTTTTAAATTACCCTGATCCAAACATTCGCAAGGCTTGGGCTAAAGGTTCTTGGGATATTACCAGTGGCGGTGCAATCGGTGATTTGTGGGATAGCCAAGTTCACATCATCAAACGCTTTAAAGTGCCGAGTGGTTGGTATCTTGACCGCACTTTCGACTGGGGTAGTTCGCACCCGTTTTCTGTTGGTTGGTGGTGTCAATCGAACGGTGAAGAAGCAGAAATTTTACTTGACAATGGTGAATGGGTTAAGTTTTGTCCACCAGCAGGTTCATTAATTCAGCTTTATGAATGGTATGGTACGGGCGAAATCGGCACAAATAAAGGCTTATTAATGAGTGCAACCGAAATTGCCAAAGGTATTAGAGAGATTGAACAAGGATTGCTTGACGGTGAATGGATTAGCCGACTTCCTAATTCGGGTTCGGCTGATAATCAGATTTGGAATAAAGTCAATACAGATACGGATTGCATAGCTGAATTTATGGAACGAGAGGGTGTGTATTGGGAAAAATCGGATAAAAGTAGCGGTAGCCGTAAAAATGGTTTACAATTATTGCGAGAACTTTTAAACAATACATTGAAGAAAGATCCTGAACGACCACATATTTATTTTATGAGTAATTGTGTGGCGAGTATTGCAACGTTACCTGTATTGCCTAGAGATGAAAAAGATCTAGATGATGTAGATACCAATGCAGAAGACCACGCTTACGATATGGTACGATACCGTGTATTAGACGGTAAACGAAATGGCTCAATTACTTTTGAGGTTGAATATTAATGGCTAGCACAAATGCAAACGGCACAATCGGAGTAGGATTTATTCGTAAAGAAATTACGAGTAAACGTAATGAATGGGCTGTTATCCGAGATTGTTTAGAGGGCGAGCAAACGATTAAATCTAAAGGATTTACGTATTTACCTTACCCTAGCACAAACAGCAAAGATGAAAATTGCACCAATGAAAACGATCCACGCTATATGGCATACAAAGATCGTGCCAATTTTATGAACGTAACCCGTAGAACGATTTACGAACTGTTGGCACAGGTTTTTATTAAAGCCCCTGTTGTTGAAGTAAATAACAGCAAAATTATGCAATTATTACTTGACAATGCGAGCGGTAATGGTATCAGCTTAGAGCAGTGTGCTAAAACTTCCCTCAAATATTCGTTGGCATACGCATATAGCGGTGTGTTAGTGGACTTCCCCTCAACTGAAAAAAGTGTGAGTGTTAAAGATTACAATGAGGGTGTTTACCGTCCAACAATCACACCGTATAGCCCTTTTGCTATCCGTAATTTCCGAGTTAAAGATGTGGGTGCAGAAGAACGACTTGTGCTTGTGGTATTGCAGGAAAACACTTGGGAATACGACAGCGACGGTTTTGAAGTGAAAGAAGTGCCGAGTTTACGAGTATTGCGATTAGATAGCAATAATGAGTATGTGCAATCCATTTACAAGTCAAAAGACACCAATTATCACGGTGATATTGTGGGTTGGGATCTTGTATCAACTACAAAACCAACTACCGCAGATGGCAAGCCATTAAACGAAATCCCGTTTTATTTTATCGGTATGGAAAACAACAACCCATATCCTGATAATCCGATTATGTATGATCTTGCAACGCTTAACGTTTCGCATTACCGCAATAGCGCAGACTACGAAGAAACAATGTTTGTTGCAGGTCAAGCAACCTTGTTTGTGAGTGGTTTAAATACGCAAGACAACGGCAAAGCACCGAGCATTAAAATGGGTGTAACTGGCGGTATTAACCTGAAAAACGGTGGTACAGCAGGTCTTTTACAAGCCAAAGCTGATAGCGGTTTAGCCGAAGCTATGGAAAAGAAAGAACGTGCTATGGCGAAATTCGGTGCGAAATTCCTCGAAACTGACAACGTGGCTAAAACCGCATATCAAGTTAAAGTGGAAAACCCCTCACAAGGTTCAATCTTAGCAAACTGTGCAGACAACGTTTCGAGTGCCTACACAAAAGCATTGAAATTTGCTCACAGCCTTGTGAATTTGCCTGATGACAAGGTTGAATTTGAGTTGAATACCGACTTTGAATATAATCGTGTAGGTACAGACGAACAAAATCAAATCATTAATGCTTGGGTTGCAGGTGCAATTTCATTTACCGAAATGCGAGCAGTATTGAAACGAGCAGGTACGGCTACACAGACTGATGAAGAAGCTATAGCTGAAATCAAGAAACATCAAGCCGAGAAACAAGCAGAAGAATTAAAGCTCGCTGAAAAGCAGGCTAAAATAGGTGGCGATAACAAGCCGAATACTCAAACCAATAAAGGTGCAGAAAAATGAAATTAAAACGTAAAATCACAAAGGCTGAATTTGAAGCATTATCCGAAGTACAACAAGGTTTATATGTTGCAGATAATGATGATTATGTGCTTGACATTGAAGATAGTGCTTTCGAGAACTTAAAAAGTGAGAAGAAAGCAATTCAAGACAAGCTAGCTAAATACGAAGCCGAAGAAGAAGAACGTATCCGTAAAGCCGAAGAACGTGCTAAAAAGAAAGCACTGGAAGAATACGAAAAAGCTAAAGACAACAAAGATATTGAAGCTATTGAGAAGTCTTGGCAGGAAAAATACGATAAGTTGAACACTGCTAAAGCAGAAAGTGACAAACGCTATTCTGATTATGTGAAGAAAGCATTGATCGATACAGAAGTTATGCGTATGGCTAATGAAATCTCAACCGCTCCTGCATTGCTTGCTCCACACATTCGTAGTCGTTTAGATGTAGATTTCACTGGCGAACAGCCGAAATTGATTGTGCTTGACAATAACGGTATGCGGTCGGCAAACACTGTTGCTGAATTGCAGAAATCTTTTATTGACAACAAAGATTTTAATGCTATCATTAAGATCACTACTGCTAATGGCGGTGCTAATAGCGGTAAATTCACAGAAACTCCTCACAATAGCGGTGCTAATGGTGAAGTCAAACTAAGTAATTTAACTGACGAACAACTGGCACAGCGATATAAAGCCAGTTCTGATAGTCAATAGAAAGGAACAAAATTATGGCTTTAACTCAAACGCAGGTATTTGAAAATACCGTCTATAATGTGGGTAAAGATTTGCTCAAAGAAAACGTTGAAGTGTTTAACGGACACTCAAAAGGTGCAATCGTTTTATCACACCAATCAATTCAAGGTGATTTCGCACAAAGTCTTGATTTAGTGTTAGGTAACGATTTAATCAAATCTCGTAACCCGTATGCACAAACAGCATTGACCGATAAAGGCTTTACTCGCCAATCAGATAACATTGTTAAACTCGGTATGGGCTTAAATCCAATCTCTTGGACTAACGCTGAATTTAACTGGGTTAAACAAAATCCTGAATTAGCAGGTGTGAAAATCGCTCGTGCTATGGCAAACCAAACTATGCAACGTATGGCTGAATTTGCTATCGGTTCTGTTGCAACCTGTTTAAACAAAAACGTTAAAATTAAACGTGAAATTGCACCAACTGCTAAAATTTCACATAACGATTTCGTGCAGGCTCTTGCTCCTATGGGCGACCAATTCAACAGTATCGAATTGTATGTAATCCATTCAAGCACATACTTTGAATTATTGGAAACCACATTCAAAAACGCTGAACGTTTGTGGGTATTTGGTGATTTCACTGCTATGAAAACGGCATTAGGTCATACTTTCTTAATTACCGACAACAAAGGTTTATTAGGCACTAACGCTGTTTACAGCTTAGGCTTGAAAAAACACTCTGTATTAGTTGGTACAGAAAACGACTTTGCACACGCAACTGTGCCGATCACAGGTCAAGAAAACTTGGCATATCGTTATCAGGCAGAGTGGACGAGTGCGTTGAAAGTTACTAACTATCGTTATAAAACTGGTGATAATATGAATGGCTTAACCTATTCTGCGGTAACTACGGCAACCAACTGGGAAGCTATTTCAGATCAAGCCAAAGACGAAACTGGTGTAATTATCGTTAAGAAAACAGCTTAATGCAGTCAGCAAGGGTGAGTAGCTTAGGTGAAAGCCCTTTTTAAAAGGTAATAAATGATGAAAAAACCTAGTATTGCAATCTTTTGTTTAAGTAATGAGCAAACGGAAGAAGAATTAGCGTTATTTCAAAAATACGCATATTATTCGCCTGTTGGCTACAATGTTAGTAACCTATCAGACGGTGATTTCTTAGTGTTTGACGGTGCGTGTGGTGCTGTGCCTGAACGTTATCAAGGTATGCCTACCGCAGATGACATCATCAAACAATACGAAGATTATCTAGCAACGTTAGGTGTTGCAGTCGGTGGCAAAGCCCCTGAAGATCCTAAACGTGGTCGAGCAACCGCTTCTGTTGGTTTTAGCGAAGAATAAGGTACAGGAAAATGGCTGAATTAATTGTTGAAGATATGACAGGATTGGAAAATGCCAACTCTTATTGTAGTATGGCAGAATATCGTGCATTTGCTGAATTGAACGATTACGATCCGTTAGAAGATAAAGATTTAGCCGTTTTCCTTGCTCGTGCTACAAACTTTGTAGATAGTTTAGAAAATAGTTTTGTAGGCAAAAGGCTAAACTCCTCACAATCTTTGGCTTTTCCTAGAGTAGTTGAGGGTTCTTGTCGTAAAACTCCGCACCTTTATCCAATGAGCAACCTCAAAAAAGCTATACTCTATGCAGTGGTGGCTCAAAGCGAGGGGTTTAGCCTTTTACCTACGACAATCTCTAAGGACGATTACATTTCTAAAGAGAAAATCGAGGGGGCGTTAGAGGTGCAATACTCTAGCGAATATTTTAGTAAAAATGTGCTATCTAAATTCCCTATAATTGAGCGTTATTTAACGGAATATTTAAGTAGCAGCGTATTACAGTTGAGTATTTATAGATAATGGGAAACCCTTTATATTTAAGATTTAATCTTTTAGCTAAACGTTTAATTAAAAAATACGGATATAGCAAGGTTAAATTGGTACATCAAACTAAAACAGGCAATTCTTGGGAAAATGATTTTACTGAAAAGACATATCTCACAGATTGCTTGATTGTGCCGTCTAGTAAATACTCGAAGGAAACATATAGGCTTAACGGTGGGAAAGATATAGTGGAAAATAACTATGTGGCATTTATACCACATACTACGTTTAAGCCTACCCTTAATGATAAAATTGTTACTAAAAACGAAGAATATACTATTGCGAGCGTTATTGCGATTAATCCTGACGGTTCGCAAGAGATTATCTATAAATTGGAACTTAAATAATGAACGCTATCGAAAATACGAATACATTGTTTACGTTTTTAGAAACAACATTACAAAACCTCTTTAAAGAAAAAGATTTAAAGTTAGAGTTGCTATGGCATAGTAACGTATTACCTGACAATAATTCAAGTATTTGTAGAGTTTATGTAAATCGTAGAATTGTAAACGAAGAACAAGACACACTAGCAATTAATGTAGCTGAAATGGGTAGAGTACGCTATAATACGCAAGGCGTGTGTGTTGTTAGCTTTTTTACGCCACGCTCTATTAATGGTGGTTATGCAAAAACCGAATGGATTGCACAGGCACTTAAAAACGCTCTACGCAGAGAACGGTTTAAATGTTTGTGGGTTCGCAACGTTACAGCAACCCCTTTTAATATAGAAAACAATAGCTATCGGTATGACCTATCGTTTAGCTATGAATTTGACGAAATCGTTTAAGGTACAAAATTATGGCAACTTGTGAAACGAAAAAAATTGATAGTAACGTAGTAGGTCTTAATTATGCCGAAGAAGAATGTTTAGGTGTATTACCGACAGATCCGAAATGGCAAGCATTAGAGCCGAATAGTTATTCAGACTTTGGCGGTGAATTATCAACGGCAAGTCGATCTCCTATTTCTGCAAGCCGACAAAACAAAAAAGGTGCTGTAACGGATTTATCCGCTAAAGCAGGCTTTGAGTTGGATTTTACCCACACTGCGTTGAATGACCTCTTACAAGGTTTATTCTTTGCAGATATGCGTAAAAAAGCAGAATTACCTGTATCTGCTGTTACGGCAACTGGTTTTACAGTGGCGGGTAACAACAAAATCAAGGTGAACGATATTGTTTTAGCAAGCGGTTTTACTACCTCTAGCTTAAATAAATCGTATGTTGTAACAAGTGCGACGGCAACTGAAATTTCTGTTGCAGGTGTTGCTCAAAAAGCCGAGAACGGTACAGTGCAGGTCGTAGGACACTCTTTCGGTGCAGGCGATCTGAAATTTGTAGTAGATAACAAAATCTATACAATCCAATCTACCACTAAAAACTTAACCGAGTTAGGCTTGATCGTAGGTGAATGGATTTTCGTAGGCGGTGATGAAGCAAATGAGCAGTTTGCAAACATTAAACCATTCTACGCACGTGTAGAAAGCGTTACTGCTAACAAAATCACATTCGATAACGGCACATTCCCTGATAACTTAGCAACCGATAACGGTGCAGGTAAAGCTATCAAGGTATTTGTAGGTACTGTTATCAAAAATGAAAACGATCCTGCGAACATTAAACGCAGAAGCTACACATTTGAGCGAACTCTTGGTAAAGTTGCTTCAACCAATCAAGATCAAGCTGAATATGTAACAGGTGCGGTTTTCGGTGAGTTTTCATTTAAAGCAAGTCAAGGTGAGTTTGCGAAAGCTGAATTAACCTTTACTGCAACCGACAGTCAATATAAAACTGGTGCATTACTTTCCAACGGTAAACTAACTTCTGCTAAAGGTGAAAGTGCGTTTAATACAGCAGTTGATATGAGAGCTATGCGTTTAAGCCTTGTTGATAAGACTAAAACTGTATCTGCTCCATTATTTGCTTACTTAACCGAACTTTCGTTAGAAGTGAACAACAATCTATCTGAAAATAAAGCATTAGGCGTTTTGGGAGCTATGGACGTTAGTGCAGGAAATTTTGAGGTAAAAGGTTCTACAACCGCTTACTTTGCGACAACCGAAGCACAACAAGCCGTCCGTAATTATTCAGATGTTGGTTTAAGTGCAATCTTTGCGAAAGAAAATATCGGCTTCTTATTTGACATTCCTCTACTTGGTCTAGGTGGCGGTCAAAACAGTGTGGAAAAAGATAATCCGATTACTACGGCTCTTGAAATTCAAGGTGCTGAAAATAAAAACGGTTATACTTTAATGTATGTTACATATCCATACTTGCCAACTGTGGCTATGTAGTGTAAACTTAAAACCGCTTAGAGAAATCTAGGCGGTTATTTTATCAATTTAATTAATAAAGGTGCAAAAAATGAAAGCAGTAAATATTTACGCTAAATATCAAACCGACAGCGATTTAGAGTTAAAAACTGGTGCAAAATTCTACATTGACGAAGAAGCAGATAGCTATATTTTAGTTAAACGCTTAACAGGTCGTAACAAAGAATTAATGAAAGCACAGGCAGAATTAGACAAAGAACTAGGAGATCG
>ERZ1034980.1399-NODE-1399-length-14456-cov-33.760572_pt1 | contig 14456 bp, 13 predicted proteins | sample MGYA00520622_ERZ1034980 | MGnify/ENA primary metagenome ERZ1034980 (study PRJEB33766, sample SAMN09781791) | gut metagenome | biome: gut microbiome | host: Homo sapiens | place: Madagascar | study: EMG produced TPA metagenomics assembly of the PRJNA485056 data... | reverse complement strand
CTGCCACCGGCGCGTTTCATCAACAGAGATGGCGAAATCATCCCGGCGTGCCAGTAGACGCGCCTCTATGCACGGCCAAATCTAATAAATCCATCACGGTTTTCTTATTTGAACAGGTCAAACAGGCTGAAAGTGGTCTTCCGGTAGACGGTGTTGTACAGCTTGCGCTTGGGATGCAGCCAGCCCATGCCCTTTTTGCCGTATCCTGGAATCAGCGCTTTTTTGATGGCACGCGTCGCGCGACCTTTCGTACGTGCCGACAGGCTCTTTTTCCAGCTTGGCTTTCTCATGCCGTATTTCATTTCGATCTCATTTCTTTCCTATGCTTGTTTCGACTCCGCTATTGACGCGAGCTGGCGCATGTACAGGCTTTCCGGCGTCTGGTCGTACGCGATCGGCAGAGGGTTGACGGGCAGCATCGATTCCACCGCGTCATACAGCCGACGGAAATCCTTCTCCTGCTTTTTCGTGTAGATCGCGCAGTACGGCGACTTGCGGGACTCGGACGCGCTGTCCAACATCGGCGTATCACCGTCCAACGTACGCACGGACAGGCAGAACAGGCCGTTCGTGAAGACCGTCGCCTTGCCGGGCGACACGTCCACGATGCTGCCTACCGGTATCTCGGTCCGCGCGAACCCGTACATGGACGCGACGATTCCGCCGCGTTCGATGGTGACCACACCATCACACAGCGTGACCGTGTACCCATAGCCCCTCGCGCATATTGGCTCAAATCCGACGCCGGCTCTTACCATTTCCTCCGTCATACCCCCATTATCGCTCGGGCCGACGGGTGAAGTGGTGCATGGCAAGTCAGGCATGACCGTCACGTGTTCTTCGCGTATCTCCATGTCATGCCCCGTCCGTTTAAGGCTGGGATTGCTCATAGGTCGGATGCCGTCCCGCATGCGGATTCCCCTTCGCTTTCGATGTCCACGCTCCCCTGCTTGCTTTCATTGGGGCTTGGATCGAGTAGTGGCTGCCGGCTTTTCCTTCCCGCGTCCTTCAGGACCTTCACCAGCTCCTTGTTGGCGCGTTTCATGTATTTAAGGCTGCGATTGAGTATCTTGAGCATCTTTTTGGGACTGGCCTTCCCGTCGCCGTCCCCGTCCGCCCCACCGTCGCGTATGCCGCGTCTGACCGCTTCGGTTCTTGCCTCGAGTTCGATTATCCGCCTGTTGAGCGCGACGTTGATCCCATACGCGGACGCGAGGTCGCCATACCGTTTGACGAGCACGTCCTTGCAGAACGCGGTCAGTTTCGCGCATTCCTCCAACACGTAGTCGCCATTCGTGGCCATCGCCATCGACGCCGCCGCGGACATTCCCGCGCCGCCGGCCGCGCCCAACACGGCCCCGCCGCCGACGATGAGCATCGTCCCGCCGGCCATTCCCGCGCCACCGGCTATGAGGGAACCACCGCCAAGGAACGCGAGGCTCGCGCTGGTGAGCGCCGCCCCGTACAATCCGGCGGCCTCGAAGCCGAAGGCGGCGGCGAACACCGGGGCGACCGCGGGCGCGAGATAGAACGCCAGGCCGCCCGTAGCGGCCACCGCCACAACCACGCAGGCCGTTCCGCCCAGCCGCCTGGCCATGGCTCCGTCGAGACGGTTTTCCATGTCCTTCACGCCCCTGCCAAGACCATGCAGTTCCTTGGCCGCGACGAGCGTCTGTTTTTGGCAGAAGACGTCGCCGATGTAGTCCGAACGGGCTTTAAGGCTTTTATACTCCTTGTCGTTGTCTCCATGCAGAGGGAAATAGGGTTTGAACATGACAAGCTCCAAAGCCACGAGCCAGAGCCATTCGCCATTGCCGGCCCCGACGGTCCCGTTGATCTCGTCATACAGGGATTTTCCGTCGAGGAAGTACCCGTCCCCTTCAACGCCGATGGTCTGCGTGATCCGCCGCGACCACTCATCAAGCCATTTCCCCTTCCTCTCGGCGTGCCTGTCGTGTTTCTCCCGTTCGATGTCGTACAGGACCTTCTGTCGCATGAGGGAATGGAGCACGCGCGCCTTTTGGGGGTCAAGTTCCAGACAATCAAGGTCCGCCAGCTCGTGTTCGATGGCGTCCCTCTCGCGCTCCGCATCGTCCTTCCACCTTTCCGCCATCACAGCTTTCGCGTCCACGACGCAGGACACCACGAAAGTTGCGATTCCGACGTAGTTGACACGCAGCAGGAACACCCGCGCCTTGTCTTCGCCCGCCATCGCGTGCACGGCGGCGTCGGCGATGTCGACACCCACGAACACGCCGCTGGACACGGTCAGCATGCGGCGCATGGCCGGGGTTCCCCACGGAAGGACATCCTCGGGGGCGATACGTCCGAGATCCCCAACGCCGCCGATGCCGAGGGCGTCGATCTCGCGGGAGAGCCTGCGGCAGAAGTAGAAGGCGCGCGTGACGCACTGGTTGATGACGACGGGCATCGACTGCCTGCCGATCTCGCCCAGGACACCGATCTCCATACGCAGGTCGAACCGGCGTTCCGTGCCTTTGATGATCCTCCCGTCCGCGTCATGCTCCGCCAGGAACGTCCCGTTGAACATTTTGGACAGCCACAGTCTGAAGCCCATGCCGTCGGTTCCGGAATCCCTGAAGAACGGCAGGACGGACAGTTCCTTCATGAACGAGAGCAACGGTCCGGGAATTCCCGTCCCCGCGCCGGCGTTACCGCTCGAACCGGCCATGTCGCTCACCATGTGGAAGAACCATTCGACGGTTCCGAAGACGAGTTTTTCGGGAACGTCCCTGCCCAGATACCGCCTATGGTCCTCGGGAATCCGCACGACGACCAGCCTTCCGGCCGTGTCGGTTCCGATCGACAGTCCGGTGAACTGCGTGAAGATCGACGCGGCCAAACCACCGATGCCGAAATGGTGGGCGAAATCCCTCAAATGGTGCTGCCGTCCCCCTCCGAAATCCGGAGTGTTCCCGTCCGCCGCCAGCGGATGGACCTTCTCGAGGTTTCTTATAGCCTCCTTGAGGGAATCGCCTTTGTATCCCTCGGCACAAGCGATTCCGACGACCAGGCGTTCAACCGTTTTGGAACCCCATTCCCCGGCGCGGTCCAAGGAAAGCTCGCCTACGAACAGGGAATCGACCAGACCGGCGACGACGCCGCTGGCCGCCGCGACGGCATAGTCGACCCTGTCCGCCAGATCCAACCGGGGATCCCATTCGATATGGTCGGACAACCGTTCTGGCGTGTCCTGTTCCGTCTGGTCCGGAAATCCATGCGCGGAACTGGTGCCTCCGGATACGGGCAGGAGCCGTCGCCGGTCCGGGAACACCAAATCGTAACTGACGATCGGCATGTCTTCATCACCATAATCAAACCGCTGTGCCATGCAATAACATCCTCCACGTCGCTGCGTATCAAGCCCAGAGAGAAAGCGTTACTTTCAACGATACTCGCAGAAGACTGAATTGATGGGTTCTAGCAAGCCGACATGAGCACTATCAGGAATTAGTTCGACCTCAACCACACGGAAGTTGACAAAATCTCGTAATTATGTTGGGAACCAAAAAGGAAACTGCCGACGCTTCCAAGCTCATTCGATTCAGGACAAATGCATGACAAAAAACGTTGTGATGGCGATGTCCATTGCTGATTCATCACCATCACAACGATTTCCCTTTATCACTGCAGGGCTTTCACCTCGTCGAGTAGGGTCTGGTAGGTTGTCGCCTGCTCGTAGCGGGCTCCGTCGGCGAGGTCCAGGTCGTTGAACAGGCGCTTCGTGCAGGCGATCTTGCTGTTCTCGATTCCACGCAGGTCGAACGACTCCAAGGTGCCCTTGGTCTCGGCGACGAAGAACAGATGCTTAAGGCCACTGTCGTCGCGGAACGCCACCGCCCAGTCGGGCGCGTAGTTGCCCACGGGGGTCGGTATCTGGAATCCTCGAGGCAGCTTCGCATACACCGCGACCTCCGCGGCGCCGGCGAATTCTAGGCCGAATTCGCCGTGCGTGCGCAGGTTATCGTGGATGACGATGCAGCCGAACACGGCATGATCGCCTTGCAGTATTCTTCCCGGTGTGAGACCGGGATGTCTTTCCTCGAGTTCCGTCCAGATGCCGGCTCGGTCTGCAAGGTCGCGCAGTGACTGGCTGTCCTCCGTCAGAAGCGTCACGTTGCAACCTCGCCCGCTTCTGGTGTCGTAGATGTCGGAGAATATCAGGATGTTTCCGCTGTTCTCCATGTAGCCGATGGTTTGTTCTAGATGCCTCGGCACCAGTATGCCCGCCAATCCCACGTTCGGCGACGACAGGATGATCCGCTCGTGTCCCAGCCGTTTTTCCGGAGTTGGACATAGAGGGAAAACGGTGGCACTGTCGTTCAGAAGTAGATTGGCAGCAAAGCTCTGTTTGTTGGCGAGCGCGCATTATATCGCGCACTCGCAATGCCAATTCGCGCACTGTCGCGCATTGGAGAGCGAATCGCGTCGTAATCGCGTCTTCACGAAACAAGCCGCGTCGTAATCGCGTCGTGTTTGCGTCGTAATCGCGTCTTCGGAAAACGCGCAATGCTCTGCGGAGAAGTCCGAAGAGCATTGCTGTTTGCCAACCGCTGCGGCACAATGCCTGATTTGTCAGCGTTCGGTCATTTCGACGAGGTCCAGTTTGAAAATGCCGTTGTCAGGATTGTATTTGTCCACTGTTGCTTTGATGTGGACGTTCTGTCCTTCGCGCACGAAGGCGGGAATGCCGACCGAACCGTCGTGGAAATCGCTCCAAGTGATTCCTTCGAATCTGAAACTTGGTCCATTAACGCTTTCCGTGCTGTAATCACCTGCGTATACCAGCGTATCGTCAAACAAGTAACGTGGATGCTTATCGTTGGGTATAATGCCTGCAATGTTGCCGTCGAATTCAATAGTGCGTCCCTTGTATTTTTCGGCGAATGCGGCAACGGACGAATCGAAGGATCTTTCACTCCAAGCAGAGCAGCGAATTCCGGATTGTTGGCAGCGGTGATGATGCCGTTGCTGTCGGCCTGCTGCGGTTTTTGCTGTTGTGCAGGTTCCTTTTCCCGGACGGTCAGGGTGACTTCGCCATCCGTCATGGACTGGTTGGCTTCGGTGACGGTCCATTCCTCACCATTCTGTACAGCGGTTTTCACTGTTGCCGTCTGATCGCTGCCGTCTCCCCCGTCAACCAAGAACTTGTAAGACAGACTCTTCCCATCAAGTTCCGATGTCACCTCTTTCACGGAACGGTTCTTCAGCGAATTCGTGTTGACCTTCTCGAACGAAGGCGTGGACGGCTTGTTGTTATCTGCAGAATCGTCGGAATCGGTCGTATGCGAATATGACGGGGTGGTCGCCGGTTTGTCGTTCTTCGAATCTTCGGATGACAGGCTCATGCAGAATAAGGCAATGAGAAGCAGCACAAACGCGGCCACACAGCCGATAAGGATCGTACGTTTCCGCTTGTCCTCTAATAGGGCCGCAAAGCCATCGGATGCCGTTGCCGTATGCGTTTCAACTTCATGGTGATCGGAATACCCGTCGGACTGTGCTTGTTTCTTATCGGAAGGCCAATGCGGTGTAGATGAAACGGCGCTTTCCGTCATCGCGACGGTTGGTTCGGAATCGGCGTCATTCGGGGTAACGGGAATTGTGACCGTCGAAGCCGGTTCCTCCGTCCGCACTTCCGTCTGCACTTCCGCCCGTTCTTTTGAAACGATTTCCGCGGCGGGTTCCGGTTCCGACGAAACGTTTTCTTTCGTGGACTCCGGTTCCGTCTTCTCCGGAACGATTCTCGTATCGGTAATCGAATCTGCCTTCTTTTCCGCGATTTCCGTCTGCTTATTCGATTCAGTATCCGAGCCAGCGTTCTTGCGATCGCCAGGGAACGTCATACGCGGCATATCTTCCGGAGGAATCGGCATGGTTCGCTGTGATGGGGAATCGTCGTACAACGGTTTGTTCCAAACCTGTGGCGTATGGGTGGCGTGCCTTTCAGAATCCTGTTCCTGCACCCGCTTCTTTTCCTCATATGCCGAGCGTGCCTCTTCGATTGAGTCTCCGAGATTTTGCGCGGCGCGACTGGCTTCGTTTTTCGCTTTGGACAGTGCTTCTTTCGCCTTGGATTTACCGGTTTCGAGTTTGCCCTCCAAATCGTTATCTTTCGCGAACTTCTCAGCGTTTTTCCTGGCTTTGGAAAGAAGACCACCCAACGTCGTCGGCTGCTGGACTGGATATTGAGGCATTGAATACTGTGGTGCCGGCTGGGCTTGCAACGGCATGGGCGCCGACGATTGCGGCGTTGCCGGATACGGTTGAGACGGCATCGGATATTGCGATTGAACCGGCTGGTTTTGAGGAGGCATGGCAGCAGGGAATTGCGATGCCGGCGGATACTGTTGAGATGCCGGATATTGATTTGGCATAGGCCGCGCATACGGTTGCGCCGTAGGCATGGCCCGTCTGCCGGACGGCCGGTTTTTCAACGTCCAAGCTATACGGTCAAGCAGCAGATTCACATCACCCATGGCATATCCGCCCATATACGTGGAGGTGAAGGAATGATGCTCGACCTCTTCGACGGACAGCCCATACCCGTTACGCAAAGTGTCGGCACACTTCCCAAGGAACACGTCCACTTCCGCCACCTTGTATCCTTCCGCAAAATTCACTATCGGAAGTTTGATGGACTGAAGTTCCTCCACAGTAATCATCCCAGTCGGATAAATCATATTGATGCCCTCGTCTTCTCTCTTAAAAACAATATCAACATACTAGCGCTACAAAGAAGAAAAGAATTCCGTTGACATGCCACGAATACCGTCTGTGTCGGGCACCGCAGCGGCACGTCCATTGCCGAGCTCGCTGAGCGAACGGCGAGCCAACTCCATCTCCCTGAGGTATTTGACAGGCCATGGCAGGACACTGGGCAGGTACGTGCTTCTTATCCAGCACACGTTGCACATGTCGATGATCGCATCGTCGAACCGCTCCCCTTCCACCGTGAGGATCCTACGAAGCGGAACCATTCTGGGCATCCGCTTATTCAACCCGCTGTTCTGATAGCCAATCGAATAAAGCGTCGAACCGTCCACATCCCTTCCAACATTAATGCCAAGAAGTTCGGAATAATGCCGTTCGGCAAACACTTTGCTTCGTGGATGCGCGGTCTTCTCCCCTCTGGACAGATCCGCCTCCCGCCTTGCCATCCGAAGCTCCTTCATCAACCCGTCCACATCACCCGGCATGGCTTTCACTCCCGTATCGAGAATCGCGGCAACGGACTCCGCCGGCGTTTGGATCACACATTCCACGCGACTCCCCTTATGGTCGACGCGCGTCATATCGTCCGCCTGGCAAACCGTATCGCAAAAATCCAACATATCGAAAGACGGCTGCCCGTTTCCATCGTAATACTCGAATCTTCCATCGCCACAAATATGCAAATACACATACCTGCCACCAAACAAAACGCCCGCACCCTTACTGCCGTCCTCATCCTCACGCGGAACGGCAAAGAAATACCCATACACGGCCGCATCGTCCGTAAAACCCGCCGCCACTTCCTGCTTGATCCTCAGCTCATTCAACGCCGTCGCCATAACCGACCTGCGCATCGAATCACTTCGCTTCCCATCCGCAACCAACCATGTTTCCGCAGTCACACATTGGGTCGCAACACTTCTGCCGATTCCCCGATACGGATCCTTCATACCCTGCGCATCCCCCATATCACCTTCCGACCTGGCCTGCGCCTTGTAATACTCGGCATCATGAATGACCACGATTCTGACATCCGCCTTACCGCCCGACGGAACCCCCATGTCCTTCAACGTACCGCGCATGCCCTCGGCCTCACGCTCGCATCCTTCCACGCAGGTCACGGCGACGTTCCCTTTCGGCATACGCAGGCTTTTGTCTTTGACGCTGATGGGGATGGACTTCGTTTCGGGGGACGCCAAGCCATTCCAATCGTGCGAAATCCGAATACGATAGGTCGAACAGGCGCAGCGTCTTGTATAGGGAGTCGATTTTCGTATCCTTGGCTTCCCTCGCGTCAAACGAAAGCACGTCGACCATATTGCGTTTCCGTTTGCCGTTACGGCTTTTCAGCAGGTACGTGTTTCCATCGTTGACGTTTTTGTCTTTGCGGCTCGCCCAGGAGATTCTTCCGTCATGCAGCACGTAACGTGGACGCGCCTCTTTCGGCCATGCCTTCGTGAAATCGCCATCCCTTAAATATGAGGCCAGAGTGAATGTTCTCACGTTCACGTCCCATACGAGGAAAACGTCCTTGCGTTGGACGTCATGTTCCAAAGTGACGACGGCTTTGCCTCCGTTTTTTCGGTAACGAGCGTACGGTAGGCGCCGTCGAGGTTGAAATGCCGGTAATCGTCCGATTCGCGCTCGTCGGCGCGGTCGGCAAGACATGAAAGCAGCAGGTTGAGGGCGTCGCATTCATCAAGGTCGGCCCATCCTATCCGTTCGATGTTCATACCTTCGGCAGGCTGAAGATCCGTCTTCCCGATCAGACCGTGCTTGGTGGCGACGATGGCTGACTTGCCGTAGCCGGACATGTTTCCGCGAATCATTCCCCGAATGCACGCCTTTCCGAAAAACATGCCGAACATGTCCTCGCAGGAAACGTATGCCTTCCGCCAATCGGGTGTTTTCGGTTTGGAAAGCCGCCACAGATCGTACATGCCGCTGGCCTTCGCCATGTCGAGATGGAGTTTCACTCTTGACGTGCTGATGGTTTTCGCGTCTTGCATTTCAGCGGTATCCTTTCACGTCGTTAATTGCCTTGACCAGTATGTCGAGATTGTTTTCATTCACGGTTCCATCCGGCATGACCAGTCCCGGAATGGTCAACACCCTGCCGGATTCGTAATATGTGACGCTCCCCTTCCGGGACGTACGACTGTTGACGATGACCACAAGTCCGGTCGGAAGAACCTCATTGACCATATCGAGCTTCTCCCGCACCCATTTGAGGTATTCGTCGCGTTCCCTGCCATGCTTGTCGTAACCCGACCAGTGTTTGAAGTCGAACATCACGCCGGTCGGCCTTCCATCGCTCGGCGGAAGGTACGCGTCGAATCTCTCGTAAATCTCCGGATGGCCGGCAAGGGAAACAAGCCCGTCGAAAATCTCTTCGAGTATCGCCGTGCATGCCGCCTTGCCAAGGATTCCCTTGTAAATGTTGTTGTACACCGAAGGCACCATCCAATATTCATTGGCGATGTTCCACTGTTTTGCGTAGCCATTACGGTCGAAATATTCCGCGATTGTCGGATTGCGCATAAGGTCTTGAAGCCCCGAATTCGCTTCGGACACCGTTGTCCACGACCATTCGTCGCGCTTGTCCGCAGGAAGCTGAGCGAGCGGAACGCCAAACGAAATCTCCGTGCTTCTCTGGTAATCGCCGGCCTTTAAATACCTGCATTGGACTTCGTGGACGCCTTTGGGAATCCGCACATACAGGTTCAACGCCGGATTGGACTGCCCACCGGGGAAACGTTCGGCCGCGGCGACTGTTGGATGCCGGATGACGAAATCCCTTATTCCTTCCCACAGGGATATGTTCGAAGGAGTCCAGAATCCCCTTCTTGCCACCGACCGCAGTTCCTGGGCCTGGGCTTGCGAACGATATGCCATACGGCGTGCGAGCTTCGCGTCCGAAGGCTGTACCTACGCTATCGAATTGCGTTTCAGGAACGAGAACATCTCCTCGCCTTCATAGGTGAGCGGCACGTCTTCGAAGGCATTCGGATCGGCCGCTTCCAGTAGTGCAGGGTCAAGGACGATATGGGTGTTCTTCCTTCTCCAAGCCGATCTTGTTGTTCGTCCAACGGCTTGGTATATGATGCGCGACACCCATGCCTTCACGCTTGGAGTCTGGGTATAACAATTCTGCAATTTGCTGGTCGAACCAGTGAGAACCGCCATGTACTGGAGGAAATCGTCATTCGAAATCTCGCCCTTTTCCCTCAGCTCGCTTACTTCCATAAGGGATTTAAGCTGCTTGTCCGCCGGAATGTCCGGCTTGATTTCCAGAACGTACGTCGGCAATTCCAAGTAAGTGAAATCGATGTCCCTACGCCGTTCGTCCCCACCTTCCACGTGGACGTAGCCCCTCATGTTGTCAGGTTTGCGCAGCTGGATGTTCTTGCCCTGCCCCGCTGTCGGATAGGAGGTGATGATGAACACCGGGCCGTCGTGACTTTTCCTTTCGATTTCGCTGAAGCTTCGATCCCATGAGCCGGCAGACACCTTTTTCGCGCAATTCCAAAAGCGTTCGTCATTGGGTTTGACTTCTTTGGCGACTTTACTCATCAACTCCTGGAGCCTGTGGTCGTTTCCGAAACCGGCCACGAGCATCAGGCCGGCGTCGCTACCCGAGTTGAGAAACTCGCGGAATGCGATCAGCCGATTCCTAAGCCGGTTCTTGCAATACGCATTGCCGGGAGAGTTAATCTCACCGTCATTGCAAACGTATCTGATGTTCTCCGGATCAGAGAACACGACGCTCCAGAATTGTACGGAATCCATTGTTGTTATGTCATTGTCGCCGACTCCGGTGAGCGAGCGACAATGAACGGCGTATCTGGTCCGCGACAGTTCGTTCGATGCCTGCGTGGCTTTCAGACCGGCAGCACGGCTTATGCCCGTTTCGCGATTGATTCCGTCACCAAGCTGGATTTGAAGATAATCGTCCGTGCCGAGCGGAAAGTTTTTTATGGAATCGACTTCGACGGAGGCGGATACCAATACGACACTGGTTCTTTCGGCACATTGGCATAATAGTCCGGCAGGCGTTTCGTCAAGCTCGTTCAATCGCACATCCACATAGGAATCGTGTGACGTGTGCTTCATGGTTTTGACCATGGTCACGCCTGCCGTATAAACCGATACGTCGCCCAGGCCACGGTTGCCTCGTCCCAAACGCGAGTGCGTCATCTGCGCCGTGTCCACCAATCGCCGGAACGCCCCGTATTGTCCGATACGGGGCGTCGTTGAGCGTTGTGCTGACCGCGTCGGAAATGGAAATCGGACGTTCCTTCCGACTGGACGAACGTTTCCCCGACGCTCCGTTCCGCCAGGATTGGATGAGCTCGTCCTTGCCTGCTTTGTAAGACAAAGCGACGTATCTGATGCTGATCGCAAGCCTGTGCAGGGCATTCTGGCAATCGCGGATCACGCCATCGAGCCGAACCGACTTCTTGTCTTTGGGACGGTTCTTCGTCAGTATGTTCTGCTTGCCGGACGCATCATAGGTGACGAACGGAATCGTCCGTCCGAACGAATCCGTTGGATTGAAAGCGAACATAAGACCTTCGTCGTCGAAGCCTCCATCGTTCTCATCCTCGACGAGATTGCGATTCAGATGGTGACGTTCACAAACGCTTCTGGCTTGCGCCATCGCCTCATCCATACCCGCCAGTCTGTCTCCCCAGTTCCTTTCGAAGCCGGCTATCCGCTGGAACCGGTTCGAGAACCATTCAGAAGCGGTGCCGGCCTCCCCCATCATCTCGCAAATATCGCACAGCAGGATAAGCGGATTGTAGCTTCCCTCCGCCGCGTCCTCACAGAACTTGTTTTTTATACTGTCGTTGACGTAGTCGGATTCGTCTATTACGATTGCGTGCACGTTTTTCAGGAAAGAAACGTCGGTGAAACGCTGGGTTCCATCAAGAATGGTGTCGAATGTGGAGACGAATTTCTCCGGAGTCATGATGAGCACGTCGAAATCATCGAGATGGCTTAACAGCCAGAAATCCTTAACCCAACCCCAACGTTGCCTGCCGACGGTTTCCACGTATTGACGTGCGTCCAGATTCCCGCCCCTGTTTTTGTTCCACTTCTTCGTTTCGCTTCCGATCGCCGTCTTGACCAGCGTGCGGAAATCGGAATCGGCATCCTGCACCAATTGCTTGGCATTGTCCTTGATTTTATCGGCACCGGACGCCCGGTTGATTGTATTGAGATTTTTAATGCTTCCGACAAGACTCTTATATGTGTCATTAAACGTTTCGACCGCGTTCCTGCCTTCGGTCAGCGACGTGGGAAAGGAGAAGCCGCTTTTATCAAAGCTCTTAATCGCAGATTCCGATACGTCGACATTGCTTTCGACTACCAGAATTCTCTTTCTGGCTTCGCTACGTGCCGGCAGCAGGGAGAACAGCTGGTTGCGAAACTCGTTCCGATTCACTTTTGATGGGGTGACGTAGAGGAAAAGCTTTTTCTTCGTTCGCTTCTTTTCCATCAGAGCCTTGGCGATGCATTCCGCGACGGCATGCGTTTTGCCGCTGCCGGTAGGTGCGGCGATGGAAGTCAGTCCGTTTTCAAGGGTGAAAGCTTTGTCGATTCTTGCTTTGTTGATTGAATACAGCTGATGCGGCATTGACGCGTCTCCATCCTCGATGATTTTAGGAGTTCCCCGCCACCCCGAAAAGGGACGGGGGTACATGCCACATTATACCCCCGTGTTCCCCGCGTTTCCTATATCTCTTGCAGATACCGCGGATACCATAGACGCCGCGCCTTCTGACATACCGTTAGCTTGTAACCTTCGGTTCGAAAACGGCGATTCAGTCCGCAGCACCATGCAAGCGGAATACATCAGGCTTCCCTTTTCGCCTTTCCCAGCCTCCTTGACAGTCTGGTAGCAGGCCGTTCCACGGCAAGATAGAACGCCTCCGCTGCCAGAAGGCACAATGCAAACAAAACCACCGGGCGCAATAGACCCTGCACGGGAATGTACGGCACAATCCAGTCGCGGACGGGAAGATGGGTCAGATACAGGCTGAATGAAATGCGCCCCAGCCAACGGACAGGTGGCGTGGAAAGCAGGTTGGATACCACGTTGCAGGTAAGTGCGACCACCACCAATATCAGGCATCCGCACACGGCCAAAGGTTGGGCGACAATACCAGGCAGCAAACCGAAACCGCTTTGGCAAACCAAGACGATGCCACACAGGGCGAGCGGTACGGCAACGACGTCGCGCATCGTCTCGCGCCCGTTGTCCGTAAGCCGTTTCGCCAACGCGACGCCAAGCGCGAACATGGCCATGTGACGCAACGGCGGCCACTGCGTCCACTCCGACAACAGCACGCATGCGAGCGCAATGGGTGCCACGAATCGCATGTCGGTGGCGATGATGACGTATACGGGCAGGGCGAGGCTGAAAAGCAATTCCCAGCACATGCTCCATGATGGCAGGTCGACCATTGCCAATGTGGAACCGTCCACTCTGGTGCCGGCGGTGGTCATTGAAAGCATGTCGAGTTGGGTGAGCAGATTGTGGAGCCAGACTGATGGCGAGGATGTGCTGAACGCGTTTGCGTATTCTTCCGCTTTCCACCCCATATGCATGGCGATTGTGGAAACGATGCAGCAGATCCCGATTACCGTGCAGGTGGGGATGGCGAGTCTGGCGATGCGACGCAGCTGGTAGCGAGACCAGTTGTATGTGTCGATTCCGACGCGTAGCGGAACGATGGAAAGTACAAGTCCGCTGAGAATGAAGAATAGGGTGACGAATTGGGCGCCTGGCAATAGTTGGCGGAGGGCGCCTCCCGTGTAATGGTATGCGACCACTGCCAGGGCCGCGAGTCCTCTGAGCCCGTCCAAAGCGTATATGCGTGTGTCGGAGTCCTTCTCTTTTTCGTTCACGGGTGTACCCTATCACGTGCGCTGGCTGTCATACATCCGCCTACGTGCGTTTGGCGTGCGTTGTTCGGCGTGCGTTCGACAACAGTGCCATCGTCGAACACGACGCCACATAACTTCCATTCGTCTCTCTTCCCCGCCCGACTGTAGTGTCGGATCATATGGAGATCCGCGAATACGACATGATGACGGACGAGGCGCGCGGCATCCGCACGGCGGCGTTCGTCGTGGAGAAGGATTATCGTCCGGAATTCGACGAATGGGATGAGCCGGGCCGAGCCACGCATCTGCTGGCTTTTGGAAACGGCCGCGCCGTGGCGACATGCCGTCTCTACCCTGATCTCGACCATGCCGATCAACCCGGACGTTGGGTGATTGGTCGTTTGGCCGTGGTCGCCGACGAACGTGGCCATGGTATCGGCAAGACGGTGCTGGCCGAGGCGGAACGTCTCATCCGGAAGGCCGGTGGACATGTTGCCGCCGTACACTCCGAAGATAAGAATTTCGCGATGTATGAACATCTTGGCTACCGCATCACCAGCGAGCTTTTCGACAACGGTACGCATGGTTGGCTGGTCAAGGCATTGAACTGAATCCGGAGGAAGCGGCCATCACCTGCGAAAGCGTCCGACACGCGGTATCAGGTGATGGCCGCATATGGCATAATAGACACTTGGCGGAAAACCTCGGGTTTTATCGCCGTTCCCCCATGGTGTAATGGCAGCACACGGGTCTTTGGAACCCTTTGTCTTGGTTCGAGTCCAGGTGGGGGAGCAAAAAGGACTATGTCTAGGGGGCTATTCCGACCC